>ERZ724522.1438-NODE-1438-length-12832-cov-4.518197_pt1 | contig 12832 bp, 18 predicted proteins | sample MGYA00376055_ERZ724522 | MGnify/ENA primary metagenome ERZ724522 (study PRJEB28724, sample SAMN07190884) | wastewater metagenome | isolation source: effluent of sewage treatment plant in Hong Hong | place: Hong Kong | collected 2016-03-17 ... | reverse complement strand
TGATTTACATCATTTATGATTGATGAATCACTTCTGCGACTTCCCGCAGTTTTTTCGATCAATATTTGAGTCTGTTCAACATCATCAAAAACCGTTGTATTAGAATCCCCCAGACCAAAATCAAATGCCAGATAAACTGGGTCCAGAGGCACAATATCTGAGGTCAATGTTTTCTCTTCTTTCATTGTGCTTATGATCAAAGACTTTTGACTGGCAGACAAATATCCTAATGTATTTTTAACTGTCTTCGGAACAATAAAACAATAGACATTATTAAATGAACAACTGTCTGCAAACTTCATATGGTTGAAGAGCGCACGGGATTCCAGATGTGGTTGGGTAACACCCAGATCATAAAAATATTTTATGTATGTATCCAGATAATCTTGGTTATTCATTACACGCACATCCTGAACAATATTAGAGAAATTAGACTTAATAAAATTTTCATAACTTCTGGCCGTTGTTAAACTATATTGTGATCTAAATGTTTGTGGCGCATTTGCTTTTATTTCTGCCACTGATTCTGGTTCAGAATAATAGGTTGATGCACAGCTATTAGAAAACTGTAGATTATTCAAATCCGTCTGACTGATATAAGGATTATATATTTCTAGATCATTCTGAATTTGCGAATAGCGAACAGCCGAATATAATTGCATCTTCTTTCCGTCCAATACATTTGCACCAACCTCTCCTTTTGATCCGTCAGATACCAAATAATATATTGCAACTTGATCACCTTGAGAAAGTCTTTTACCATTGATATTATTTCCAAACTTTATTTCATATCTTTTTTTCTCGTTGAAGCGCACTTCATAATTTTTATCTGTTCCATTTGAAAGATAGAGTGATTGGGTCTTATTCCATTTTTCCCATTTTTTGTTCGGTGATTTGACATATACATCAATATGCTGATTATCAATCAGATAACTATCGTTTGTTGTCAAATACAGAAGTTCATTATCAATCCCTTCTGCTGTATAGGTTGGAAATTCATTCCATGTTCCTTGATATAATAGTGAAGTGTCAGAAGATAAATCAATTGTTTCTAGAGTGTCGTCCGTGGTTTTAACAAACCCAAAATCTTCGGCTAATGAATATTTAATGCCTCCTACGGAAATACTGGAATACCTGGGTAGGTTATATGTTCCGGCATCTATATTTTGGGCAGCTAATGAAAATAAGAGATTGGCAGTCTGGTGTCCTTTAACCTTGTAGTCTAATAACTTTACTATTCTATTAACATTTTCGAATATAGTTGATTCATTTAATTGACTTTCGTTTGCGGTCTTATTCAAATTATACAATAATAATGAGAAAGCCATACTGATTATATCATTGATAGCCGATAGATTGGAGCCTTCGAAAACTCCATCAGTGAACACTCCTGTTTGTGTCAATCGGTCACGTATCTTCTGCTTCAGGCTCAACCCGTCGAATGCAAGATATTGATCTCTAGGAATAGTATAGTCAGTTGTTAAATTTGATGACACAAATGTTATTTAATTGCAGTCTTTTTAGTAGACTCCACAAGTTTGTCGCCCAAAGTATTCAGAGATGATGTCAAATCTGATACATATTTTTCTAGCACTTTTGCATAATCTCCATCTAGTGGTGCTTCCATTTCAAGTGCATTAAATGTAATTGTTCCTTTTCCGTAACACTGTTGACCATCAACTACTTCAAATTCGTAAGTGGTTTTCTCTGCAAGTTTTTCATCAATATATTGTTTGCTGGTAATACTCAATTCCATATTGGCTATTTAAGTGATTATCAGAACAAATCAATTAATTACTTGACACTGGACGAGAAATGGTGTATTGTCTTTTATATATGAAAAAATTTAATCCAACTCCGAAAACAATAGAAGTTGTTCTTCACGCATTTTACGAATATACTTTATTTGATGTGAATGGAAAGGAAATCTGTAAATCATCTGAATCTTGGGATGATTTGTGGAAGAAATATAGTCCACTACACAATAACGATATTGATCACGATATTTCAGGATATTCTGATATAGAGTCTATTCCGTTGAATAACATTGTTGACGCATACAATAAAATACCATTCAAGGATTTATATAAAAATATCAAACTTACACAAACATATGATAGAGACGGTTATAAAAGTGAACCACGTATTGTTGGATATCGTTTAGAAAGACCTGATGAAGTAGAAGCAAGAAAGCAGAAATATGATGAGGCCGTTCTAGCAGAAGAAAATGAAAAGCTTGCTAAAAAGCAGAAAGCATTAGAAAATAAACAAAAACAATTAGAAAAACTTAAAAAAGAATTAGAACATTATGAATAAAACGAACACCATTGGATTGGTTGGTCAGAAACCTGGAGATATTGAAGAGGCACAAACATATTTCAAAGAGAAATATGGAGATGCGGTAGAATATGATTTTACTACTGATTCTTTTATATATCGGGGTATTAAATTTGATTATTTCAAAGATGGTGTTGCGATATTTCCAGGTGAGAAAAATTCATATTGTTTTCTCGATCCTAGAAACCCGAGACTATTTTTATGGAATGAGCAAACAATAGAAGACTATTTTAATGGTGTTCCACCAATGAAAACTGGATGGGAAACATTTACACAGGAAAGAAAGCCAACTTTATTGGAAAGATTTTTCAGAAAAATTATCTCTTTATATGAAGAAAATATATAGAGATGTTGAGATTGATGTTCACCGTGCGGATTGTCTAGGTGGATGGTCAGAAGTCTATTGGACCGCCTTTAGATTATCGGATGATTATGAAATTGCTTGCGGTTTTGGGGAGGAACTGTCCGAGAAATGTTTAAAGATATGAAACTAACGGTTGATAATTTTTTAGACGAATGTCAGGGTGATCCAGAAAAATGGGAAAACAGATAATTATGAAATTGAAGAAAAATAAATGCTACATTATTGGATGGATAGACCACAATAATCAATACTACTTGGATAATACTTTACAACCATGTTTCAACGATGATGATCTTCGTTGTGCAATCGTAGGCAATATAGATAAGATTAAAAGTGCAAAGTCTACTTTCGTTCTAGAATCAATAAAAGAAAAAAGCATTCGTCCAGGATACAAGTATTATTATCTATTTGACACTTTTGGTGCAGGGTTACGAGATGCACCACTCCACAAATATAATAAGTCGTATGTGACAAAAAATGTGTTTGATGGTAAATCTAAGACGCAGTATAAAAAGCTTTTTAATTATTATTGGGATCTTGATAATCTAGACCTGAATTGCAAAGATCAACGTTGTTGTTTCAAACTAATTCCCATTAAACTAGTTATTAATGAAACCGAAATATTAGTTCCACATACGCAGTATAACATTAGCTTAAAATGAAATTATATATCCAAAATAGAAAAGATAAACGAGTCAAAGATCCTAAAAAGGTTGAATATGATATTCCAGCGTGCTTGACACCCGAAATCTGTAAAGAAATCGAGCGTGCTATTGAAGAATGGTATTGGTATGATTTTTATGTTGATCATCCAGGTAGAAGTGTCTTGATTGATGATTGGAAATCAGATATTTTAAATGAAATTTCAAAATATAAATTTACCAGAGAGTTTAGTGGCGAAAATATGTGGTCGGTGATTTCTGATCTAAAGAATCAAATAGAGGATCTAAAAGATGAATTAGATGATATTAAATCAACTTTTAGAAAGGCATTTGGATGTAAGAATGATTATTAAATATTAGTATGACACCAAAATTTGATAAAACCGTAGAACAAATCATACAAAATCTGACCGAACAAAACATAGGTGTTTCTTATGGCAATAAAGGCGGACATCATGAAGGATTAGAAATCGCTAAAAGGCAGATAATATTGTCTGAAGGACTTATCAAAACTTATCCGATTGATTATGTGGTTAGTAGGATAAGAAAAATTCCGGGATTTAAATTTATAGACATTTTATATGATGAACCACGGATAACACATACTATTAGAATATCTATATCCAAAGATGAATACGAGAAATTTAAAAAAGAATTTGATGATATTCTTAATGTTACTGGATATGATATCTCTTCTTTTGGATACTATGGTATGATAATTGAACCAAAATTTCCTGTTTCTACCAATTACCAAGAATGGTCTAATGATTTTTATCATGTTACACTGGCGGACAATGTTGAAAAAATACAAAAAATTGGATTGATTCCAAAATCGTCTACAAGACCAAATTTTGGATATACGCAAAATCGAACATATTTATTTTGGACAAAAACACCCAAAATACACTTACATATCATCGGTAGAGAACTTTATAATGATAGATTACAGATATATCCGAATGCTAAATCAGAATACACCGGACTAAAAGTTGATATAGAAGGGTTGAAGAATTTCGAAATATTTTATGATCCACAATTTACAAAGGATTCACTAGATGATAATACCGTAGGTGTATTTGTATTAGATAACATACATCCAAAATATATAACCAGATTTAACGTTAATGAAAACTGATACCTTTGATAATTGGAGAAAAGTTGGAAAATTTATCAAAAAAGGTGCAAAGTCTGCTGGACGAAATTCTGACGTTATATTAAAAATATATTCTAAATGATGATCCGGACTGACAAAGAAAACATTAAAGATATTGTTCCGTATAAAGATATGGACTATATGATCTTTGGTCCAGATGGATTACAGGCAACTGATTTCTTTATGAAAATCCGAGAAATTATTGGATGGGAAAGAAAAGACAGATATAATTGCGATTCTATTCGAGGAATATATACGGTTGAAGATTTTCCTAAAAAGGATTGTTATATATTTTCTAGACTAGAAACATACGAGACTAAATCATATTCCACCATTTTAGAATATGTGAAACTGAATACTGATAAAATCTTTATATTTGTCCTATTGAACAATCCGCCATTTAAGGATAAAGGATATGATGATTTTTTAGCAAATCTTATTTCTGTCCAGCAGCAACAGAACCAGCAGGTTGACGACCATCGACCCAATAGCCCTTGAGTGCCTGTGCAAACGCCGAATATTTGGATGTATCATACTTCCAGTCATCCGGAATATCAGCAGCAAGAGCATTATAAGAAGTATTAACGATTTCCAAAATATCGAGGGGAACAGTGAAGCTATTTTGTCCCACACTTGGTCCCTTCTGTTCTATTACGGTTGCCAAGTATCCGAGTGGACCGCCCTGATCAGCAGCATATTCTGAACCAGATCTAACAGTTGTGACCGCCGTAATTAACAGTTTATACTTACGGGTTTTCTTTTTATTTTCAGCTATATATTTCTTAACACGATCTTGGAATTCTTGACCTTTTCCCTTTACGAACGGATGTGATGCGGCATTAGGTAAAAAGCATACTTCAGTTCCGGGTCCAGGTAAACCATTAGAAGTTTGGAGACTAGTCTCATTTTTTTCAGAAATAATACCATACTTCTGCATCAGTTGATCAAATTTGGATTCCATTGTGAATATTATTTATCACAAATTAAATAACTGGATGATGAGTTTTAAACAGTATTTTTATACTATATTAGAATATAATGAAGTGCAGATGCCAAAGTTATTTTCGGTATTGAAGAAATATGATAATCCGTATGTTGGTGTGCATTTTTCAAATATACCACAAATATCGTTCAATCCGAAACCATCACATTATGATCCAATAGGAGTTTATTGTTTTCCTAAGAAATATGTGGAAGAAGGGAATTTGAAAAAGAATAGTGGATTTGCTAAGAGTCCTAATATTTTTATTGTAGAACCGACCACAAATGCTAAAGTTCTTAATTTGGATATGGATGAAAATACTGCACGACAGATTTTAATATCTATGGGTATTCCGTCTGAATATTATGATGATCCGTCTGTTCAAAATAAAATGCGAGTCAATACACCAGGGCATATATTTTGGTCAGCAATGGAAGGATGGAGACATAAAAATAATATGTCAAAGAATTCGTCCTGGAATGTGTTGTTCAAGAAAACTGGATATAATGTTTTATACGATCCAGGAAAAGGAATCATCCATTATAATGAGCCATCACAAATAGTTTATCTGGAACCTGGAACATACAAAGTTTTGGACGTAATTAAAAATAATCAAGCGGGAGTCATATCACTTCTTCGAAAAGAATTTCCAGATTTCAAACTTACGAATAAAACTAAAAAGTTCGGGGACGGTTATTATTACTATTTTGAACACCCTAAGACTAAAAAATATTTCAGCGTAGAAATACATAAGTTGAACAATCAAGTAACTTTGTCTGTTTGTAATAAAAGAAAGTATTATATGAGTGATGAAGATTCATCAACAATAGTGGATGATATCAAACGGGGATTGGCGGAATGTGAGGTTGACAAATATCCAGAACTAGATTATTCAAAATCTCCTATACAAGAAATCGCAAAGACATATGGTTTTTCTTTAGCGGAAGGTTCGCATGAAATAAAAAGAAATTACAAATCAAAGGCTGATAACTATCTATTAAAACTTAGCATTCAATATCATGCACCCACATCCTATTCGCCTGATTCATCTTTGAATATTGTATTACAAAGAAATTCTGAAAAAGGCGGATATTTTGCGATGGGAAATTATCATTATTATAATGGTATTCAAAACCCTGAAGGAAGTCCCAAAGAAATGATGGATAAATTATTAGATTCAGTCGAAGCACATGCAAGAGGTGATTCTAAACTAGATGATTTTGATCGTTCATATAAAGGTAAAACCGCATTGAAAGATATTGAGTTCCTAAGAAAACGGGTGTTTGTGAAGAGAATTAAATAACTGGATGATGAATTTCAAAGAATATTTTTATTCAGTGTATTTGGAAAGAAATGAATATGGTAAAATATTGTCGTGGCTATCTCCACACGGACAGTTCCATCCACTAGCAAGAAATCAGCTTCACGACGATTGGGCAGAAGATTATATATCTTCCAATAACATCACGAGCACCGAACATTATGCATCAGATTATTTGATGAAAATTGGATGGTGTAGAGTTACTTCTGCGGGAAAAGAAATAATAATAGAAAATGATTATATAGCGCCAAACTCCAGCCAAAGAAACAAACTCATTGACATGGCACATGAATATAATATGAAATCCATTGAATGGGCAAGACAATCATCATCAAGAATTATTTGGTCTAACGATGATGTATTATAAATAACTGGATGATGAATTTCAAAGAATATTTTTATGAATTATTGAGAGAGGACAGAATACATAGAGACCCCAAATAAAACAATACCATATTTCTGCATTAATTTTTCAAATTGTGATTCCATGTGATTCTTATTTATTCTAAATTAAATAAATAGGATGATGAATTTTAGAGAATACTTTCAAACCATTCTAGAGGCAAATGCTGAAAAGAGGTTCGACTTTTTACTGAAGAAATATTTGGAACCAATCAGAAAATATATACATACTGTCGATAATACGGCGGATGATACTGAACTTGATGAACTAGCGACACAATTCATTAATTATGTGGTTTTTTCGTATGACCCCACAAACGGAGAATATAGTGAATGGATTATCAAGAATTATCTGAAATTATCTCCACAAGAATATAAACGGTTTGACGAAGATGTATACAAAATAACGGAAGACTTAGAGAAGTATCACAAATATAAAAAATATTTTAAAATAGCAGGTCAAGAAATGAACAATCCTAATACTGCAAAGTTGGCTGATATAAATCAAATAAAAGGGTTTGATGATCTTTATCAAAAATTAAAAGTTATCGAGCATTGGATCAAAAAATCTGAAGAAGATGAATCTCTTAAATCAGCAGAAAAGGACGCTGAAAAAGTTTACAACTCTGTTAACTATCTTATAATTATTCCAAAAACACAAGAAGCATCTTGTGCATATGGTCGAGGAACCAGATGGTGCACCGCCGCAACAGGGAGTAGTAACTATTTTAACCATTATAATAAACAAGGACCATTATATATTATCATTGACCGAAAAGATAATGAAAAATATCAATTTCATTTCCAGTCTGAACAGTATATGAATGCGGATGATTCTCAAGTTAATTTGAAAGAATTTTTTGCAACTCACACGGAATTAAAAAGTCCACTGATTGATTTGGCAATAAAAAATAACAATATAAACTTTGTTTTGAATGTTGACATAGATATGGCACTAGAAAAAATGGAGTCCTTTGACGAGCCGACACAAGAAAAATTTGTTAGAGAAAATTCATTGTGTGCATTTAGGTTAGGATTGAAAAAACCGGATTTCGTTAATAAAACGCAACCACTGTTTATTTTTGAAAATGATTCGGTTTCTATCAGAACCAATAAGGGAAATTTCGCAGATTTAGCAGAACAATTTGTGGCAAGTTCTAGACGCGGAAATGAAACAGAAACCGCAAAGGAAGTTTTGGGTGACGGCCTTGATCTATACTATGATCATGGTTCATCCTATGATTCCGATTACTGGAGTTGGTTAGACACCAAAAGTCAGTTATTGATGAAGAAATACATATGGGCAGCATATAATGTTGAGATATCCAATATTTCAGAAGCCGAAGATTTGGTAGATGAACATGATGATGAATATATAAAAGACTTGTTAACCAGATGTTTTGATGATGCTGGTCAAGCTGCATATGAATCCGAATACCACAAGGTTGCAATAAACGCTATATTTGATGCATTAGGCAAAACATTTGAATGGAGAAATAATACCATAGTATTCACCAAATATTCATATAAGCAAATTCAAGATATATTTGATAATTTTATAGAACATTTTTCAGAAGACGCAATACCCGTATCGTTACCGCACGACTTTTTATCACAATTGGAAACATATTTGAGAGAAACAGATCAATTAACTATACCAGATTTTGATCGTGCTAGAAACAATTCATATCCAACCAAAAAAGAACAGGGTGATGTTTTTAATGAGAGATTTAGAAATGATTTGGAAATACCAGAAAGTCAACAACCAGAACTTGATCTATCATCTTTTAAAAATTATTTCAAATGGACGGTAATTAAATAACTGGTGTGGCAATAACGATTTCAAATCTGACAAATAAAAAAGGGACCAATAGTTATACCTTTTCAGATTTGCACATGGATTTGGAAGAATCTAGTGCATCGGCCAATAACAGAAATTCTGATGTGGTTAACGGTCAAGATATATTGGCTGACACGGATGAACAGGCAATTAGAAATCAGATTCGAAATTTATTTGGACAAACCCGATATTTAAATCCGTTATTTGATATAAATGTTCGCAAATATATTGGACAACCACTATCTGAAATGGGTGCTCGTAGCTTGGGGCAAGCAGTTGATAGGGGTATAAGTTTATTCATTCCGACGGTCAAAGTTACTAAAATTCTGGTTGCCCCAAACTATGATAATTTTTCGTATGAAATGGCATTATTTTTAGACTTGCCAAACTTTGGAACCAATGTTATATTGAGAGGAAATTTGAATAGCAATGGCAGTCTGGATTTTGTGAATTAAATATAGAAAATGACATTTAATGAGTTGTATCAAATAGTTTTAGAAATGCCCAAAAGTTCTGGCGTATTCCACCCAGGAATGATGGACAATAAGAAATATAATATGACTTCTTATGATGAAATTATTAGTGAACAAAACAAATATCATTATTATGAACAATTCCCATTCAGAAATTACGAGGTATATTTGAAAGAGAACACTAATAAATGGTTATACTATGTATTGGATCATTCACAAAAACTTATTATCTTAGAGGCTACGATCATCAAACAGAAATATTATAGTAGCGATTCACTATGGAAATTTAAGAATTCTGAAAAGAATCTAATGTTATTTTTCTTCCGAGATATTCTTTTACAAAAATTCCCGCATATTCAGTCCGAGGATTTTCATAGTGACTCGGCAATAAAGTTTTGGAAGAAACTGATGGTGACTCTTATCCCACACGGTTATAAATTCTATGCTATACTATATAATAATGGAACTGTTGTTGAAGAAATTCCAATAATTATGGATGAAACCTTTGACGATCAATTAGAAGAATACTGGTCATCATCAGATTATAGAATTCGAGTTTATGCAAAATAAAATAACACTATCGGAAAACTTTGATTTATTCACAATCAAACCTTTTATTAAAAAGCATGGAATTGATAATATATTTTTCATAGATCATGCTGAAATGTATGCAAAGGATTGTTCTGCTAGATTACGAAAGGGGGACAAAAAAATGGAGTGCTCTACCAGTTGGGAATCATTTGTGACAGAGGTGGCAAAGCCAAATATAATAGTAAATAATTTTGATTATATTCCACCAGAATTTATTGATCAAATTATTTCGGAAATCGTTAAAACTGATAAAACATTATACATATTTCGTCAAACACGGGGCAATATCAGAGACACTGGAAGATTTGCTAAATTGGTGAATGCATTGAAAGAAAATAATATTGGATTTGATCTTGAAAACTAATGGATCTTGAAGAACAAATAAAAGAAACGAGAAGAAAAATTCTGGAACTTGGATTATCTGATGCACCCCCATCTTTTATACAGGACGAAGAACGGCATTTGAATAATTTGATAGAATTAAATAACAAAGATGATTCAGAGCTTTAAAGAATATTTTTATTCAGTGTATTTGGAAAGTTCCGAAGATTGGATAATGTATGCAAAAAATAAAGGATATAATATTCCAGCATATCATGGAACAAATCAAAATTTTAATAAATTTGTGAAAGGATTTGGGATTTCGGGATCTATGTTTGGAATAGATAAAGTCAAAAGAAACGGATTCTTTTTTGCGGAGAACGAAAGTGATGCTAAAACATTTGGTCAAAATATTATACCTGTTCTACTAAAAGGGAAATTAGCAAACCTACATGATTCTGATGTTGTTGATGAATTGACAGATGAAGGTCTAAATTATAAATGGTTGTATGACGGTGATATATGGGAAAAATTCGATGGTGTTGATGGTGAATATCTAATATCGTTACTGAAAAAAATTGGATATGATGGTGTAGTATTCACCGAACCTTCTTCGGGGAATCATAGTTCATTTACCGCATATATGGTATTTGATGAAAATCAAATAAAAATCTTTTCTCCAATAACATATGATGACAATAATCAATTGATACCTCTTTCTGAAAGATTTGATTCTTCATCAGACGATATAAGGTATTAAATATCGTTTGTGATTACCGTTTCCCCATTATCTGGTTACAAATACCTAACTAATTTTTCAGTCTCAATCAGTCCGTCTTCGACAGATAATCTGATTAATTGGGGAGATCAGAATTTTGATCAGACAAGCACGGCGGGCCATAGTTATTCAGCAGCAGGGGTCTATAATGTTCTGGCAGGTAATTGTGCAGCGACTTCCGCAATATCCTTATCGGTCTATAATGGTCCGTTCTTTGAGAACCAGATTAATGTATCATACGAATCTTTATCTGCCATCACCAGTTGTCCAAATACTTTTAATATAAATGTAAGTTCGGTTAATCCCCAGACCACAATCTTCCTTTATTCTAGTGGCTCTAACAGTTATCCATATTCAGATAATTCTTTTTGGTCACATCTGAACCCCAGTTGGGAATTCAAATATAATAATCAGGTTATAAGTGAATTGCCTATGGTTTTGACACCCATTATGTCTGGTGGTTATCTTCTAGGATATTCGGGTTCTTCAGCCATTTCTTATTCAGATGATATGCCGGGAAATCCAAATTTGTTCTTCACCCTAAAACAAGAAGATGGAATAAATTCAAGAGTATATTCATCTATTCAGACTAGTATTTCAGCAGATATTCCGCAAAGATTATTAATCACATCAGACGGTATAAATCCGATTTCACGAACTCAATTTGGGGGGATTGATATTCCGCACATTATTTCTGTCCAGGGAACTTGTAGTAATATTATGCACTATGCATCAGGTCATCTAACTATTTCAAAAGTATTACAAGGATGTAATGGAATAGCCGCTCAAAATTATGTGTTTGAAACCTCGGCCATTAATTTAGTTGATTCCCATTGTTTTAATATCGGAGGATATTTGAAAACCCAGTTGAATGTCCCGCTTTCGGCAATCCCCCCAAATACATTGGAATTAAAATACTACAAAGATGCGTGTGGAAATCCAACACCTGAATTAGCCGAATATTCAGAAGTCCAGAACAATCCATTTTCCTTGTCTATTTCTGCCTGTGCAAATATAGTTGTCAATGGTCAAACATATTCGTTGTCCGGTATTTCCAATGATTTTAATCTATATAGATTAGATGACTTCCATCAGTTTTATAGAAAAGGCGAGGACAAAACTGTCTATGATTTGATTAAAAAATATAGTCATTTTGATCTAGATGAGATGCCGGTCTTTGATTCTTATTTGTCTGCTATTGCGGGAACTGGTGATACATTGGGAAAAGTCTATGATAAGATTCAGAATTTTAATCTGGACATGAGTGATCCAGATATATGCACGGTTGAATCATTAAAAAATATGGGGCAGATGTTGGATAACCCGCTTGATGATTTTGGACTCGCCTATCCAGAAGAATTAAGAAGACTAATCCATTTGTTTAGTGTGCCTGTTAATAAACTGATTGGAACCCGTTGTGTGTGCAATCAGAACTTCAATAGCTGTCAATCATGTAAGGGGCAAAATATCTGTGGACTTTGTGGATTTGATAAGAAATCAAATTTGGGAAAAGGATTACAGCTAGATGATACGATTACAAAAGATCAGACTATTTTGGTCCGTGAAAATGGATCAGATGTCTATGAATTTTATTTGGTGCCACAGACC
>ERZ724522.1437-NODE-1437-length-12833-cov-4.525904_pt1 | contig 12833 bp, 25 predicted proteins | sample MGYA00376055_ERZ724522 | MGnify/ENA primary metagenome ERZ724522 (study PRJEB28724, sample SAMN07190884) | wastewater metagenome | isolation source: effluent of sewage treatment plant in Hong Hong | place: Hong Kong | collected 2016-03-17 ... | reverse complement strand
TTTCTCTCCGATTTTTGGTTGGATAGTATTGTTCGACCACCGAGCGCAGAACGGTTTGGTGGGCGCGACATTGTTTGAGCCAGTCGGTGGTGTTCATATGTTATTCCTTCCATGCGCCAAGCGTTCGAAGAACAGCCTCGGCATAATTTTCGGCGGTGAAGTGCCAACTAGGCACTTGCTCCCGGTCACTGACGCGGTCCAGCTGCTCCTGAAACAATTCTTCGTTGGAACGGTGCTTTACAATGCTTTTGCCTCGCACAATGTGATGCATGATGAAATCATGAATCGTGTTGAGGTCTTCGAGATAGTTTGGTACATGCTGTTGCCCGTCTTCTAACGTCCAATCGGAGACTCTTTCCGCACATTCATCACCGCAGAAAAACGCCTTGTAGTGATACACAGATGCCGGGGCATTACAGCGACAGCATCGGTGCCGGGTGGCATCACGTTTGGCCAGAGCGTCAATTTGGTCAGATGAGGTCATTGGAAAAACCACTTCTTCTTTTTTTCAGGCGTTTGTTCAACCGGAGCTTCTTTCGCAGGCTCTTTCAGCGGGCGATACTTGGGGTCAGGATTTTGTGAGTGCAACACGTGCATGTCTCTTCCGTTTAACTGGCTCGCAATCATTTCCCACAGTTCAATGGTGTTAGACTGATTTCGGTTGCAGATTTGCATCTGGTCTTCGAGTGCAGACAATAGTCTTCCCCACGCATAGGGCGTGAGTTTTATACTAACGGTCGGAACGGTTTCGTCAGGAGTGTTCATAGTTTTTTCTTGGATGGGCGGTTCTTGCAAAAGTGGCATTGTTTATCTCGGCATTTCGGTTCTAGCCATTTGCCGGTACGTTGGTCATAGTAAGCGTCATACGTCTCATCGTATTTTGCGATTCCTTCGTTTAGTGCCGCTTGTAGTTTTGTGCGCCGAGCCAATTGCTTCGGCGTCAATTCCATTTGCACGAATTCCAGAAGCTTTTCCGTGAGGTCCACGGATTTTTTGGCGGACGTTTTCTTTTTTGCGCTCATGAGGATGGAGTGTACCAATCATTGGAGGCATCATCCCAATGGCGATGGTCGTACAGATTGACTCGAACGGCGTATCGCAACAGTCCGAGGCTGATTTCCGGTCCGGCGTGGTCACGGCCTCTCCACACGATACTGAGTTCAAATTCCGCCAGCATGTGTTTTTGGTAGAGGACTTCTAAGGAAATGCTTTTGTGTTTGGACAGCGTGCGAACGACGTAACACAAATTCCTGAATCCCTGTGAAGAATACTTGTTCCACGGATTCTGTAGATGAAAGGAAAAATGTAGCATAAAATCCTTTACTGTTATTTCTTTCGGTTCCACCACCGATTTGGGTTGTTTTTCCACTCATTGAACCACGTGAACCCAATGGCCAACACCAGTCCAACGATGAACAGCCCAAGGAGGGAAAATGCAACAATATCTCTCAGGGTAACGACGACGACGGTATTCATTTGTTTTTCTTTTTGTGCTTGGCGATAAGGCTCGCGATGAAATTTACCGCAAACCAGAACAGGGCGATGGAAAGTATTGCTTCGTCATATGGGCGCTCCCATTGAAAGAAGTATTGCGTGGCGGCGTAGAACGCGGCACATGACCAGATGATGTGAAAAATGCCCCACGTCTGCATGTGGCGATGAACTTTGCGAGCCTTGGTTTTAACCATATCATGACTTTATTTAATGATACCGTACTACAACCCCCGGCCTTTGTCAAGCGGATTGATATTTATAAACATGGCAACCTATCGGAGTTTTTATAGTGAACTAACCGAAGACTATCCAATGGGATGGAACAAGGAGGATTTCGAGGCCATTACGTCCTTCACCGGGAAGCTGAAATATGCAACCACCCACCTACCTAAAATTGCCAGTGGGAGTGGCCGGGTCGTGTTCAAGGTGGATGACACGAAGGTGATAAAAATCGCCAAGAATAAAAAGGGGCTTGCTCAAAATGCCGTGGAGTCGGAAAAATTTTTACAGCATTACGACGTGGTAGCAAGGACCTTTGACAACGATGAGCATTACTTCAAGGACATCGGCCCCTTCTGGGTGGAAATGGAATTGGCCCATAAAACCACCAAGCCTCGTTTCAAGAAATTGACCGGGGTGAGTATGGATGACCTCGACCGTTACCTGCGGTGGCGAAGGTCCTTACACAAACAAACATTATCGATGGGCATATCGGCAGCGGTGTTGGATACCATGCGCAATAATGAATTCGTGGAAAAATTGGAAAGGTTGATAAGTGATTATGACATGGGCGTGGGAGATATGGGTCGCGTCTCCACTTATGGAGAGGTACTACGTAATGGCCACCCCACCATTGTACTCGTAGATTTCGGCCTTACAGAGCAGGTTTACAACGATTTTTATCGCGTCAACGTATAGTTATATATATGCCAAAATCAAAGACTCCTACCGCCGTGAGAGTTGCTCGCTGGACCGCAATTGCTGCCGCTGTGACCGCCTTGGGTTCCACCATCAACACCATGTGGGAAAAGAAGCCATGGTTTTTGGGTGGAGATGAAACCCCGGCTCCAATTGTTGCCCCGGCATCCGCGCCTGCGCCTACGAAACTGTACATCGCCCCGGCACCCCACAACAAACCAGTTTACCACACGAAACCGGCCATCGAACACATGGTATCTGAGGCTGGTTCCGGAGTGGCCAATGTGGCTTCCGTACCCGCAGCGGACAATCCTCCGGTGATGATGACTACTACGGCGATGGAAATCAAGCCCACCCTCTATGACCGCTTCATGAACTTTGTGAAGCGCAACCCGATTGCGTTCTGGCTCATTTTCATTTCCGCCATGGTCATGGGTGTCTACCCATTGATTGAATACTTCAATCACCGCCACGTGAAACGGATGGAACGGGAAGAAGCCACTAGCTACGACCAGCCACGGGAATGATTAAATGGCGTCGTGGACCGTCATGGTGTTGAGGTCGAGGTGATACGCCTTGGACTTGCCGGATTTGATGTATTTTTCGAACGTATCCCGTGTTCCGCCATCGGCCACTCGTCCTTCCTTACCAAAGGTCATTGCTACAAGAGCATCGGCTTTGGCCACCTCGCTATTGCGGTCGTGGAATCCCTTACCCGCATGCATAGTCGCGTCTTCTTCAAGGGCTTCGTAGATTTGTTCCAAAGACCAGTTCTCGGACATGCCAACCTTCTTGCTGAACAAGTGGTGGTAGTGGTTTGATGTTCCGCCGGGGTTGGTGCGCCAATCAACCACGCCCGTATCGTAGTATTGCTTCCGCAATACATCCCATCCGCACGGCAGATGGAGTTCAAGATGCTGGCACGTGCCTAACAGAAACGAGACCACAGCAGCATGGTCCGCCCAAGCCGCACCACCAGAAACCAGCGTAGCCTCTGATACATCCTTGATACGAGAGACGAGTTCGACCATCTTGAAGAACTTGTCTTTGTCGAGTTTTTTGCCGTCTTCATTGCGTCCAGCAGTCCCGATGATTGCGATTTTCATGAGCGGTCATCGATGGGTTGATAAGTGTCAATAAATGAGTTGAAACTGAAATCGGCGGGGAATTCCACTTTGTCTTTCAGCAAGGCCATGAATTTCTCATGGTCAGCGACACCGTCAAGTGAGTCACCAACTTGTTGGTCAATGACGTTGTAGGGGTTTTCTACACTCCAATCTCGTTTAAGAGACCAGAAAGCCAACTCGGTCAAGGCCACGCCCGCTCTTAACCAGCCATTGCGATAGCGTAGATAGAAATACTGTCCATCGTCGGTGGTAGCTTCCAATTGATACGGGCAACCGCCACCAGCCATCAAGATTTCCGTGAGCTTGACCATGTCAGCCTTTCAGCACAGCTTTGCGCGATTCCTTTGTTCCAAATCGAGCCCGCGTGGCCTCTTGAAATTCCTTGACCAGCCGGTTGTGTTCCTCACGGCTGCAATAGATATTTACCTCTCGAAGAATGGGTGCAACGAATTCAAGTCCCTCGGGAATCGGCTTCAAGTTTTCAGCGAAGTAGTACGAAATGAACGTGCGTTCAATGTCCCCGTTGTTCATATCCAATCGCTCGATGAGATAGGGAACGAGATGGGGGTTGTAAAAATCAAACTGCGAGTCACAATCAAGACGAGTTAGTTCGTCATATGGTTTGATTTTCTGCTCGGGGGACGGTGATTTGGTTGGTGGGTTAAGCTGCGCCAATCTAATCGCCTCGTTCTTTATTTTATCAATCTCTTCGTTGGTTAAAAATAGCTTCATAATTGTAACCCTTACTGTATAACAGTTGTTGAAGAATTGTCAAGCCCGATTGCGCCAGCGTCGATATCCCACGAACGTCAGAGCGAGCCCGGTAAAAATTGCGCCATAGGTCGAAGGCTCAGGCACAATCGGGTGGGGTTTTTTGCCAATCGCCTGACTGGAATAGGGCGTGAAATCAGGAGCGACCGTGTCGGTGGAACTGGTAGCGGCGATGTTGGCCAAGGCTAGTACACAGATGAAAATGACGAGTAATTTACATGGTTGGTTCATGCGGATAAATATACCTCACAGGTCAAACTTCTGACCCTTTTGCACGAACCCGGCAAACCCATCCTCTTTGAAGGTAGGTCTGGTGTCGGCGTAGTGGTACATCCAAATCTTGGCCTTGGTCTCTGGTGAGAGGGTCTTCAAGTCATCGTAGTGAGCGTGGACATGGCTCTTGTACGGTAGTGTCTCCGTGTCGTGGAAGATTTGGTCGGCTTGGTCGTAGAACACCCGTAGTTGGTATGGGCAGAATTGCGTATCAGTAGTGACGAATGTCCGTTTGCCCGAAGCGTTGTTCTTGAGCATGAGACCATAACTGTGTTTGAACATATATCCCGACATCACGTGAATGGTCTGAACCGGAGTGCATTCGAATCCCTCCCAGACAAAACTGGTGTTTTCAGTAACCGGAATGCAATTGAAGTAGTCGGTTAGATTCATGATTTTGCCCTCGACACTTTGTAGTCCACCCTTGAGCGAGGTTTCCCACAACTCTTGCATCAGTGAGGGAATCATGTACAGTTTCGGCTTGATAACATTTCCTAGAATGTCCTTCTTGGGCAGGAAGTAGCGATAGAAGGCGAACCATTCGAGCGAGCCGATATGGTCCGCGTGTAGATGACTAATCCAGATGGCGTCAATGTCTCGGGGGTCAAGTCCAAAATCGTCTTTGAGGGTGTATTGGACACTTCCGCCGCAATCAATCAGCATGCGATTTCCGTTTGAAGTGACTAGCATGTTGCTATGACCTTTGCTGATTGGAGCAAACGCACCACCTACCCCAAGAAACTTAATGCTGGGCGGGTCTACTGGCACTGGGGTATGGCAACATGGGCAAGTATCTGGATTAATTCCTTGCACATCGTTGAAATGGCCACAACAAATCCATCGACGTTTGCCCTCGTCGTCATTTACTTCAAATTCAGCATAGTTGCTGCTGTAAAGTTCACTATCCAAAATTTCATATGACTTTCCCAGAGTGAATTTTCCCTTCTTGGGCAAGCTAGTTAGAACTGAGGTGGAATTCATGTTGTATTTTTCCAATAATTGATGCGGTTGATACTTGATTTGAGATGCTTGACAGCAACTTCAAGATTGTTGTGACACATCACATGATGCATTTCGCAAGTGATGGCGACATTGCCGTAGCGCGAGAATTCTTTTGGGCAGCAAACCACGACCTCACTCCTTCGTCCGAGAACAGTCCCCAATTCCAATAGAGAAATGGGAGAGGATGTTCCGGGGCAGAAATTGAAAAATACAATATCCGAAAAGCAAATTCCATATTGCTCCCAAATGACTTGGGTGCGAAACGGCTCGTCAGTTGGGCTAGTGCCCCATGTATTATCCCAATCGGGTCTGCGAGGATTGAGGATGGTGCCTTCCGACTCTTTGAGCATTTCAGTCACTTGAGCCTGCCAATCCTCAGCTTTGCCCATTTCGATGGACCCGGCAAGAAACACAGTCGGGGAAACAGCTCCCACGGTATAGTTGGGTGCGTAAATGGTTTGCATTAGACAGAGGTCGATTTGGCAGTGCGTTTGACGGAGTTTTTCACAAGTCGGAAACCGATGATTTTACTAATGCGTGGGGATTTTCCATTATATTTGTCCGGAAGTTTGGCGAAAACCTCGGCGCGGGATTTCATCAAGTCGATTTGTGCCTGTGTAGGTTTCTTCTGAAACGAAATCGCCACCGACTGATAGGATGGATATTTTGCTAGCTTGGTAGTTTTTTCCGCCTCCATGGCCTTGGCGTTGGATTCATCGACCTCTTTCTTTAGAGCCTGCTCTGTCCACCCCGCTTTAATAAAACGAGCCCGAGCCGCTGGGTCTTTTTGCCACTCTTTCCAATAGGTGCAAGCGATGGAATCACGATAATAGGCTGCCGCAGTCTTGCGGTACTCAATCAGTGCTTCGGCCTCTTTTCCGATTTGGTACTGCCCACCCATACCATCGTTGAACCAGCCGGGAGTTGGGTAAATGGCGCATGGCCGATGGCAACCGTGGTCGTCAGCCTCCTCAATAATGTTGATAAAGGGTTCGTCGCCCATGTCTTTCACTTGCTGGCGGAACAGTACAGCACAATCGTCGCCTACACCACACTCTCCTACCCGTCCCGTGATGAAGGCACAAAGCTCACGCTCAAAGTTTCCAGCGTAGTCTTCGGTGTCAATTACAAATAGCCATGGGGCATTTAGTTTGTCGCTCATAAATTTATTCTCCGTATTTCTTCAAGCCTTCTTCACCATAGCGAGCCCGAACCATGTCAAGGTATTTCTGGGTTTTGATTTTGCACATCCAGACTCCGCCTGCAAACGCACCGCTGCGCTCGTTACCTTTGCACAGGACGCCTTCAAACACGTCAAATTTTCCCTCGCGAATATCCTTGATGAACTGGTCGGAAAGATTTCCCTCGAAGACGACCCGAGGAATGGCCACCCTGTCGCCAAAGGTCTTGATGAATTCCCGAGGCGTCATAAACTTGCTGTTCTTGTGACCAACCAGTACGTCGAACATGACAAACCGCTTCGGGTCGCCCGGTACATGAATACCGGCAAAGGACTTGTCGCCCAAGAATTCGCCGAACACGATGTGCTCGCGCTCATTCGGAAACTTGTCACGGAAAATCTTGGCGAGCGGCTCGGCAAAATCCCGCATGAATAGAGCAACCACCTCACCCAGATGGGGGTGGGTGTGGTCAATCAACTGCGTGCGGCTACCAAACAGGTCGAAGCCCCGCTTGGCGGTGTACTTGACCCGGATGTTGCTACCGTCCAGTTTGTCGAAGGCCACGCATGACTTGCGCGGAGCCTTGGACGAATTGATGATGGAAGGATATTCTTTCACTTGTTTCTAGGAGGGTACCATGGGCTGGCCTTCTTGTCAAGCACGGCGATATCGGTTAACGTGTTGAAGTGAGCGGACTTGTTGACGCGCTTACACTCTTCGGTAAGCTTGTCTTTTTCCTCCTGCGGTAGACTGTGGTACCACTCAAGAACTTCACGTAAGGTGTTGCGGAACAGCTTCATGGACCATACTCCGATTGAACGTCTTTGATGTTTTCGAAACCGTGGTCTTTGAGACAGGCGATGGCTTCTTCCACTGTACCCTGATATTCATAGGCGTTTTCCATAGCTTCGGAAAAACCGTCCGGAACGAAATCGCTGGCGGCATTTACCATGGTGGTTCCACCGTATCCAGCGATGTTTTTTGTCGGCCACCATTTCGGAGCCGTTTCATCATGGAAATCGTTGTAAATGCAGTATTTTTTCTTGCCGCGTTTGAGATAGAAACTGAAATATGGATTATAGTCCTTATCCCCCGGACTGGCGTAGTGGTCGAAATACTCCACCACAAAATCCTTCACGGTAATTCCGTTGATATTGAGTGCTCGGTGTTCGATGGTGCGAAAATTTTTTTTGCGGCGAGATAATTCCGCCCAAAGAGTTTCGGCAACATTTTCAATTTCCTTGTCGGTCATGTCGCGGAGAGAATCAAATAGGGTTTTTTTCATAGGGTTTCTGATTGAGCTTGCTTAATCCAAGCGATGTAGTTTTTATCGTATTCGGAAAGCGGGCGGTCGTTACTGCCGGTGGGCAGGGGGTCGAGACCTAAAATATGTCGATGAGCGTTCTCGAAAAAATCGGGCGTGGCTCGGTCCACGCTGAAAACTCCATGCGGGCAAGCGCGAGACATGATGGTGTACCGAAGCTCCATAAAGCGTTCAAGGGTGGCCCCGGCCTCCATTTCTTTCCGGGCCTCCCGTACATAATGACAAATGCCGCTGGTGGTAATCATCTGTTGAACAGTAACCGAAACGCCTGTGCTTCTAGTTTTGCCCCAGTTAAGGCGTTATGGGGTTTGGTCTCGCTCGGAAGTTGAAGGGCATTCAGAATCCCGTCCAAGTTAAGGGATACTCCAAACCGGGCATACGCGACCGAGTGGAGGTCAACCGTGCGATAACCAAACGGCCACAGTGGAATGATGCCTTCACGAGCATGGATGGCTTGAAGAAAGCGAGCATCGAACGAGGCAACTTGCTGTCCGGCGAGCAACGGTTCCCTACCCTTTGCCCAAGTTAAAAAATCCATGTAAACCGTGTATGGTAGACCCTTTTTTGGGTCCACGCATTGTTCGCGAGTAAACCCATTGATTCCAAGAGAAACATCGTCAATCACCGTATCGGGATAAATGCGACATTCCTTGTAAAACTCGTCGCCAGTGGAAAAGTCTACGGCTCCCAGACTAAGCAATGAGTTTCTTTCCGGGTCCAACCCAGAAGTTTCAGCGTCGATGATAATCATGATTTTTTGATTCTCGTTTTTGGTGGCTGCGGAAGTGGCATCCAGTGGGTGGGACGAAAAAGAATGCCGCCGCGAAATTCCCATGCCTGCCATTCTTGACCCACGCCATGGCCCTGCATAATACCGACATAGCCATCATGCCAGTGACCGTCAGCCTTATGCGCAGTGGCAAGTTGCTCCAAGGTTGTAATGTCTTTGCTCAGATAGTTCGGAGGAGTCCGCAGATGCTCCGGCATCAGCAACCAGTGAACTTCATTTGTGTGAGGGATGTCAATCCATCGTCCCACACAGACATAGGGCGGATACTCGGGATGCTCGTTACAGGACAAGAGAATCAACCGGTCCTTCGGCGCAGTTTTAATGGGACGCCATTTCATAGATTATTCCAACCAACCATCCTTCTTGAAGGTTTTGAGCATGCACAAAAATTCCTCTCCCTCGTCTCCTTCCAACCATGCTTTCAGTGCAAAATACATCGTGTCGTTTGCCGGAACCGATTCATTGTCTCGGTAGTAGCGCTCAATCTCATTGATGTACACGTGGATGTTCTGCTTTTTGTCAGCGTAGTGCTTGGCTACTGACGTGCAAAAAGCGTGCCACACCCCCATCCCCTCGTTTCTGGCCACCAGCACGTAAAGCAAGGTGGTAATGGCATTATCACATCCCTTGCGCAGATAGGTGTGGATGGCTGCTGAGGTGTTGGCGGTTGTCTCATCGAATTGCGGACAAGGTTTCACCAAATTGACAAACCGAACGAGATGTTGAATTGCCCGCTCCACGTCCAAGTCGGTTTGAAACTTGGAATGCCCACGAGCAGCTTTCGCCGCCGCTTCCAAAGACAAGAGTATGTCTGTTTTTTCCGCCTCGCTGTATTTCTCAGTGTGCTTGGAATTAAGAGGAGCATCGGAGGTTTTCATGGTTTCAAAGTTATCAAAACCCCTTTCCAAGTCAACACAAATGATGGCCGAGGCCATTAATTCTTATGTATGACTGAATTACACCATCTTCTCCTCAACCGTGGATGACATAAGATACGCTTTCATTCGTTCCAACACATTTTCTCGGGTGGGTTTGGTTGGAACGAGTGTCACGTGCGAATGTGAGGGAGGCACTTTCAACAGTGTCCCGGTGGTGTTTAGATGCCTAAATGCTGCAATTACCGCCGGGTCGGCATCGTTTGGAAATAATGAAGCAGCGACTCGAACCTTTCCCATATGAGAAAGAGCGTCGTACAAATCCCATAAATCAGGGACCTCGTATTTTCCACACTCTGCTAAATCGGCTACCACCGTGTGGGGAGCGATTCGCATTGGACATACCGTGGGAATTACTCCAAGCGAATGGCAATACTTCACGCTCTCCTGCAAATCGTACATGGATTCTTGCGTGGTGAGAAACGCCGGTTTGAACATAACAAACACCTGTGCGTCATAATCATTGGCGTGGAGCAGCTTGATGGCTCGCTCAAAGGTGTCTCCCAAGCACGTTGACGCAATGCAAAGCTCTCTAACCAATTCCGAGGAGGATTGAAGCCCGATGGCCACTACGAGCTTTATCTTCCCCAGTCTGGACTTGGCTGAGGCTATTCTTTCGGGCGTGATGTATTGCGGCAACGATTCAACCACGAATTCCTTTATTTGTGTGGTATGCAAGTAATCATAGATAGCGTTCCTCCAAGAATCCGGCACTTCTTTGTCGTTGAAGAAATTTCCGTTGTGAAACAGTGTAAACGTATGAATGAGTTCATCCGGCTTGATGGAGTCGGTGATTTGATTCATCCAGTGATTCAGCGTGACATTCACCGATGGTGATACCGCTTCATCAGGAAGTGGGCACATGGTACACGTGGCAACCTTGCACCCATGGGCGGTCAGTGTTACCCTTCTGCGAAGTTGTTCGCCCTCCGAAGTGGTGATGGTGTCCGTTTGCGCGGATTGCGGTTTGTCGAGCGAGTCGTAGGTGAATTGGTTTTTTCTGAGCTGAAAAACCCGCGACAATAATAGGCGTTTTATGGCGATTTCGTTCATGTGTTTTTGTTCCAGTTCAAAAGCTGGGAGCTAATGTCCAGCATGGGTGTGGTTGAATCATACCCCAGACGTTGCCAAAATCTTGGATTATCGGTGTCTTTCACCCGGACATCAATCTCCTTGAAAAATTCAATGTTCGCGAGAATCACTCGTCGAACAAATGCCGCCTGTCGAGAGGGAATAATTTTCGCTCGCTGGGTAAGATTAACCCATGGGGTGATGTATGGGGCACGCAAAACTTGTTTTCTGTCATTGACACACAATCCACCAAGCTTGGACCCAAAAAGAAAATCTCTGGCGTCAACTACGTCGAATACCGGGGCTCGGGCGGCTAATTCCAACAGGCCAATGGTTTTTGTCCACGTTACTTGGGGCGTGTGCTGTTTGATGTACGACACCGTGGTTCCACTGGCAATATCGTCATCCACCAGAGCGTATTCACCGGCAGGAATCTCGCTTAGGTCAGAAGATAACCAGCTTACCGGACGATTTTGATGCGTGCAGGGATTGAATACCCGAGATACCCAGTGCTTGGCCCCTGTGTTTCGGTCAAATGAAATATGCGGCTCGGCGACATCGCATTTCAGTTCATACCATGTCGGCGATTGTCCCCACACCTCTTCGAAGGCGTTCGACAAATTGGCTTTGAATCTCTCCACGGCGTGGCTTGTATTGCTCCAATGCGAAGTAGCCCAACTTAGGTCATCCCTGACCACATAAGAAAGTGCCTTGCTAGGGAAATCTCCCACAAACGGCGGATACTGTTCTAAGCTTTTCCGAACGCTGGTCGAACTTATGTCAATTGACGCAGGATGAGGCAAACCGTAGCCGGGTCGTCCCACACAAACATATTCGCTTGGCGAGAAGGCGAGTTTGAACCCCTCATTGTCCGACCCAAACACATAAACTAAGTTGTATTTGCCAAAATCGCTCAGATACTTATCGGTTCGGCTGAGGATGGTGGTGTAATTCAAGGCCCGGTCCTGATAAATGGAGGGCCACGGGTCAACCGCTATCCATGGTACATGCTTGGTGGCTTGTTGGGCAATATGAATACGGGTAGCCGCATCACAGGCCGCGACGCCTCCGCGTTTGAACGATACATATCCGTCATGGTCGGGCTGGACAAATGCCCCCGCCACCGAACCCCCCGCGTCTTCAATTTCTTTCTTGGCAATTTCAAGCATTTTGAGATGCCCGGCATGAAACGGGGAAAATGCCCCGGTCGCGCACAGAACTACTCCGGAAGAGAGTAGATGTGAGGTTGGGGTGACCCACCGACGGTCATTCAACACTGTCTCCAATTCCTGCTCGGACAGCCCGTCTTCGAAGAAGCCAACCTGATTCAACTCAGATTCGGTCCAGTTTCTCCGGCTAAGATAAGGTTCGTAGGTATGCCGATTGCTATTCACGCCATCCTCCCGGGACCGCACTGGGCAACACGTTCAGGTGTACCGCAGGAGAGCCCACTAGATATTTGTGAGAGTTGTACCGGTGTAATGCTTCGATGTTGGTGGAGAGTGTGTCGTATTGTGCGCAGGCTTTTTCTGACCAATGTGCAGGATAGCCCTCCGGGCACCAGTTTTCGCACAAATGATTCAGGTACAATTCCACGAAATCGTAAGTTGCTCCAAACACCTCCTCATCCACTCGACCATCATACATTTCCCCTGCTGGGACCGCTTCAAGAATGCCTTGGCAAACCCCCAAGCAATCTGCCAACTTATACACTTCGCTTTTATGCAAATCAGCAATGAGTTGCAGGTCAACCATCCCATCGCTCACTTTGCCCACGTAGCCAAGATACGCTCCCTCGTCTCGGTTGGTGGTTCCCGCCACGATAGCGGGGACCCCAGCAGCGGTCGAAATGGTCGCCTGATGATAGAGCATGGGCGTGCGAATGTTCAATCGGAAGAGCGTAAGCAAGAAGCAATGCAGTTCCACCTAATGGCATCACAACAACCA
>ERZ724522.1436-NODE-1436-length-12840-cov-9.515604_pt1 | contig 12840 bp, 16 predicted proteins | sample MGYA00376055_ERZ724522 | MGnify/ENA primary metagenome ERZ724522 (study PRJEB28724, sample SAMN07190884) | wastewater metagenome | isolation source: effluent of sewage treatment plant in Hong Hong | place: Hong Kong | collected 2016-03-17 ... | reverse complement strand
CCGCGCCTTCGAAGCCAAGCTCGCCGTCGAAGCCTCCGGCCCCCGCAAAGCCTTCGACCCCGGCCCCGTCTGTGGGTCAGCGCAGCAATGATGCGTGGTGTTCCGGCACCTGGTTCTGGTCGCCGCGGGAACGCTGCGAGCAGCCCCGCCAGCAGATCCGCCGCGGCGCTGTCGTGAGGGCCAAGGGATGACAGCGACGCTCGACACACGCCACGCCGAGGTAGTCGACCTCGTGACGAAGGGCCTCTCCTCCCGGGAGATCGCCGCCCGCCTCGAGGTGAAGCGCAACACCCTGCTCGGCTACTGCCAGCGCAATGGGATCCGCTTCCGGCAGCTCGCCAACAACCACCCGTCTCGCCGGGTGCCTCCCCCGAAGCCGAAGCAACGGACCGTTCTCGACTACAACGTCAAGAGCCTGCGCAAGCGCAGGGAGGCGGCCCGGAAGGGGAAGACGGCGCTCTATGACGGCGTCCGGGATCTCCGCCAGGAGCTCTACCCGGAGCCACTCGGCATCCATCTGGTCGATGCCGGCCCCTTCCAGTGCCGCAGGCCGACATGGGGCCCCGACGAGCGGATCGGCCCCGTCTGCGGCCGGCCCGTGAAGCCCGACAGCTCCTACTGCCCGGACTGCCACGCCCGCCTCCTCGTCAAGCCGGAGAAGCGCAAATGATCGCCTGGATCACAGACAACCCGTGGTGGACGACGGCGATCGTCGTCGCCGCTGCCTTCCTCGTCTTCAACTTCTGGTTCTGGTGCGCTTGCCGCCTCGGGGCCCGGGCCGACCAGCACGCGGAGGAGTGGATGGCCAAGCAGAGGCGCCCGGAGGACGAGTTCCCGCATCTCGGCGTTTGATGCTGTCAGATAAGTCTGATATTGTCGGACCCCGTTGAAGAAGGGGTCCGACATGGGCGTTCCGTCTGCGGTTCTGAACTCGGCTGTGACGAACAACGGGACGGTCAGCCTCCCCTACCCTTCCGACTTCCAGATCTCCCGTGTGGATGCGGCGCGGGTCGCGGTCGTGCTGAACGAGAACGACCTCGTTGCCTCGCCTCTCGTCACCTTCGCCTTCGGCTCGTCCAGCGTTACCGTGACGAACAAGACGGGGGCGAGCTGGCCTGCGCGGACGCGCATCGCGCTCAACGCGCCCTATCTGCCGCAAGCCGACTACTACACGCCCTTCACCCCCACGAGCTATGACGAGACGCGCCCGACGGGCGTGGACGCCACGCTGTTCGGGGCCGATCCGTCCGGGGCGGCTGATGCAGGGCCGGCCATACAGGCGGCGATCGTGGCGGCCATGGCGGCAGGCCTGCCCTGCGTCATCCCGGCCGGCACCTACCTCATCAAGACAGGCATCCTGCTCGCCGTCGCCGGCGATGTGACGATCCTGATGGACCGCAAGGCCGTGCTGGAGGCAGATGCCTCCCTGGCGACAAAGATGCTCTGGTTCCAGAGGCCCTATACGGAGAGCAACCGAATTTACGTGTCCGGCGGCAAGTTCGACGTTTCCTCCGTCCCGGCCAGCACCTCGTCCACCTACGGCGAGGTCTATATCGGGGAAGGCTACGACGACGTCACTTTCCGCGATTGCTGGTTCTATTCCGGCACCGATTACGCGACCGGTGGCGGTGACAGCAGCTTCTTCTTTGTCGGCAAACGGCTGAAGATGCTGCAATGCACGTTCCAGGGGTCGGTCGACGCAGCCATCTACATATCCGCCCGGCAGGACGAGACGAACGGCTACGACGCCTTGGTTGACGGGTGTCACTTCATCAAGTGCAACGACGGCGTGATCGCCAAACGGCAGTTCCTGCGAACCAAGGTGGCCAACTGCTCCTTCTTCCAGTGCGTGACGGGGACGGTCTTCGGAGAGGCCGACACCAGCCTGCTGCCCGGCAAGTTCAACGTCATCTCCGGGAACACCTATTACAAGACCAAGGGCCGGGCGATCGACGTGCGCTGGGCCGACTACACGACGGTCGTCGGCAACCACGTCATGGACACGGGCCTCGACCTCGCCGACAGCGGCCAGGCCTCGTCCGTCGGCATTGCAATCTCCGGGTCCAACTACTGCTCGGTGACGGGCAACACGATCGTCCAGGTCACCGGGCCCGGCACCTCCGGTCACAACGGCATCCAGATCGAGGGTAAGGTCATCAACGGCTCGACCGTGAACTCGACCTATAACGCGATCGTCGGCAACACGGTGAAGGGCTACAACGTCGGCATCAAGGAGATGGACAGCAACCAAGTCCACAACGTCATTGCCGACAACAAGGTGAACTGCACCACGGAGGTCACTCGCGCCGGCCTGACGACGGCCCTGCGCACACCCTCGGCCATGTGGCTCGCGGCGGACACGGGCAGCTACGCGGAGGTCCGCGCCGTCGGCCAGTCTACCGTGGGCCTCCAGTATTATGCCTCGGGTCTCGCAGGCCACCGTTTCGTCTGCTCGGGCTCCACGAACTCGCCGGTCTTTGAGGCGGTCCCTGGGGCAGCGTCGCCCGTCAACTACGTTCAGGCAAAGTCGAACCCGACAGGCTCGGCGCCAGTGCTGGCGGCCACCGGGACGGACACGAACGTCGGCCTGCAGCTTGACGCCCGCGGCACGGCACCTGTCGAGAGCCTCGACCCGTTCAAGCTGCCGACCTACACCGTGGCCACCCTTCCGTCGGCCTCGACTTTCGCGCGTTGCCTCGTCTACGTCTCGGACGGCACGACGAACAAGCGCTTTGCGATCTCGGACGGAACGAACTGGCGGTTCCCTGACGGGAACATCGTCTCCTAGTCTGGTTGATGTTGTGGGCCAAGTAGGATAGTGTCGGCCTCGGTTTTCGGAGGTCGGCATGGGCGAACCCACCACCCTGCGCGTCGTCAGCGCCGAGACGAAGTCGGTCTCTGGCTCCAGTGTCCAGAGCTCGGCGATCGGGACAGCCGGGGCGACCCCCGGCGCGGACGTCGTTGTTCGCGTCGTGGCGGACACGGCCTGCTGGCTCAAGACTGGATCCAACCCCACGGCGGTGGCCGGTGCGGCTGACAACTTCTACCTCCCGGCCGGAGCGGTCGAGTACCTCGACATCACCGCCGGCGAGAAGATCGCCGCCATCCAGGCATCCGCTGGCGGCAACCTCAACATTGCCGTCCTGGCGAAGCGGGTGCTCTGATGGCGGTGATATAGGGCACTCTCACCACAGCCGTCGCCGACAGCGGCACGTTCGTCGTCAATTATCCCTCCGGCGTCACCCTGAGCGCGATTGACGCTTATTCGGCGAACCACTCCCTGGTCGTCAACAACAACGACGTCTTGCCTCTTTCAGGCGCCAAGTTCGCACTGAGCTTCGGCCCGTCATCCGTCACGATCACGAACCAGACCGGGAGCTCGTGGCCTGCGGGAACTCTTCTCGCCCAGCCCTTCCATCCGTTTCGACATCACGGACCTGCCGGACCGTGATGCCTATCGCCCAACAGACCTGACCTCTGCTGCCATCCAGGAGGCCATCGACAACGTCATCGCTTCCGGCGGAGGCGCGGTCTATCTCGGCTCGGAGACCTACGTCTGCACATCCACGATCACGCTGGATCCGACGCGCGTTAGCCTCATCGGGCGCCGAGCGATCCTTGACGCATCCTCAGGCGGCCAGACCGACATCCTGCTCGTCCAGACGCCCGACAGCGGCACGCAGTACGGGCACGGAACGCAGGTTATCGAGGGCATCGTCATCAAGGGGACCGGCTCGGGCGGCACGCAGCGCGGGATCACGTTCTACACGCCGACGAATGCGGTAGATCATTCCAGCCGCATCGTGGTTCGCAACTGCAGCGTATACAACGTCAAGTATGGGCACTATTACCGCCAGAACGCCTTCTGCGTGAAGGTGTTCGGTGGGGAGGTCTACGGCGCGGAAGAGTGCGTCAAGACGGCCAACGAAAGCAACCGAGGCGAGGCGATCTGCTATTACGGCGTTACGCTGTTCAATTCGTACCGGGGCGTTTTTGCCGAAGGGGCTTCGCAGGATCTCTACTTCTACGGCTGCTCCATCGACTACACGACGCGCTGGGCCTATGCGGCCGGCTGCCACATCCACTGGTTCGGTTGCCACTTCGAGAAGAACCCGCCGGGCAATAGCGACCCACCGTTTGAGGTGGACGGGGGCGTGATGCTGTTTGTCGGCGGCAATATGTCGTTCTCGTCTGGCACGTCGTCGTATCCGAACGTGTACAAGATATGGGGCGGTGGCGGGGCGTATTACGTCCGCGACGTACAGAAGTACAACCTGACGTATACGGGCACTGAGTGCTCGACCCCTGCGTCACTTGTCGCCAACTACATCTAGGAGCACTCCAATGAGCGGCGTTACTGCGATCTTCTCGTACAGCACCAGCGACACCGAAGACTTCGACCTGAAGGGTCGCGGCATTTTCAACAACAAGATCGTGTTCGTGGACATCACGGACAACCTGACGATCGACGCGGCAAACGCTTCGACCTACAACGGCAAGCTGTGGCGCCTGAACAATGCGGCGGCCAAGACGGTCACGCTCGCCTCTGACTTGCCGGTTGGGTTCAACTGGGGGCACAAACAGATCGGTGCCGGTGCTTTCACCATCGCGGGTGGTTCAGGCATGACCAGCCAGACGGCCGGGTCGAAGACGAAGACCAACGGCCAGTACTCGGTTGGCGGCGGATTTGTGGATGCGGCCGGCAAGTTCACCCTTGTGGGCGACATCACGACCTAATCCTTCCTGTACCGCTTCCCTCTCCAGCCAGCGGCCACGAGAGGGAGGCCAGCCGCCCAGTCCGGGAGGTCACAAAGGATCCGTTCGAATTCCTCGACGGATCCTTTCCCTTTGGGCATCTCGGCGATCGCCTCGTCGTGAACGTGGCCGATGATCGGGTAGCCGGCGGCCTCCGCCTTCAGCATGCCAGACGCCAGGATGTCGCGAGCGATTGCCTGCACGGCGTTTTCACAGATCAACCCACCGTAGAGGGCGAACCGCTCCCACTTCTTCGTGACGCTGTTGACACCCAGGGCCGTGACAGCCGCGCGCGTCTCGCGCTTCTCCGGGGGCTGCGTCTTGTCGGCCCACGGCACCTCCACCTGCGAGATCCGGGGCTTGCCGTAGGTGAGGCAGCGGCCGGAGGGGAGCCGCATCCACAGGAAGCCATGGGCGACGATGAAGGCGACCTTCAGCACCTCGACGATGGCGCCCGGCTCCAGCACGGCCTGCCGGGCCCCCTCCTCCAAGGCCTTCCAGGAAGCGGAGATGGCCGGGTGCTTCTTGCGCCACCCCACCTTGGTCAGCTCCGACGCCAGCCACCCCTCGCGGGTCAGGACGTCCGTGGCGGTGTCCTTGCGCTCGAGGCACTCCTCGTATCGGTCGGAGGCCTTCTGCCGGGTCTCGCCGTCCGCGGTCTCCCAGAGGCCCGGGAAGGCCGCGTCCATCTTCACCCCGTAGCCCTTCGCCATCGTCCAGAATGCAGCCACCCCGCCCTGGTAGCCCAGCGCGAGCTCAGCGACCTTGCCGACCTGTCTCTGGTCCTTGGTGACGGCCTCGACGGGGCACCCGTAGATGCCGGCCGCCGCGAGCTCATACAGGCCGGGGCCCAGTTTCTGGTCGTTGAGGCGGAAGGCCTCCAGCTTCCACTCCTCGTCGGCCAGCCAGGCGTTCACCCGGCCTTCTATGGACGAGTAGTCGGCGACGACGAGGTCGTGTCCTGGGGCGGCCCAGATGAACCCTCGCACGGCGTCGGAGAGGAGGTGCAGGGGCCGGCCGAGGCGGTCTCCGTAGAGGAACTGGAGGAAAGCGGGATCGCCGGCACGGATGGCCTGGAAGAGCGTCCGCTTGTCGAGGTGGGCGTCTCCGAACTCTTTTCGCCCTCGGGGCATGTTGTGGAGCTGCGCCCCGGTCGAAGACCAGCGGCCTGTGCCTGCCGCGTGATAAAGGAAAGATCCTCGGACGCGGCCGTCGGCGGATACCCGGTCGAGCATCGCGGATAGCTTTGCGACAGACGCCTTGGCGGCCTCCTGTCGGAGCTCGACGGCTCTGCGGACATTGTCCGGAATGTCGGTCCAGGACAGCACATCTTCGACCTCCTGCTTCGTGGCGTTGTCCATTTCGACGCCCTGGCGCTGCACCCATTCGACGAGGTTCCCGACCTCTGTGCAGGCCGTCACATACCCGCCGGTCACCAGCTTCATTTCGTGGTCGAGGGCGGTCTTGGCGCGCTCGGCAAGCTGCACCGCGGCGAGCAGGCTCTTCACGTCCACCCGGATGCCACGGTCGTTGATGCGCTGGTCGAGCTCCCAGACGGCCTGCTCATAGTCGGAGAGCGGCACCATCCGGCGCGCGGCCTCGGCCTCCGCCTCGACGTCCCGATCGCAGTAGGCGTGGAAGCGTTCGAAGGCCTCGGGGTCGTCCTCGGGCTCCGTGAAGAGGCCTGTCGCCTTCTTCGGGATGGAGAACTTCCGGATGAGGCCGAAGCCACCCTTGTCCTTCTGCTGCCGCAGGTTGAGGGCCTCTCCCAGGCCGTCCAGGTGGCGCGGCAGGGACATCGCGGCGGCCATGGCGGCTGTGCAGCGGAACTGGTCGATCCGGGGCATGGGCCAGCCATACTTGGGCCCCATCACGAACTGGAAGGCGAGGCGTTCGAACTGGGCGTTGTGGGCCATGATGTGGCCGCCGTCGCAGATCCAGTCATAGACGTCGCCGGAGCAGTGATCCCCGCGGCGCCAGCGTCGCACGGGCTGGCCGTCGAAGCTGAAGGACGCCATCAGCACGTCGGCGTCGGGCGAGGCGAAATAGCGGTAGGCTCCGTGGACCTTCAGATCCACGGAGCTGCGGGTTTCGAAGTCGATCTCGAGGCTCATCCGAACACCCCCATCAGTCGAACACATTCGTCGTCGAGGAGGGCGGCGATGACTTCCGCGGCGAGCTGCGGGACGATCGCGTTGCCGTAGGCGCGCAGGCGTCCCACTCGGGCGGGAACCCCATGAGCCAGCAGGGGAAGGCCGGGTTGAGCGCGCCGGGCTTTTCCGTCCGCTCCGGTGAGCCAGACGGTGTCGGACCAGAATGTTCCGTTTCTTTGGCCGCCTCGACGAGATTGATCTCGCCCGAGCCGCGCGCTTTCTTGCTCTCGCGGCTCTCCGCGTTGCTGTCCGCGTTCCGCGCTTGAGGCGTTGCCCAGGTAGCCACCTGTGCTTTCGCCATGACCTGGAGGTCGGTGATCGCCGTCCGGTTGGCCCCGGTCCCGTCCCGCTCGCCCATCCGCTTCTTCATCGCGAGATGCGCCTCGGGGGTCTTGTTGTCCGGCTGCGCCGTGGGTGTCGGCCACGGTGCGACCATAGCCGCCTCGTCCGGCAGATCCCGGCCCCCGTGCTTCGTCCCGTGCCGTCCCCAGCGGGTCGGGTCCGGGTGCCCCTGCGCGTCGTGCGCCTGTGGCGTCGTCCAGGGCTTTCGCGACCCAGTAGAGGCGGCTTCGGATATGGGGCGCGTCGACGCTGCAAGCCGGGATATCGACGCCCCGGCAGGCGTAGTCTTCTCCCGCCAGATCAGCGACAACTCCGTCGAGCCAACCGTAGCCAGCCGCTCCCGCAACCTGCTCTCCCATGACGACAGGGGGCCGGCAGGCACGGATGAGGCGAAAGAAGTGGGGCCACAGATGCCGTGGATCGTCGGTGCCGAGTTGCTTCCCGGCGACCGAGAACGGCTGGCACGGACAGGATCCCGTCCAGAGCGGCCTGTCGTCAGGCCAGCCGGCGAGGCGGGCTGCGTAGGCCCAGCCCCCGATCCCGGCGAAGAAGTGGCACTGGGTGAAGCCTGCGAGGTCTGAGGGCTGGACATCCACGATGCTCCGCGTGTCGACGACGCCGGAGGGGATCAACCCCTCCGCGATGAGGTTGCGTAGCCAGTCGGCCGCGTAGGGCTCGATCTCGTTGTAGTAGGCCGACATCAGTCGGCCTTTCCGACATCACCGCCAGGCACGATCCGCAGCTCGCAGCCCAGGGCCTGCACCACGGCCACGAAGTTGCTGAGATGAGGATCGTGCTCGTGATATCGCCATCCGTTCAGCGTGTGCACCGCCACGCCGGCGCGCTTTGCCAATCTACGGGACGACATCCCGGATGAGAGCAACCGCCGCTCCATCTCCTTGACCAGGGGTGCCCTGATCCGGGCGGGTTTCAAGGTCACGAGATCGCGCTTCGGCGGCCGGCCCAGCTTCTTCCGGGCCACCCGGCTGACATGAGCTGCGGAGCAACCGACCGCCTTTGCGATCTGGTAATAGTTGTCGGCGCCGCACTCGAGGAGAGCGATGATCTGGTCAGTCCGGGTCGGGCCGGCCTGCAGCATGACGATCGATTGTTCGGTGCTAATGGGCACGGCGAAGATCCTCCTCGTACTGCTTGTTCAGGATGTCGACCATGAACGGGGCGTTCCGCTCGGTGACGATCCCGAGGCGAACCTGTTCCAGGTCGTCCCAGATCTCGGCGTAGCGGAACCAGTGGAGCGGCTCGCCCATGACGCGGGTCTTGCTGTCGTCACAGGGCTTCCAGGAGTAGCGGGGCTGTCGCTGCGGGGTGCTCATCCAAACAGCTCCCCTCGACGAATTGCCGCCATCAGATGCAGCACGTCCCTGTCGGCGTAGTCGGCGAGAGATTTGCCGAACTCGGCGCGCACGAGACAGAACACCTGAAGCAGGAAGACCTGGTTCGGAGTGAGGGCGTAGGAGCGCGACAGGTGGTCGATCGCGCGAAGTTCGGCGGAAAGCGTTCTCATCCGAACACCCCCAAAGCATCGCAGTAGAGCTCCAGGATCGCGCGGTCCTCCTTCTCCAGCTTCCGGAGGGAGTGCGCGCGGCGCATGGCCTTCGTGTCGAAGCCCTCTGCCTTGGCCTCGGCCCAGACCTCGCGGATGTCGGAGGTGATGGTGGCTTTCTCCTCCTCGAGGCGCTCGACGCGCTCCAGGTAGGCGCGGACCTTGTCGACGGCGATGCCGCTGTTGTGGCCGGGTTCACTCATGGGGTTCTCCTAGGGGCTGGACGACGGCCGTTGTAGGCCGCCGTCATCCTCGGTTTCATACAAAACCTATCCGAAAAGACCGGCTGCGCCCGCCCCGGACTTCGTGGAGGCGGGAGCCGCCCCGGCGTCGTCGACAGCTTCCTTCTGGAAGTACTGCTCGGGGTTGGCCTCCCCGCCGCCCAGCTTCTCACCCTCGCGGGTCTTCTGGGCCATGGAGATGCCGAAGGAGATCCCCTTGCCCTTCTCCTTGTTCTCCCACGTGAAGGCGTTGACGACGGCGTAGCCGTAGCAGCCGCTGTAGAAGTCCTCCGGCGAGGCGATCGGCAGCACCTGGTTGTCCACGAGCTTCGGCCGGAAGTCCTTGCCGGACTGGACGCGGATGAAGGTCGTGTCGGGGAAACCCTTGTGGGGCTCGCCCGTCTGCTTGTTCTTCCCCTGCGGGCCGTCACCGTCGAGGAACGGGTTGTGGATGAGGCCGTCCTTCAGCATCTGGACGGCCTTGTCGCCCCACTCTTCCTTGGCCGCGGCCAGGGCGAGCTTCTTCAGGGCCGAGAGGTCGGCGTCCTTCGGAAACAGCAGGGTGCAGTTCCAGCTCTCCTTGCCGTTGTCGTCCTTCTTCAGCTTGAACAGGTGCTGGGTGTAGGCGAAGCGGCAAAGCGGGGTCTTGAGGTTCTCGGAACGGGCCATGTCAGGCATCCTTTTCGGCTGTGAAGAACTGGTTGACGGAGGGGGTTACGGCGGGACGGTCAGTCTTCCCGACGGCGACGAGGTTGGTGCCGGAGCTCTCCTTGGAATAGAGGCCGTCGAGCACGCTGCCCGCCTTCTTGGGTCCACCCAGCATCTTCTCGATCTGGGCGGGGCTCTTGAGCTTCCGCGGCGCGTAGACGTCGTCGGGGAGCAGATCGGCCATGAGGAAGAGGGTCGACAGAACCTCTGTCTCCGGAGCCGACCATTTGCGGATCGCCCGCTTGTCGGCGAGCTGATAGCCCGGGATGACGACGCCGCCTTCAGCCTGCGCATGGGCGTAGGCGCGGACAGCGTTCAGCCAGTCCTGGATCATGTCGGCCGCGTCGAGGATCTTCGCGAGCTCCTCGGGCGGGAAGGTGTCGGGACTGTTCGGGCGCTGCATGTCTCCTTCCGGGCTGAACCAGACGCGGGCTTCAGCCAGCGCCTTCTTCCGCGCTGCCGGGCAGGTGGCCATGGCAGGGCAGAACGTCTTGCTGCAGTGATCGCCGGCGCGGAGCCAGCGGTCCTCCCAGACATCCGGGCCGCAGACCTGGATCTCGCGGCGCGCCTGATCGGCCAGGTGCATCTTGGCCTTCAGGTCGTTGGCCCACTCGATCAGGTCGGCGACGTGGATGATCTCCACCTTCGGGGTGCGGGACACCCTCGGCTGCACGATGGTGACCTGGACCTTGTCCACGTCGAGGCCCGGGTGGGCGAGGAGGGCTCCCAGCGCGTAGGTGCGCCCCTGGGGGTTCTCCTTCGCGTCCACGCGGACACCTCGGCCGCCTTTCAGGTCGATGACCTCCAGCAGCTTCAGCGCAGACGTGTAGACCACGGCGTCGGCGGTGCCGCCGGCGTCGAAGGGAGGCTTGACGGTCTCGAGGCTGAAACGCTCCTCGATCTTCACCCAGTCGGCCGCGCGGGAAGCCTCGCGGACATAGTCCACGTAGTCCTGCGCGCACTGGGCCAACTCCTCGTCCACCTCGATGCTGAATGACTGCGTCTGCTCGACCTCCCCGATGTAGTCCATCGGGTTGGCCTTGCCGCGCAGGCACCGCTCGGCGAGCTGATGGCAGGCCGTGCCCCATGCCGCCGCCAGGCTCTCCGGCGGCTGCTCTATCTGCCCGGCGAGCGTCAGCGCGCCCGGGCATGCCCAGTTACGGGCCGTGGAGGATGCGCTCCACGTCGCGTGGGAGCGGGCGCCGTGGTCGGTCACGCGGCTTCCTTCGCCCGCTTGAACGGGTTCGCCGAGATCGCCTCGCTGATCGCCTTCACAGCCGCCGACAGCGCGTCCTGCGTGTCCGGGATGTCCGACACCTTGGCGGCGTTGATGAGCTTCGGGCCGTCTTCCATGGCCGACGGCATGCCGTAAGCCTTGGCGTAGGCCCCCAACGCCTGCCGCACGTCGTCGTGCGTCAGATCGGCAGCGGTGGCCGCGCTCTCCTCCGCCTCGTCGACCTCGTCCTGGGCTTCGTCAGCCGGATCGACGCGCATCTCGGGCTGGGTCGAGATCTGGCGCTCCTCGGCCGCCTTGGTCTTGCGGGTGCGCTTCGGCTTCTCCTCGGCCGGGTTCGGGCCGGTGATGGTCTCGACGCCGACGGGCTCGGCCCGCTGGGCCTCGGCCTCGATGACGCGGGCCTCGGTGGCGGAAGCCGCCCGGCCGGCGAAGAAGGCCGCAGCCAGATCTTCGAACTCGGCCATGGCCTCGGCCGCCGTCGCTCCGGAGATGGTGATGTTCACGGTCATGGGGTGTCGTCTCCTAGGACTTTCACGATCGACGCGACCTTGCGTCGAACTAGGCTCATAAGCGCCTCGTCGATGCTCCCCTCGAGGGCAGCAATCCGGCAGACACACAGGCGCGTCTGTCCCCGCCGGTAGATCCTCCACGCCGCCTGGGCCATGTCCTTGGGGACGAAGCTCGGCTCGACGAAGAGGCATTGGTTGGCCGCGGTGAGCGTGATGGCCTCGCCCGCGGCTGCGATCTGGCCGACGAAGATGCGGATATCGTTTCGGGTCCGAAACAGATCGACGGCGTCCTGTCGGGCGTGTGGGTCGGTGCTTCCGTCAATTCCGACAACACCGAACGCAGAAAGACCCTCTCGCAGGATCCTCCCGACCTCCGTGTGCCAGTGGAACAGCACAATCTTGTCGAGGCCGTTTTCGAACTCCTCCTTCAGGAGGTCGACCACAGCGTGGGCCTTCAGCCGGCCGGTGATCCGGCGCAGCGGGCCAAGGTGCATCTCAAGTTCCGCCGTGTCGCCCGCCTCGGCCGCGTCGAGGATGGCCTGCGCATCCACGTCGGCCTCGGCCTCCCGCAGGATCTTCGGGTTGTCGACGCGCAGCGGGTAGACGGAGTAGCGGATGCCCGGCAGACCCTCGGTCTTCCTACGGAGGAAGAAGGGCTTCAGTTTCTCCGAGAGCTCGTCCTCGTTCTTGCCGCCCGTCACCACCTCGATGCGCCGGCCGCCAATGAAGCGGGGCTTCGTGACGCAGTAGCGAGCGAGGAAGCCGTCGTAGTTCCGGCCCTCCAGCGCTCCCGGGAACAGCGTCCGAAGCATGGGGTAGAGATCATTCGGGGCGTTTGGGCAGGGCGTCCCCGTCAGACACCACACCCGCCGGGCCCGCGGCGCCAGCGCGCCGTAGACCGTCTGGGTGGCCTTCGCCTGGAGGGACTTGGCCTTGTGCGCCTCGTCAAGGATCAACGCGTCCCACTGCCGGGCGGCGAGCTGCGTCTTGATCTCCGGAGCGATGACATTCGACCAGCCAACGACGATGACGTCGGCCTCCGGCACTCTCTCCTTCGTCGTGTAGATCGCGGCCCCGCTACGCGTGAAGGCCGACCACATCCGAAACTCGCGCAGCCAATTCGCCCTCGCCGAGGCGGTGGTCACCACCAGGATCTTCCTCGCGAAGACCATGTCGGTGGCGGCCACCGCCTGGGCAGTCTTCCCGAACCCTCCGATGTCCCACAGCCCCGCGGCACGCCTTGAAGCGAGGAAGCGCGCACCTTCGATCTGTGCAGGGACGAGGGACATCAGGGAAGCCTTGGTAGTCAGAGAAGCAAATCAGTCTGCGTATGTATGTCAGTGTCGTGTGT
>ERZ724522.1435-NODE-1435-length-12849-cov-8.331093_pt1 | contig 12849 bp, 17 predicted proteins | sample MGYA00376055_ERZ724522 | MGnify/ENA primary metagenome ERZ724522 (study PRJEB28724, sample SAMN07190884) | wastewater metagenome | isolation source: effluent of sewage treatment plant in Hong Hong | place: Hong Kong | collected 2016-03-17 ... | reverse complement strand
TATTCACAAACTCCTCTGCACTCTTATACTTCCTGGCTTCTTGGAGGAGAGGGTCGTCGATAGCTTGTATGTTCATCCCAGGACGAGGCAAAGCATCTACAACTTCACGCCCCAAATCAGAAAGCGTTGGTTTCCGCCTTCCTCTTTCTACTATCTGCTCAGGGAGCATTCGTTCCGTCTTAACTGAAAATCTTGGAGCAAGAGTAACTGGGTCGATACCGTCATTTCTCACTCTTCCGGTAAAACGAGAGTCTTTCGGCAGCTCTGGAAATACACCTGGCTTCCCATCTTGTTCAGATACCGGAACTCTCATCGAAGGAATGTAGTGGGACGGTATTCTCTCTTTCCGAATGGCTCCAGGCTGTCGGTTTGAAAAAGAATTGCGTGCTGCTCCTGGTATCTGAGGCAAGACCTCATTTACCTTTGAAACAAACTGCCCGCTTGGACTATCAGCGACTTCTTTCGCAAACGTCTTACTCGCATCAATGCTTGGTTTCGTTCCAGCACCAAACACCATACTCATGGCCGTTCCCATCCCTGGCTTGTAGGTTGATGAGTCATTGATCCTTCCGCCTTCTGCAACCTTATTGGATAAGTCATAAGCATAACCAGCCGGTGCAGCTCGCAGCGCTCGTTTTCCGTATTCTCCTAGTCTTTGTACCCGAGTAGCCGCTTCCGGTATAGCCTTGGCACGGGCCGCTCCGGAAAGAAACTTTGGTGTTGCTACCTCGAGGCCAGCCCTTGCCGTCTTACCAATCATTTGCAGTGGAGACACATTGGAAACGGTCGGGAGAATATCAAGATTTCCAGCTTTGTATTGATCGCGGACGTTCTTATCAATTCCATAAGCCAGACCTTCTCCAATAGCACCACCAGCCGTCTGAGCAAAGTCTTTTACTCCAGAGAAAAGATTGCCAGCAATTTCCTCCGGCATACGGAAAGCAGTCGCTCGTCCTACATTAAGAGCCGCCTCCGGATTGGCGTCGTAGTAGGCAGCAGCCGGTCCCTTTGCTACTACCTGGTTGAATGCGCTTCCGAGTCCCTTCACCGTATTCTTGGCAATACCAAGCGTAGACGCATCGTTATTATACGCGTCTACAATCTGGTTCTTTTTTTTCTTCGCGAAGTCGAGAAGTGCCATATTTATTGAGCCTGTTCTTCGTAGATAAGCGGGTTATCAAAGATTGACTTTCCTTGCTTCTTCTTGAGAGTCGTCGGTCGGTAGTAGTCAGTAGCATCATACTCACCTTCTTCCAGTCCGCTCATATCGAGTTCTGGAGAAAACTCTGGAGTCTGTAATTCAGATGGAGCCTGGATATCAAGGTTAGAATCAGCCAGAGAAGACGCCTCGTCAGCCATCCCGTAATAGGTGCTATACAGGTTATCCCTATATGAACGGGCACTTGATTCAATGCTGGCGAGTCCTTGGAGGAGGTTATTGAGATTGTTAGCGTTCTCATTTTCGAGGTCTTCCTTCTTCCAATCTGGAACTTTGCTCTTCAGTCGATCAAGAGCCTTCTTCTGGATATTGTAGTTCTCAATGAGAGTCCGCTTGTTTCGGTCTTCCCATTCATAAGCCTTTTTGCGCTCTGACTGGTATTCAGGTTCAATCTGCTCCTGCTCTTGATTCTGTGCGCTCATCTCATCACCGTATTCAGTAAGGACATTCGAGCGGCTGACAGCATTTTCACGAGCCAAAGCACGGGCCGCAGCTAATCCGGCGCTTCCACTTCCTGCCGCTCCAAGAGCCAAATTAGTATTCAATACTTTGTTTCTAAGCTGCCCACCGAGATTTCTCAAATCCTTCGTCTGGTATCGGTCTATAAGCTGCTTGTTACCAGAGATTGCGTTTTCTTTTGCAAGTTTCCTCTCTTCTGCTGCCTTCAAGTAGGCATCACGAGCCTTGGTCAGCATACCCATATCTCCAGAGAGAGATTTGAGCGCACTCGAAGCACCCTTAGTAGACACGTCGTTCCATCCCTTACCGATCATGTTCGAGAGAGATTGGCTTTTCCGAGCGTCTGAGGCTCCAGTTTTAATGTCTGGGATGACAGGTCCAGGATATTCAGGACCAACTGGGCTAGTATATTGATAGGTGTCTTCTTGTCGGAGTTTGTCGATGGAGCTAGGCTCAGCAGCCTTGGCTACATTTATAAAACCACCAGGAGTCATAGCACCCTGAACGGCTCTCTTGCCGACATTCACGGCTGCCTTTAGAAATTGTCCGTTTGCTATCGGAACAACAACTTTTTGCGCTGTCTGCCCGAGTCCTGATTGTCCGAATAACCTTGTGGAGAGACTTTCTCCTGATCTTCCTAGAATTGGCATATTATTTGACTAAATTAGTTTGTTATGGTATATAATATAGTTATGATGAAAAAACTTTTGATTATTACTTTTTTCTCTTGGTCGCTCATTGCCGTGGCTATTTCTGCATACGCCTTAGGGTTTTTTGGATGGATAGATAGCGGTTCAATGAAGCCAACTTACCAGATAGGTTCTTTTATCTTTATCAACCCATCAGAAAGAGACTTGAAAATCGGTGATGTTATCGGGTATAAATGCTACAATTATTCAAAATGCCCGAAAACCTACACCTGGCTTATCGTTCATCGTCTCGTAAAGGCAGAGAATGGATGTTATCAGTTCAATGGAGATAATCCGATCTACAACTGGGATGACCAGAGAATAAATCCTTGCCTCATGCGTGACGACTTTATTCTCTATGGGGTGGTCCACCGCCTTCCGATTTTTGATAAATAACTACTTCCTCTTCCGAACAACCTTCTTCGCTTCTTTAGGCTCTTCCACTGGAAAGAGTCTTTCTTTTTCTTCTTCCGTCAGGTAATCGCGTCGAGCCATGAGAAAAGCTCGCTCCTCTTCAGCGAGGATGGACTTTTCTTTAAGCTCTTCGATTCTTTCACGAACCGGCTTCGGGAGGTCTTGTATATTCTCCATAAGATTTTTTACTTGCTTATGGCTAGGCGAGCCAATCGCCCAGCACATAAAGAAGCAAATTGTGAAACGACTAGCTGACCGAGAAGGTAGCGTAGAGAACACCACCGCAATGTCGGCGAGAATCTGCCACCTTGAAACCATACCCGAACAACCCCTTGATGAGATTGCCGAAATTGGTCTGGTTATCCTTGGCAGGGATCAGGTTGACTGGATCAACAAACCCCATGCCGTAGGTGAGCCAGCTCTTCTGTCCGAAGATGCAGAAGTAGCCGTTCGTCGAATCTCCCTGGAACCAGGTCGTCTTGGCGAGGATGATATCCAAACCATACGCGCGACCAACCTTACCCTCGACAACGGTGTCCTTGTAGGTCATTTCGATATCGCGGTTGAACTGGGACGCCTGAACAAGCGTAGCCTTAGCTGCGGCCGGGAGCAGAACGAAGCGGCCATCTTCTGGGACAGTCGTCTCATCGTGGTCTCCGTAGGAAGCCTCATCGAGCATCTGGGACATAGTCGCCAGGTGTCCGGCAATAGTCGAAGAGGTAACAGCGAGCTTGGTGTTAGCCTGAACTTCGTACGCAGCACCGGCACCGATAGTACCACCATCGTAGTAGCTCGTCTCATCATCAGAGTCGTTCTCAATGACGATAGAAGTACCAGAGGAGTAGGTCTTCACGCGATACCACTTCGTGTGACCAGCAGCCTTGAACGGCTTTCCAACCATCGAAGCGGTAAAGGTCGTACCTGTACCAGTAACAGCGCCAGTACCGGTCGTAACAGCAACCGTACCAGTCGTGTACGAAGTACCGAGCCAGTTACCAGCACCCGCATCCGCATACATAGCGAGAACGGCTTTCTGGAGGATAACACGGAGCTTCTGTGCAGCCGATTCAATGACCGCGGAATCCGGGTCAGTAACGGAGCTCTTGAAAGCTGAGAGGGACATAACCTTGTCCGAAAGGGCCTTGAAGGTATCGATCGTGAGGGTCGACACGACTTCTTTTACGGCGGTAAACGACAGGTCGCTACCGGAGTAGGATCCCCATCCATTCGAGAAGAGCGAGGTGATCGTGAACTTCTGGTTCATCGACTTAATGCTCTTGGTAGACTTTGGGTCATCGTTACCTGGGGTCTCATAATCACGATTCGCCACGTCCTTGAGAAACGTCTTGCGAAAGACATTTTTCAGGAGGGACTTCGAGAATTGCTGAGCGGTAACCGATGTACCAAAATCTGATGCTGGCTGTGCCATAAGATTTTAGAGTTTATCCGAGAGCGTCTTGGAGAAACTTCTCCTCTTCGGTCTCGGGTTCTTTGTTAATTACTTCCGATACCGGTGGAGCAATGACAGCCCCTGACATTGACTGCTGGGCCGCTATCTCTTTGGCCTTCCTATGTTCTTCCGTAGCCGTTTTAATGGCATCGGTAACGATAGCGTAGGCTTCAGATACGAGCATCCCTGTCTGAATCATTGGGATAAGAGCTTTTTCGAGTTTCTGGTTATAACTGGCTGTACGGCTGTCTAGCTCTGGGTGAGCTTTAAGCGTACTCTCCAAGTCTGACTGAAACATTCGTTCTCGCTCTGCCTGCTGCTCTTCTTGGTATCGACGATCTACCTCGGCTTCTATAATAGCCTCTTCGTCCTCTTGCGAGAGCGGCTCTGGCTTCTGTCCTCGGATAGACCGGTTTTCGTCGAGAAGGTTCCTGAGTGCCGTTTTCTTCTCTTCCAGGTTCATTGATGCAAGCTCCGCTTCAATGCTCTCGGATGATGGGATACTAGACCCTTTCAAAACCAAGTTCTCGGCGTACTTCTCTGCCAGTCTTCGGTCGAGACGTGAGACTTTCGCCTCTGGTTCGACTCTGACTTCTGGCGCTTGAGGAGCATCAAGAGTTTCCTCTTTCTTCTCTTCTACTACCGCTGGCTCGGCAGGAGCCACTCCCTTCTTCTCCTCTGGAGCTACCGTCGGAGATTCCGGTTCAGGAGTAGCCGATGGCTCTTCCTCGGTTACATCTTTAGTTTTGACCTCTGGGATCGGACCCATTGAGTCTTCAACAAAAGAGTCTTCCGTTTCGACCGGCGTTTCAACCGATTCTGGCGCTTCTTTCGCAGGCGCTTCTGCGGGTGTGGCGACGACTTCCACTACGTCTGTGCTCTCTGGCATAATATTCGATACCTTGACGAAGGTACGCTACGAATTACGGGTAGAGTTCCCGATTCGATGGCCGATTACTCGGACACCGTGTCGGACACTATACTTTTTTTGGTAGCTTTAGCACTTTCCACATCTGATACAACGCTGCGTAGTACTTCAATAGCCAATTCTCTGGACATAGTGACTGCTCCAATGAAAGAGAGGTCTTCTGATTTTGTTCCTGGTTCCAAAAGAGCATTGATTTTCTTGTCCACTCTGAGTTTCAAGACTGCCCACCCTGGTTGATAAGACATGGCAGCCAGCATTTCATCCTCCTTGTCCTGGTTTTCTACCCGGACTTCCGAGATTCTTGTTTTCAGTTGTTCAATTTCTTCAGCGAGCATATGGGTTCATTACTAGTCCTGGTTGTTGAATATCTGTAGGTAGTTGCATCATTTCCGGAGTCATTTCCTGTATCATCGGATCGGCGGTCGCGCCTTCCGCCCCTACCCCAGCCATGCTTTCCGGGTCTTCTGCCTGTACGAGTATTCGGTCAGCGTCTTGGATGCCCTGATCGAGTAAGATGCGCTTGAATGCCTCTCCGAAATCCACTCGTTCCCCTCTTAATTGCAGGTCGGCTTGGATTTGCGGGTTTTTCGAGTACAAGGTAAGCATATCAATCAGTTTTGCGCCCGTATCGTCCTTTTTCATCATGGTCGATCCTTCATCCATGACATACCGATACTGTCCTTCGAGGTACTTCGGGTCGATATTGACGACTCCATACTCGAATGCTTCACCGAAAATGGAATAATCGCTGTCCGGGTACTGTTCCTTTATTTTTGCGATGGCTTTGTCGAGAAGCTGGAAGGCAATAGCGTTCACGCCCTTCTTGGCGATAAGGTCGGCCATTTTCGTGAAGGCATCCTCAATAAACTCTTTCATCATGTAGGAGTCCCATGCGTCTCTTGCTCCTTGGCGATCACCTTGCATTTTGAGAGCTTGTGGGGTCTTTCCCATACCAGGATCGACTGTCTTCGATACAGAGGTATCGGTGGTTGCACCGAGCGACATGAGGTTTCCCTTCAAAATCTGGTATACACCCTGATAGGTGTTCATTCCCTGAGGATTGAGGTTCGCTACATCGATACGTCCGTCTCCCTTCACATACCAATCCTTCGTCTTCATGGATGCCAGATACACCTTTTCAGGATCGTATATCTTCGGAGGGTTGATGGTGGCTTCTACCGAGTCGAGATACAGTCTCGTAACCGTATCAATAGACTTCTGGGTCAATTCACCGCGTTCAAAGTCAGAATACGCCCAGAATGAGTCGAGCTTCGGGTACTGGTTCTTTACGGAGATAGATATGCCGCAGAAGTAGTCTTTTTGCTGGCAGATATATTCCGAAAACTGAGTATCCACAATGTCCCAATCACCGTTCGAGTGAAAGCAATGCTTGATAGTGATGCCTGATTTTGTCTTACCACGCTCGTCAGGGCTTCTTTCGGTATCATCTGGTCCCTCACCGTCATCTTTCTTGTGTCGTTCTATAATCTTATCAATCGCTTCCGTATTCCACCCCGGCTGACCTTTTCTTCCTTCAAGCCATACAGTCGATACTTCTGTATCAAGGAAGGTAATCTCCATTTCAGCGAGCGATAGCTTCCCGGCTTGCGGACGAAACCGGCGAGGATGAACCATGCGGAGATCAGGACCGACATACTTTGGAGTAACCACCCAATCGATAAAGGCCGGGACTGTGCCAAATACTCCTGAATACATATCAATCGTCCGGAGCTTGGAAAGCATCGTTCCCCCCTGGATAGCTCGTGGGAGGACGTAATACTCAAAAATGACGTTCATCGCCATGTTAGCGCCTGGGTTTCCGTTATAATTGTAAAACTTCCCCTGTGGAAGCTGGGCCATCACTCGGCAGGCTCGGTCAATGTTCAGAGTCGTCAACTCACCAGTAGAGAGAATGGATTTTGTCTTCTCTTCCGGGTGTTTGTAGCGGCCATAAAACAAATCCTCGCGTTCATCCCAAGGAAAAGAGTTCTTTCCTGTTCGGACTTCCTGCTGAGAAGCGTCGGCTTTGTCGTGGTATTGCTTGAGCTCATCTAATGTCATAGTTTTTTGACTTTCGGCGGACGGGGAATTCTTATTATGAAGAGAAAAGATAGCACCCTCCATAATCGACTTCTCCATAGTGCCGTTCGATATGGTAAATCCATTCGCCGGAAAACAAAAAAATGCGCCGACCCCTTCTTATGGGGTAAGCGCCATCATGCGTACTGCTAGGCGGTTTTTTCAATAGTATCTACATTTTATCACAAGCACAAAAAACGCGCAAGTGCTACGCCTCATCTCTAATTATTATCTCTGGGTCAAGCATCCAAAACCTGCCTTTGAAGCATATCTTTATGATCATTTTCTTGTGATTCCCGCCCCAATCATTCCTATCGAGAATGTCATTTATTTTTTGGAGTATTTCGTCTTTCTTTTTTTCTTCATCGTACATACGCCGGGTTGCTTTGACTTTGTAGGTTAGCGAGGATTGAACGTTCTATCTCGGCGTTATGCTGTCCGGTTATAACTCCATTAAAACCATATCTGATTGCGTCCATAGGGTTGCTCCATTCGTGTACCGAGTCGTCCGGATCGTTGAGTATTCTCCCTGAGTTATCCTCCATGAATAGAAAGTTGAGGTATGCCTTCCATGTCCTCGTGCTTCTCGCTGTGACCGATATTTTCAATCCCTGAACGAATTGTATCCCCTGATACACGCTTCCCGGACCTTTCTTTGCCCCTATAATGTTCATTCCGTACAGAGAAAGCTCATCAATACTCTTTGGGTCAGCGCTATCAGCAATCACCAGCGTCTTCGGTTCAGTCAATACCTGTACTTTGTCAAAAATCATTTTGTTTGATAGGCCGGTGGAATAGATGGTCTCATCGATGATATACCCGCCGTCGTATTCGTAAATGTCCTCTAGAACGGTCGGGTCGTTGGTATATCCGAAGTCCATACCTCGCCTCCAAAGCCTCGCCTCAAAAGGAATATCGTCAATGATCCGCCATCCTTTGTAAATCTTCCGCTCCAGCGTGTTCGGTTCGCCAAGCCACTTATGCCTGAAAAGAGACGGTCGGTTTTTCTTATCGTCTTCTATTTCGGCCCGTATGACATCTGGTAACCATCCGTACTTCTCTGCTATATCGTAATTGGCATTGATAATAAGCGTATTCGGTCGCCCCTCAAGTACCAGTCTCACATGCACAGGATCATCTTCCATCAGTCGGTTGTAAGTGTAGATGATCTTACTCCCAGGCTTTCGGACGGTCGGGGTCAGTACGTCGAGCGAAGACTTGGAAATGGTTTGTGCTTCCTCTACCCAGGCTATATCTATTCCCTCGATAGACTTGATGCTCTGTTCATTATGGTGGAGTCCCTTAAAGAGGAAATCAGATCCATTTATTTCGTTGATGATGCTCTTGTCGGTTACCTTGAACTCGTGCAGTCCGTATTGTTTGATAAGATCTGAGAGGAGCTGATGGGATGATTCTGATATGGAGTTTTGAAACTCTCTGAAACAGGCTACCCTCGTCTTTTCCATTCGAGCCTTAATAAGAAGAAAACGAGCCACAGTATGACTCTTGAGAGAGTAGCGGCCTCCGTATATGCCGGCTTCACGCCAGTCATTATCAAAGAGCCTTTTGTACTCGATTGGTATTTCAATTTGATCCATCGACGAATTTTACGAGTATTGGCTTTGGTTTTCCATCTTCATCTTCACCACCACCGACATCTTGGCGAGGATTACCTTCTGCCATTTTCCAGATGACTTCTTTCGGAAGACCGTCCATAAATTTGAGCTTTTCTTCGTCTGTCATTTCTTTAAGGTACTTCTGAGCGTATGTCTTCAAAGAAAAAGTACCCTTTGGCCGTCCTTTAGGATTTCCACTTACACCTGGTTGGAAAAGGTGAGAACTTTGTTTTTTCCCTGATTTAACAGTTTTTTCTTCTTCCGACATACTATTTCTCATCTAAAACATATTTTTTACAACCTACCCACATCGCGTGTAGTTTTCCAACCTGTCCTTGTTTGCAAATTTCTTCGTATTGTTCCAATTGCAATTCCTTATATCGAGTCATTATTTGCATATACTCTGATTTGGCTTTTATTTTAGCAGTACCTCCTGTTGCCAATTTAGGTTAATTATGACTCTCAGTATTTTTCGCATATTTCTTTTTCAAATCATGCCACAAAGCGAGTAAAAATCCTTTAATAAAGTGATACTTACCGTAACCTCTGGCGGTTTCCTGTCTTCCAGGAGAAGAGATGATATAGTCTTTCCCTACCACATACTTTACTACCGCGTTTGATAGGTCAACAAATTGATCGACTGGACATGTAAATACTGGAAGACCGTCCTGCATTATCTCGTATTGTCCCCTGAATGTATCCTTCTTTATTTTGAACATAATCTGAGTCTTTTTTATTAAATGCTTGACAAGAGTTTAATACAGGAGTATACTAGAGATACAAGGTTGACGAAGGGCACAAATCAACAATCCCCTCATCTGATTCCTTGCCGGTACCTGATTATGCTGCTGAGGTATTCGCACAGCGATACTGCGGTAAGACTAATCACAGTATACCACAGAATAGATAGTGATACAAGTTTAATAGCTCATCCATTGGAGGGCGGGATCTGGAAATGAGTATGCGATAAAGCAGAAAAGAGTACGTTCGCTTCCCCCAACGGGTGAGTTATACGGGTGGTGCTTCGGTCGACACCTTTCGGCCACAAAATAAAAATATGTTCAAGTTTATCTATCGGTACAGCGGTTTGCAGTACGTAGTAGAGGCAGTGCAGTCAGCGATCGAGTCATTCATCCTACGGTATCGTCTGCGGGTACGGATGGTTCCTACTTCATTCAAAGTGTTTATTTGGTCTCTAGGAGTAGTATCAGGTGCGAGTGGTGTCTTTGTATCACTTTCCTACGAAAGCGTCATAGAATCGAATACAGTGGTGTTTGAGAACGTTTCTATCGTAGAGGTAGCCGAGGCAAAGACTGAAGTGAAGGAAAAAACCATCGAAGAGAAGATAGCAGAGACATTCCCGGAGAATCCGGCGGTGATGATAGCCATAGCCAAAGCTGAGAGCGGTATGAATCCTCTGTCGGCCCATATCAACACCAACGGAACACGTGATATCGGACTGATGCAGGTGAATTCGGTACATGGACACGACGACTTGGAGATGTTCGACGTCGATAAGAATCTCAAAGCGGCCCGTGCGGTGTACGATAAGCAGGGTATAACGGCGTGGTCTACCTTCAATAACGGTTCTTACCTCAAGCATCTTAAATAAAAACAACTATGCTGTGCGATAAAGCAGAATTAACCCTGGAGGAGCGCGAATTCATCCGTCTCTTCCAGGAGCAGCTCAAGGCAGTCTTAATAAACGCCAAGGAGCAACTCTCAGACGATGAGATAGCCCTGGTACTCAAGGAAGCTCTCGGCGATCGGCTGAGAGGCGTCATCCATAACGTCTAATCCTATGCGCAAGCACTACCAAATCATTCTAGAACTCGCAAAAAAGCCTTTTATCCCGGCGTTTGCAGTGAAGCAGTACCGGAAGTTCCCCTGTGATTATCGCAAGCGTATCTCAGAGCTCCGGAAGATGGGACTCATAGAGAAGCTGGATAATGCGGTTATTGATGGTCATGTATACGGCACGTTCAAGACGACGAAGAAAGGTTTGACGGAGTTGAAGAGTTCTGCTATTATTTAGTTGCTATTTATAGCGGGAGCTTCCAAGTAAGGTTTTTATACTAGGTAAATCCTCTTGGAAACCTTCTCACCAGTAATGGTGTGGGGGCTCCCAAGGGGATTTTCTTTTAATAAAAACAGATATGGACGGGCAGAAGTGGTTTAAGTTCTACGGTCAAGACTGGCTCACGGATTTAAAAATAATGAGACTACCTATTGAAGACCGTCTTTGCTACATAACGCTACTATGCCTTGCATCTTCATCTTCTGAGCAGGGGGTTATCCATGATTGTAATGAGGATGCTGTCATCCAACTGACCCATCTCAGAGATAACCCGATCGACGACGACAACGAATACACTCGTGCTCGTGGGTGTATTGATAGATTTGAAGAAATGGGGATGGTAACAAAAATAGTAACGGAGCGTAACGGACGTAACGTAACGGACGTAACAATCAATGCTTTTTATACTAGGCAAAACACACTCATGACTAATGCAGAGAGACAGGCAAAATACAGAGAAAAGATGAAGGAAAAAGAGCTAAAACAAGCGAAAAGTAACGAAATAGTAACGCAGCGCGTAACAAAAGTAACGCTAGATAAGAGTAGAGTAGAGAAGAAAAGAGTAGATAATATAACTAGCGAGCCTAAAGACTCGCAGGACATAGTAAAATTTATAGACCTTTGGAAAGACATTAACCCAGCTTATAGGAAGTTCTTTGCAAACAAGACAGAGCGTTCCGCGTCCGTCGACCTTATAAAAATCAGTCCGCTATCAGATTGGGAGATTTTCTTGCCGCTGCTGCAAAAAATGAATGCTGACCAATTCGCAAAAGGAAAATCAACAAAGCCAACAGAGCTTTTGAGGAATATAGGATATTTTAAGGCATGGATAGACCAAAAAAGAACTCCGGACTATAAAAGAAAAGTAGCCGTCATCCCTAATGATTGAATCTATGATACACCAATTGAAAACATACGGAGGAGACACGGTGCTTCTTTCAGAAAAGCAGTATCAATCGATCATTGAACAATACGACAATGGAGCTACGGAGTTTGTCGTCGGGTCGCATCGCATACCAAGAGGCTCAATATCTTTTCTAGGATTTACTGATGGAGCCGCCGAGTCAATGCGAGTAGAGGAACAGAACTATATCAGGACTCTTTCTTCCGTAGAATCGAAAGCACTACAAGAGGCTCGGTACAAAGAGGCTTGCCGATTAGGAGCTCGGAGAGAAATATCGATGATAGATTCAGCAAAGGAAAGAGTATGGAAAAGCATAGGGAATCCAGATGTTATAGCGGTAATCGGAAAAGAAGATGGAATATCTCTCCCTATGTCATCCGAAGAATCAGAGAACGGAGACGCTGAGTATTATCTGGATGGATCAGGAAATAAAATGTTTAGCTAAATAACTAACCAAAATCCTTCTTTCAATTTCGTATATGGGTGGCGTACAAACCTAAAAGGGCCGGAGATTCGTAAGGTGTATTGCCGGACGCTCAAACCTTGCCCCGTATACGAAACTGAGAGAGGGAAATAAATAACCAAAGAGAGTTCTTGTAGATTACCTGGGAGTGCCCATAATGTTAGAGGAAGCGGCTAAATGTGGGTTCTAGATACCACATGCCAGTAATAGGAGGCCTCAGAAACTCTCCTTCCCAAATAGTCTATAAGAGCCCTCAACCATAAGGAATATGAACACAAAACTAATCCATGGCGACTGCCTCGAAGAAATGAAGAAGATACCAGAGGGGAGTATTGATCTTGTTTTGACCGACCCTCCTTATGGCACTACCGCCTGCAAATGGGACACCCGTATTCCTTTTGAGCCGATGTGGGAGCAACTGAAACGAATTACCAAGAAGAATGGAGCGATAGTGTTGTTTGGGAGCCAGCCCTTCACAAGTGCGTTAGTGATGAGTAATCCAAAGATGTTTAAGTATGAGTGGGTGTGGGATAAGGTCACAGCAAGAGGAC
>ERZ724522.1432-NODE-1432-length-12862-cov-17.682517_pt1 | contig 12862 bp, 11 predicted proteins | sample MGYA00376055_ERZ724522 | MGnify/ENA primary metagenome ERZ724522 (study PRJEB28724, sample SAMN07190884) | wastewater metagenome | isolation source: effluent of sewage treatment plant in Hong Hong | place: Hong Kong | collected 2016-03-17 ... | reverse complement strand
TAGTACGCGTCCATGGGGTGGATGTAGTCCCGGTTCGATTCCGGGTATCCCGACAGGAAAGATGGATGAATTTTTATTTTTTGTTCGCGACAATCTTTTTGTCATTCCGAGCGAAGTCGAGGAATCTTAGCTGTGGAGTTTTGCGCTTCTCTAGGTTTTCACGAGTCTTGCCTGGAGATTCCTCCGCTTCACTCCTTCGTCGTTCCGGTCGGAATGACAGAAGTGAGGGGGACAGAGTTGGGCAAGAGAGTTGTTGTCTCTAGCCAGAATCGCCAGGTGTCGCGCTTCTCAATAGGCACTAAAAATCCCCCTGAAGGGGGATTTTTTGGAGGAAAATGTGGTATAGGGAGGAATATTATTTCTTTTGTCTTGCGAGGAGGTCTCGTATTTCTGTGAGAAGGAGCTCTTGCTTGGAAGGTTTGGGCTTGGTTGGGGCGGGTTGCTCGGCTGGGCGGAATCGGTTGAGTTGTTTGATGAAAATAAATACGGCAAAAGCCGTGAGCGCAAAGCCGATGATATTGGTGAGGAATAGTCCGTAGTTGAGCGTCGGAGCGCCGGCTCTTTGAGCGGCTTCAAGGGTGGGGTAGTGCGTGCTCGAGAGATTCCAGTAGAGCTCGGAGAAATTGACCTTATTGAGAACGAGCCCGAGGGGCGGCATAAGGATATCCGACACGAGGGATGTGACGATCTTGCCGAAAGCGGTTCCGATAATGACACCGACGGCGAGGTCGATGACATTACCTTTAATGGCGAACGATTTGAATTCCGCAATGAACGACGACATAGGAAGGATCATCTGGTATTCTTGCGCGCAACGAGGCGGCTACTTCTTGACTTTGGTGAGCGTGCGCAGCGCGCGGGTGCTCAGCTTGACGCGGACGCCTCCAATTTTCTTCGATTGGAGGTTGATCTTGAATGTGCGCCGGGTGGCGATATTCGAATGGCTTCGGGTGTTTCCGGAGGCGGTACCGCGACCGGAGAGGGCGCATACTCTGCTCATAATTGATTCGTTAGGAAAAGTATGATAGAAAAGGTATCATAGCGTTGGCGTTTCGTCAACTGAGTTGCATCGTGTTCGCGTCTTTCATTTTGGAATGATTCTCTATGTCGCCACAGGAACTCGTACTCGTCGGATTTTATCTGGTCATATTGCTCTATACGGTCATCATGCACGAGGTGGCGCATGGGGTGATTGCGCTTTGGCTGGGTGACAAGACGGCGCAGTATTCCGGGCGACTGACGCTCAATCCCGTATCGCATATCGATCTTATGGGATCGGTCGTGGTGCCGCTTATGATGTTCTTCACAACCGGACTGGCGTTTGGATGGGCAAAGCCGGTGCCATACAATCCGTATAACCTCAAGAATCAAAAATGGGGACCGGTCGCGGTCGCCTTCGCCGGACCGGGGTCGAATTTTCTGCTCGCATTCGTAGCGGCGATTATCGCGCATATTCTGCCGGTTGGACTGGCGGAACGACAGGATATTTTCTCTCGATTTTTCGGCATTATCGGGCGCGCGGGAGAATGGTCTGATCGATGGGGTGGTTTCGCCGATGCGGTCGCCGGGTCGCTCCCGGGTATTTTCCTCGGATTTCTTCTCATGGTCATTTTCTGGAATGTGCTTCTTGGTGTGTTCAACATGGTGCCTATTCCGCCGCTTGATGGCTCAAAGCTTCTTTACCCGCTTCTCTCGCTTCGTCCGGAGACGGTGATGTTTCTTGAGCAATACGGCTTTGTTTTCCTGCTTCTTGTCATCTTCTCGCCGCTCGGTATTCTGATCCAGTGGCCGCTCGGCATTTTCCTTGATTTCTTCTTGCGTATTGCAGCCTAATCGCGTGCGCGCTTGACGTGCCGCATTTCTCCAGAAGAACCCTCCGGCGCATGAAGCTTCAACGAACCCCAATCATTATCATCTCGACTCTCACCTTGCTCCTTGTCGGAGCTGGGGTGTTTTGGTGTGGGCTGAGTAATATTGGCAAGCAAAGCGTTTTGGATGACGAATGGAGGACAGTCCGCGGTGATGATCTTCAGTGGCAAAAGAATCAGAGGGGCTGGATGAACATTTCTTTTCTGATCCCGGAGTTAGCGCAAGTTGACGAGGTGTTTATGGCTGATAGTGATAATGTTCACAGTCTCAGCGTTAATCTCTCGAATATTTTTCCGCTATCTCGCGTGAGTATTTCTCCTATCGCTCATGTTTTTTCAGAGAGCGGAGACGCCTCTGTTATTGAAGAAACTCTGAAAAATGTTGAACTTGGCGGGTTTTCAAGAGAATTTACTCATACACATGAAGAAAAGAAGTTTGTTCATGTGAAAGGCATCCAATTTGACCCAATTGCTATAGATGGTGTGTCAGATGTTTCTAGGGATATGTATGTTCCGGCATATATTCTTGTGAAGACAAAAGCTGATGTAGGTAAAGGTGAATACTCAGTATATCGATTTTCTCTACAGTATAGCAATGCTATTAGTAGCGTTCAGATGAAAGAGTTGGATCGGGTGTTTATTAAGATACTGGACTCTGTTGAGGCTTTGTAGTTTTTTTATTGGGGATGCACTTAAAACAGGCGGGACATTGTAAGAGATGCGAAGATTCGTTTCTTGCGATGCCTGATTACTGAACGGATGCAGACAGCAAGCGGAGGAAGTGGTCTGGAGAGTTGTTTCCAATTGCTTGACAAGAGCGGGAACTTCCCGTAGTATCGGGAAGCAAGCGAGTTGTCGCTTTTTTGTTCGTATTGCCCTCGATATCTGTTTATTTGTCTTTAAGTTTTACTCCTGTGCCGACACTGAATCAGCTGGTCCGCCGTCCGCGGGTCTCGTCTTCCAAGAAGTCCAAGTCGCCCGCGTTCGGGTTCGTGATGAATACGCTCAAGAATCACCCGACCAATTCAACGGGTCCCTATAAGCGCGGCGTGTGTCTCAAAGTCTCGACAACGACACCGAAGAAGCCGAACTCCGCACTTCGGAAGATTGCGCGTGTCCGCTTGACCAACGGTATGGAAGTGACGGCATATATTCCCGGTATCGGACACAATTTGCAGGAGCACTCCATCGTAATGATTCGCGGCGGTCGCGTGAAGGATCTTCCGGGAGTGCGCTACCATATTGTGCGCGGCGTGCTTGATGCGTCGGGTGTTGCCGATCGCAAGCGCAGTCGCTCGAAGTATGGCGCGAAACGTCCGAAAGCAAACTAACAACGAACAACTCATGATAAACAACTGACGGTTCACAACAGATGCATTAATTTTCGTGTTCGTTGTACGTTGTTTGTTATAGGTTGTCAGTACAATTTCTATGCCCAGAAGGAAACGACAATTTGATAAGACTTGGAAAATCGATGCTCGCTATGGGAATCCATTGGTCGGGCACTTTATCGGTATGATCATGTGGGATGGCAAGAAGACTGTGGCAGAGAAAATCATCTACGACTCATTTGAAATTATCCGCGAACGGACCAAGAAGGGCGGACTCAATGTTTTTGAGCAAGCAATCAAGAACGTGTCTCCACTCCTCGAGCTCAAGAGTCGCCGCGTGGGTGGCGCTAATTATCAGGTGCCAATTCCGGTTTCCGGTGACCGTCGTCAGATGCTTGCGATGCGCTGGCTTCGCGATGTGTGCCGCAAGAAGAAAGGGAAGCCGATGGCGGAGCGCTTTGCTGATGAATTCCTTGATGCCGCCAACAAGACAGGTCTTGCTATGAAGAAGCGCGAAGACGTTCACCGCATGGCGGAAGCCAACAAAGCCTTTGCGCACTTTGCTTGATTGATTAGGTAACTATAGGGTGGTTAGTGGTAAAGGAGGTAGACATCTAAAAAAATAAAATCTGGCTTAGGAATATAGAAAGTTATGACTGAGGAATTACCTGAAGAGCGTGAGGATGTTAATCCTGGAATGCGAAATCCTCTACTTATATTCCTCGGTATTGGCAGTATTATAAATGGACTGTTCTGGGTGCTTGGAGGTGTATGTACCTTTTTCTGTGGAGGAGAAAATGGAGACTGGGGTGCTACCGTATTTGTTTTATTTACCCCTTTGTTTGTTAGTTTCGAACTCATTCATCTGTCATTGTTGTTGCTTCGAAGGAACTGTCTTAGTAACTTTGACCGATTGCTTGGTGCAATATCTTTCGCTCTTTCTCTGATATTCTTCACATTGATTTGTTTTTTCTGGGCCTCTTTCGTCTCATAACTGTTATTAATATTCATCAATTGTATGCCTCGTACGACACCGCTCAAGGACTATCGAAATATCGGAATTATTGCGCATATCGATGCGGGAAAAACGACCACGACCGAGCGCGTGCTGTTCTATACCGGTATTACGCACAAGATCGGCGAGGTACACGAGGGTGAGGCGACGATGGACTGGATGGAGCAGGAGCGCGAACGCGGCATTACGATTACGAGTGCTGCGACGACGTGCTTTTGGAAAAACCATCAGATCAATATCATTGATACGCCGGGACACGTCGACTTTACGGTCGAAGTGGAGCGATCGCTTCGCGTGCTCGATGGAGGTGTAGTGGTGTTCGATGGCAAGGAAGGTGTCGAGCCGCAGTCGGAAACCGTGTGGCGGCAGGCGGACAAATATAGCGTGCCGCGCATCTGCTTTATCAACAAGATTGACAAAGAGGGGGCTGATTTCGAAGTCGCACTCTCTTCTATTTGGAATCGGCTGACGCCGAATGCGGTTGCTGTTCAGTATCCGATCGGCGTGCGGTCTGATTTTTCCGGTATTGTAGATTTGATGGAGATGAAGGCCTATACCTTCGAGGGTTCCATGGGCGAGAAAATCGTGCCGATCGAGATTCCGAGCGACCTGACCGAGACAGTCAAGAAATGGCGCGAAACCATGGTGGAGAAAATCTCCGAGACGGATGACGTGCTTATTGAGAAATTCTTGGGCGGCGAAGAAATTTCCGTTGCTGAACTCAAGGCAGCGCTTCGCAAGGCGGTTATTTCGACCAAGTTGATACCGGTGCTTGTAGGCACGGCGCTTCGCAATAAGGGCGTGCAATTGGTGCTCGATGCGGTGGTTGACTATCTTCCGTCACCGCTCGATATCCCTCCGGCGCAAGGGACAGATCCGAAGACCGGTGCGGAAATGACCGTGAAGGTGGATGACGAGGCTCCCTTTTCGGCGCTTGCTTTCAAAGTGGCGACGGATCCGTTTGTGGGGCAGCTCACCTTTTTCCGGGTGTATTCCGGCGTAGTGAAAGCGGGATCGTATGTGCTCAATTCGACTAAGGGCGAGAAAGAGCGTATCGGGCGTATTTTGCAGATTCATGCGAATCATCGCGAGGAAATAGAAGAACTCTCTGCCGGCGGTATCGGTGCTTTGGTTGGTATGAAGGCGACGACAACCGGGGATACGCTGTGTGATCCCGAAAGACCGGTTATTCTTGAATCGATTACGTTTCCGGAACCGGTTATTGATATCGCCGTTGAGCCGAAGACGAAAGCCGATCAAGAAAAAATGGCGCTCGCACTCAAAAAACTTGCCGAAGAGGACCCGACATTTCGTGTGCATACCGATGAAGAAAGCGGGCAGACGATTCTTTCCGGTATGGGCGAATTGCATCTCGACATTATCGTTGATCGCATGCGCCGCGAGTTCAAAGTGGATGTCAATGTCGGTCGTCCGCAGGTTGCCTATCGTGAGACGATTAAGGTGACAGCGGAAGCGGAAGGGAAGTATATCAAACAATCGGGCGGTCGCGGTCAGTACGGGCATTGTTGGATTCGCCTTGAACCGCAGGAGGCGGGGAAGGGATACGAGTTTGCAAGTGAAGTGAAGGGCGGGGTCGTGCCGCAGGAATATATCAAGCCGATCGATAAGGGCGTGCAGGAAGCAATGCTGAACGGCGTGCTTGCCGGATATCCGGTTGTCGACATTAAAGCGATCGTATATGACGGTTCTTCGCATGATGTCGACTCATCGGAAGCGGCGTTTAAGATTGCCGGATCGCTCGCCTTCAAGGAAGCGATGCGTCGTGCGAAACCGATTATTCTCGAGCCGATTATGAAAGTGGTAGTTATCACGCCGGAAGCGTTCATGGGTGATGCGGTTGGTGATATCAATGCAAAGCGCGGAATTATCAAAGAGATGAACGATCGCGGCGAAGGAAATGCTCGAGTGAAGGAGATTATCGCTGAAGTGCCGCTCGCATCAATGTTCGGCTATGCGACATCACTGCGCTCCATGTCGCAGGGTCGCGCGAGTTCCTCGATGGAATTCAGCCACTATGCCGAAGTCCCGTCCAATGTTTCTCAAGAAATCATGGGCGGCGAAAAAAAGAAATAGACGACGGCTTCTTTCGAATCTCGAAATCAAAACCCCGCTTGGAGAACGGGGTTTTTGTGTTCTTGAATCTTCCTTCTTTCTTGAGACATGGTATACTAAAAAACGATGAATCAACTCTTTTTCCGCAGACAATGGCGGAAGACAATTTTTTCGGTAGTTTCTCTTCTGTCGCTTTCTGTGAATGCGGCGTTGCCGTTTGTGGCGGCAGCACAGGATGACGTTGAAAACACGCAGGATGATATACGCCGAGTCGAGAAGAAGCTCGAAGCGGCAACGAAGAAGAAGAAAACACTGGAGCAGAATCTCAATCAGGTGAATGCATCGCTCAGCGTCGCCATAGCGGCGGTGCGGAAAACGCAAGCGGCTATTCTTGATACGAAAGACTCAATTACTCGCGCGGCATTGGAGATCGAACTTACGAATCAACAGATTACCCTGAAGCAAGCAGTGCTTGCTGACTTGGTGCGCGAAGCATACTTGCGCGGATCCGAATCGACGGCGGACATTGTATTAAGTGAAGAGACACTTTCGGAGACGCTCGATACATCAACGCAGTTTGCGACAATCGGGTCGCGTATTGGGGGTATCCTGGACGATATGGAGCGACTGAAGGAGGATCGGGAAGCAGAGAAATCGGCGTTGGAAGCCAAGAAGAAAGAATCTGAAGAGGCGCTCGCCAAGAAGAACGCCGAGAAAGCGGCGCTCGCTCAAAATCAGTCGGCGATTGCGCAGGATGTCGCCGAACAAACGGCGACTATAGGAGAGTTGCAAAAGAAACTTGCCGAGTTGGAAAGCGACTTGAATACGCTGACCGGCAAATCCTATGATGCGAAAGATATTAAGGACGCGGTGGAATTTGCGAGCGACAAGACGGGTGTTCCGAAAGGGGTACTCTATGGATTTCTCAAAATGGAAACGAATCTGGGTGTGAATACCGGGCAATGCACGTATAAAGAAGTGGAGAAGGTTGCCGTGGCGCGGTACAAAAAGTACGGCTCGAAATACAAGGCGTCTATCGCACTTCTCTACAAGCGGCAAGATATTTTCTACGATCTTGTGGATGCCCTGGGGTATAGTAAGAACAAGAAAGTGTCGTGCTCGCCGAGCGGGTATATCGGACAAGGTGGTGCGATGGGCGTCTCGCAATTTATGTCGGATGTATGGCAGGGATACTCATCGGAAGTGGCGTCGAAGACGGGACACAAGACACCGGATCCGTGGAATCTGACCGATGGGGTGATGGCGATGGCGATCAAACTGCGCAAGGCGGGGGCAACATCTGACAAGGAGTCGGTTATCAAAAAGGCGTCTATCAATTATCTGGGAACCTTCTACAGCAATTACTATAACGGTATTGTTTACTGGTCGAAAAACTATCAGAAGCTTTTTGATTAGATGAGGAGAATCTCGAAAGGTATTGATGGCGCTCGCGATGTTTTCTTGTGGCACAGACATGAAAATAAAAAATCAACAACTTAAAGAGTTCATTCTTGATTCCGATTTGGTAGACAAAGAATCGCTTGAAGGAGCGTTTCAAGCGGCGGAGCAGGCAAAATCACCCCTTGGGACGGTGCTTTTGGAAAAAAAATTGCTTTCCGAAACGGATCTTCAGAAACTGTATGCCTATATTTTAGGTATTCCTTTCGTGGACCTCTCGAAAGAAGCGATCCCGACGGACATTCTGCACATTATTCCGGAGCCGATTGCCAAAAAATCCCACGTGGTCGCTTTCGAAAAGGCGGGCACGAATCTCAAAGTGGCAATGCTCAACCCGGATGACTTGCAGACCATAGACTTTATCAAGAAGAAGACGGGTCTCAAGATTGTGCCCTGCCTCACAACTGACGAGAGTATCAACCAGGTGCTTCGCCAGTATGGAAAGAGTCTTAAGGCGGAGTTCGGAGATATTCTCAATACGGAGAGTCCCGTAGAGGGGGAGTATAGCGCCGAGGCGGATCCGGAACAAAATCTCGAGAAGGTAGCGCAAGGCATTCCAGTGATTCGTGTCGTCGATACGCTTATCAAGCATGCAATTTTGCAGTCAGCGAGCGATATTCATATCGAACCCGAGGAGAAAGAGGTACATGTCCGCTACCGCATAGACGGTATTTTGCACGATGCGATGACACTGCCGCGAGACATTGCCGCGGGCATCGTCGCGCGTATCAAGGTGCTGTCCAATTTGAAGCTCGACGAGCATCGCTTGCCACAAGACGGTCGTTTCAAGTTGGAGAGCGAGGAACAGCGCATCTCATTTCGCGTGAGTATTCTCCCTGTCTTTGACGGTGAGAAGATCGTGATGCGTCTCCTGGATGAGTCTTCGAAAGGACTTACGCTGGAAAAGATGGGGTTCGCCGGCGTGCCGCTCGAGATTGTGCATCGTGAAATCAAAAAGCCGAACGGCATGGTGCTGGTGACCGGGCCGACCGGGAGTGGAAAGACGACGACGCTCTACACGGTCATGGATATTTTGAATACGAACGAAGTGAATATCAGTACGGTTGAAGACCCGGTAGAATACCGCATGCCGCGCGTGAATCAGACACAAGTGAATACGAAAATCGGCATGACGTTCGCTGCGGCGCTTCGGGCGCTTTTGCGTCAGGATCCTGATATCGTTATGGTTGGAGAAATCCGCGATGAAGAAACGCTTGAGATTGCGTTGCATGCCGCTATGACAGGACATCTTGTTCTATCAACGCTTCACACGAACAGCGCCGCTGCCGCGATTCCGCGCATGATTGATATGGGAGCGGAACCGTTTCTGATCGCTTCGACGACGAATGTTGTTATTGCGCAGCGTCTCGTGCGACGACTCTGCGCCGAATGCCGAGAGGAATATCATATGAAAAAGGCCGAGGTGACGACGCTCGGCAAGACATTCAATCTTGAAGAAATTATGATGTCACTGAAGAAAGAATCTCAGATGAAAGAAAAACTTGCGAATGTTTCCGATTGGGAAAGTATCCCGTTCTTTCGTGCCAAGGGATGCGATCAGTGCGGCGGCGAGGGATATCGTGGGCGAGTTGGTATCTACGAGGTATTTGAAATGACCAGTGATATTCGTCGTTTGGTGATGGAATCGGCGACATCTGAAATGCTTGAGAAGGCGGCGCGGGACGCAGGTATGCTTACCATGGTAGAGGATGGCTTTCTGAAAGCCATCCTTGGTGCTACGTCCGTGGAGGAAATTCTCCGCGTAACAAAAGAATAGTGTTTTTGATTTTGGTTTCGATATGGTAGAATCGGATGTACGCAGGAGATAGGATGCTTAATTCCTGTATTTGGAGGTGAAAGAAAGAGTACGGCGGATCGCGCATTTCTTTTGTATGAGAACTCTATAAAAAATGGCATTGAGATGATTTTATGAACGAAGACACATCTATTCGGTTCGGGGCTCGGAATGGCGAAGCGATTCGTCCGACGCCTGAGTTTCCAAGTCGACCGTCAACGCCTGTTCGGACCGGTATGCACAGCTTCCTCGGTCGGGGAGCGTCAGCATTGGCTGGAGACGGGAGCGAGAGCATAAAGGGAGCGTCTCCCCGTGCTTCTTGGATGGCAAAGTTTTTGGATGGGCTTGCGACAACGAGCCTCTTCATGATCTTTTTTGGATTCCCACTCTTCTTTCTTTCATTGACACTTCAAGGAATTGTTTTTGAGAAGCAAATCTATTTCTACTTTTGGCTGCTTCTCGGGTTGGTAGGGTGGGTGTCGAAGGCGATTGTGACCGGCGAACTTCGTATTCGCCATACGCCGCTTGATGTCCCGCTTCTTCTCTTGTGGGCGACGGTTGGAATATCCTGTTTCTTCTCGGTAGATAAATGGCATAGTCTGTGGGGGTTCTTTGGTGATCCGTCACGAGGATTTCTCAGTATCACGGCGCTTACGCTCGCGTACTTCTTTATCGCGAGTCACGTGAATATGCGGCGTTTTCAAATTTTATTGGGCGCTATTCTTGTGTCCGGAGTGCTGGTTGCGATCTGGACAGCGCTCGCCTTCTTTGGTCTACAGTTTTTGCCGGGAGCTTTGCTGAAATACGCACCCCTGAGTCTTTTTGGTACGATGCGTTCGCTTACACTTTTCTTTGGCATGATCTTGCCTATTTTCTTGATCGGCGTTATCGCGCTCTTCCAGGTGTTTAAAGAAAAAACTTGGGCGTTTTGGGTTGGCATTGTGGCGTTGTCGGTCGGCATTCTTCTTGACATGTATATTCTCATGGCGGTCTATGCGTTTAGTCCCTGGCTTCCCGTTTTGATTGGTGTGAGTTTTTTCCTGATTTATGTGCTGGCGCAAGTGGTTCGCCTGGGAGACAGGTTCAACTGGATGCCAATGGCGCTCTTCGTGCTTGTGCTGGTTTTTCTCATGATTGACAATCAAGGAAATGCGTTCATCTCGAAGAAAACAACAATCCTTCCCGAAGTGGCGCTTGATCAGTCGTCATCGTGGATGATAGCCAAAGATGCGCTGAAAGAGCGGCTGATAGTCGGTTCGGGTCCGGCGACCTATGGTTATGATTTCTCTTTGTATAAGCCGGACAGTTTGAATAAGGGACTTCAGAGCAGTTTCCGATTCTACCAAAGCGGGAATCTTTTCCTGGAAATGCTCACTACGGTCGGCGTGGTGGGAGGGTTCTTTTTTCTCATTTTCTTTCTCGTGTTTCTCGGTGTTGGGTTTGTTGGACTTTCCCGCGAGAAAGAACGGAACAAAATATTTTCTCTGGGCATTTGGGCGTCAGCGCTGGTTTTTGTGGTGGCGATATTTCGGATGCCGATTGAAGGACCGATATTCATCTATGGTATGTTGCTCCTATTTCTTGCCATTCCTGTTCTCTTGGAGGAAAGCGGTCAAGGGGAGGACGCTATTCGTCTTTCGCTGAAGGCGTCGCCGAAATTCGCCCTCGCACTCGCCTTTATCTTTATGGTGGTCTCTGCCGGTGTTGCATTTCTTTTTGCATTTGTCGGGAAGGCGTTCTTGGCTGATGTGCGCGCCGGGCAGGCGAGTCGCTTGGCGTCAGTTGAGGTGAATTCCGATGCGCTCGCTTCGATGGCGCGCTCACTTTCTCTCATGCCGTATGAAGGACGCTACTATGCGGCACTCGGGCAGATGTATATGTCGCTCGTCAATACGGAAGCGGCAAAACCCGAAGAAGAGCGGAACCTTGATATGATAAAGTCGACGGTCGAGCGAAGTGTGATTCCGCTCGTCGATGAAGCGACAAAACGCATGCCAAATGATGTTCTGGTCTATGAGGTGTCGGGGCAGGTCTATGAAAATGTGAGCCTTCTTGCGGGGTCGGATCCGGATGTCTTGGCACGCACAAGCGAAGTGTATCACCGCGCGCTTGATCTCGAGCCGAAGAATCCGAATTTCTATGTGAAGCTTGGTTTGATAGATCGCGTCCTTGCCAATCGTGACGACAAAAAGTCTGCTCGAACGGATCTTCTGAACGAAGCGAAGAGTTACTTTGACACGGCGCTGGAGAAAAAACCGGACTTTACGGCCGGTTACTTGAATCGCGGACTTACGGAAGAAGCGCTTGGTGACATTGATGGTGCAGTGAAAGATCTTGAGACGGCGCTCTCGATTGGCCCGAACTCCGATGTTTCCTTCCACTTGGCGAGAATCCTCCAGGGCAGAGGTACGGAAAAGGACCTTGATCGGGCGGAAAGAGTATCTCTTGACGCCTTGAAGCGTGACGAGAACAATGTCAATATTCTGCTGAATCTCGGGTTTGTCTATGAAAGAGAAAAGAAGACCGACAAAGCTCTCGATACCTATGGGAAGCTCATCGATATTTTTAAGGATGATCAGTATGCCGAAACTCGCAAGCAAATCAACACACTTATCGATAATGTAAAGAGCGGAAAGGGAAACCTGACAAAGCCCGCATCGGATATCCCGGCGCAATCAACCTCATCTGCGCCGACAGAGATACCACCGGCTGCCGAGGGTGTAACCAATACGCCTGCCATGATTCCGGCGCCCGAAGTGCCGTCGAGTCCAGCATCCCCCGAGACACCGAAAACCCCCGCGCCATAAGTCGATCTTGGTTTTTCTCGATAGAAACGCTCCCGATATCGGGAGCGTTTCTATAGTCTCGCGACCCGGTGCTTGACAATCTGTTTTCATTTGCTATGATGAACGCTACGTACGGAGAAACAGCTTTCTCCAGCGTTTTTTTCTCGAAACATCCTTTGTGCCGAAACGCCGAGTCCTCGCATGGGGAGACTTCCGTTTCCGCAGAAATTCACCTTGACAATTCGGACTTGCCACTTTTCTTCGATAACGCGGAATGCGGGGAAAATGGCAGGCACAAGAGAGTAGGTGAAGCGATACGCCGGTCGGGTAAAAACTGCCTGATCGGCAACCGAAGGTCCGAAAGGCTCTTCTCTCGCAAGAGAGAGGGTTTCTCGGACAACAATGAAAAGCGGTTACACATGCGCATGGTGGATGCCTAGACTTGAGCAAGCGATGAAGGACGTAGCAGGCTGCGATAAGCCTCGGGGAGTCGCCAAGCAGACTTTGATCCGGGGATCTCCGAATGGGACAACCCA
>ERZ724522.1431-NODE-1431-length-12864-cov-5.142322_pt1 | contig 12864 bp, 12 predicted proteins | sample MGYA00376055_ERZ724522 | MGnify/ENA primary metagenome ERZ724522 (study PRJEB28724, sample SAMN07190884) | wastewater metagenome | isolation source: effluent of sewage treatment plant in Hong Hong | place: Hong Kong | collected 2016-03-17 ... | reverse complement strand
GCCCGAATGCGTCACTGACACCACATCCTGAGGTTCGAGCGCCAAACCCTGGATCGTCGTCTTGAACGAGCACTGCCACCGGCTTTGCACCTCCCCGCGCAGGAACAACTCCGCCAGCCGTTCCGCCTGGCCCTGGCTATCCACGGCCGGGAACTTCAAATTCTCCTCCACCACCCCGCCATTCCCCGTTCGCGCCTCCCGCGCGAGCTGATCGCTGATGTCCTCCCGCACCGCCTCCGTCTCCGCGTTGAACGTCTCCGCCGAATGATAAAACGCCTTGATCCGGTTTGCCTTTTCGGCGCGATCCACCAGCTCGGCCTGGAACGAATCCCGGATGATGTTCGACTCATCAAAACTGAACACGCTCGCCGCATCCTGCACCGGTTTCAGGCAAAACTTGCCCTCACTCACAAACAACACCGAGTGGCACGCGTCCAGCAATGCCCGCAAATGCTCCTGGATTGGTTTTCGGAAATCCACCGCATAATTGGTCGTATATCGCGCCCCGCTGACCGTCCCGTTCGCATTCGGCCACGTCACCGTGTCCTCGTAATACGTCTGCGCCGCCCCGAACGAGTCAAAATTGATCTTCGACTCATCAAACCCGTTCCCGCGCCCGATCTCATTCAGCAGATACGCAATATGCCGGGCCGGATTGTCCGTCCAGGTCCGACCGTAATACTCCACATCCCCCACAATCGCATGCGTGCTGCCCGGTATGGTATCCGGAAACTCCACGTAACCCTTCGTCCGGTTCAGGTAAAACACGTTGCCCGTCTGATTGCTGGCGCTGATCTCCGTAAAACTCACCCCATTTACCGTCAGATTGGTCACCGCGATCACATCTTCCCACAGCAATTTGAACCGCCGCGTGCTCCCATCGCCCGTGCCGATCGGCACCGCCGACGTCGATCCCGTGATAAACCCGCTCGTGTTCAACTCCCGGCACAATCTCCCCTTGACCCGCGCCGTCACGTTGAAACTTTGGAATTTGCTCGAATCGATCAGCCGGAAAACCACATACGCGCACCCGGCATACCCATACACCGGGAACGTCCGATCGTAATTCGCCCGCACATCCACCGGCACGCTGATCGCATGCCCTCCGTCGTAAATCGTCATGCTGGGGACATACGTATCCGAACCAATCGTCCCCGTGTGCGCCTCCGCTTTGGTTTGATCCGGGTTTACAAAGAATCCAAAGTAATCCGTCCCGTTCTTGAAGTACTTATCCGAGTAGGTCAGCCCGTTGATCGTGATCCCGAAATCCGCATCATCCACCAAATACACTGGTCCGGCTGCCAGGATCACGATTTTGTTCGCGCGCTGCTGGCTGGCCGTGCTGCTCAAGTTTTTGTCCGAAAGCTGCGTGTACGGAGAATTCCCGGCCACCACCACCTGCCCCAGCAGGTCCGGGAGCGGGATCTCCGTCGAGGTCTGCGTCAGCAACGCATCAAAACCATACCGCCCATACTTATTCCCAAACCGCGCCAGCTTGGGCATCAACAAGGCCGACACCAGGCTAAGCACGAGACTCACCGCCAGCAAAATCCACGTCACCGCATCACCCAGCTTCGAATCCGCCAGCGCCAGTGTCAAAGCCCCCACCTCGCCCGGTTTCAGCGCCGCCACCGGCTGCAAATGCAGTCGCCTCGTTAACGTCAGCCCATCATCCACCCTCGAGGGCAACCCGCGCAGCGCCTGCAACAATTTCCCATTCCCCAGCCAGATCCCCACATGACAAACGGTGGGGCGAGCGTCCCCGCGAGCCGCTTTTGCAAAAAACACCACATCGCCCCGTTCCAGCTTCGTTTCATCAAAGGTACGCCCCGCCAGCAGTTCCGTCGCTTGCCCTTCGGCGTTCTTATCCGGAACCATTGGCAAAACAATGCCATAGTTTTCCTGCAGCCACGCCACCGCCAGCCCCACGCAGTCCAGGCCCGCGCTAAAATCCCCACCCGGCGCAACCCGGCCGCCATCCTTCCAAGGAATCCCAATGTATTTTTTATCCGTGTCCATCCGTGTCCATCCGTGGTTAACTCACCGCACCACCGTCTGCACCGGCAGATCATCGAACCCGCCGTAATTCTCCGTGTTCCCGCGCGCCGCGCACGCATTGAACGTCCGCGCGCACCCGCGCTCGATCACAAACGTATCCCCGCTGGCCGGCGCGGCTGGCAACTCGCTCACCACCACCTCGCCCGCATACGACGCCAGCACCTTCCGCGTCACATTCCGCAGCGCCGCCGTGGCCGTCGCCGCATCAAACGTGATCCGCCCGTCCTGCCAGTAATTTCGGCTCGCCTCATACGCGCTCACCTGGCTGAACATCGATTTATACAGCGACTCCGCCCACCGCGACCGCACGCAGATCCGCCAATACCGCGCCGAACTCGCCGCCGGCAACAGCACATCAAACAATGTGCCGCCCTCATTTGGGATCTGGAAATAACCCTCAAACGTCGCCGCCGCAAAATTACTCGCGCTCGACGAAAAAAACTCGATCAGCCGGATGCGCTGTTCCGGTTGCACTTCGGGCACACTGGACACCCGCCACAGCGTCGGCTGCTTTGCCGACCCGAAATCAAACTGGATGTAGGGTTTCAAAGCGGCATTTTGCAGGCCCGACTGCGCGTCCGGGATCACGTAATACGCATTATCCACCGTGCCCCAGTCCGCATCCGTGTCGAACGCCCAGAAATCCGCCCCATACGTCGCTTTCACCCGGAAACCCTCATGCCCATTCTCGCCGTTCAACGTCCACGGCCCGCTCGTGGCCGAGTTCGTGATCTGCGACCCACCCAGCGTCGCCGACAACCCAAAATTATTGTTCGACACCCAGATCACGTAATACCAAGTGCCCGCCGTGAACCCCGTGGGGGCCGTGGTGATGAACTTCACCCGCTGATCCACCACCAGTGGCGTCGTCTGCGCCGCGACTGCAAAATTATAGACCGCCGGACCGACCCCGCTCCGGTATTTGTTCACGTTCACCGTTGCCACCAAAAATGGCTGCTCGCTGCTGGTGGTGATGCTCGCATTCGCCAGCGCGTCCACAATGTCCGTCCCGTAACTCGCGCTGCTGCCCGTGTCTTCCGTCAGGCCGGCACTTTTCACCAGCGTGGTGGTGCTGCTGCTCCCCACCGTTTTGGCCTTGTAATTCGCCGCCTTAAACCGGATCGCCGTGCACATGTCATCCGCCCATTTGAACCGGCAGCTCGCGTGCATGTTCTCGCTCGGCAAAATCCGATTCAACAAAGCCAGGTCATTGGAGCACACCAGCGTGATCGACTGGTTGGTGATTCTCGCCGCATCCACCAACCCGCTGAACAACAGCGCGCAATCCAGAGCCGTCGGGCTTGCGATGTTCGGGCTGGCCTGCCGGATCACAATCGCCACGTCATACCACGACACCGCCGCCAGCATCGTCGCCCATTCCGCGGTGACATTGCTCGCCGAAACCTCCAGCTTGGCATCCGTGAACGACCCGCTCGACTTCACTACCTGCCGCTTCAGCGGCCAGGGATAATACGTGGCCGCGTCTCCCTGCGTCCCCGCCGCCTCGGGCGAGCTGGTGGGCGTGAAAAACGAAAACTGCCGCCCCAGCGTGCAAAGCCGCAGCACGTTCGTCGTGCCCCACGGCGTGCTGATCGCCGACGGCAGATAGATGTCATACAACTCCACCCAGCCCGATTGCTCCGCCGCAATCTCATTCGTAATGGGTGTCGAAAGCGTTTTCATACCGTGGCCAGCCCATATTGGTAGCCCAACAAATTGTGCACCGCCTTCACCTGCGCGAACGTCAGTTGCGCCGCGAATACCAGCACATGCGCCACGTTGCCCGTCGTTTTCAGCGTCCCATCAATCGCCGCGCCCAGGCTCAACGGCCCGGCTGTGTAGGCCCGCGTCTCCGATTCCGTCAACGCCGCCGCCCCGTTCACGTAGAAATTCGCCACATTGCTCGCCGCCGCCCAGCTCACCGCGAGCGAGCGCCAGGTATCAATCGCCGAGTTCGTAAACGTCGCCGTGCCCCACGTCTCACTCCCACCGATCCACGGCTCATACGCATTGCTTGCTGAGATCGCGATCCCCACGGCCTTCCCCGCCCCCATCGCCCCCACGCCGAATAGCACCGCCTTGCTCGAAATCGTCCCATGTTTCGCAATTGCAAACACCGTGCAAGCCGGTTGCGTGGGCGCTAACGTGCCCACATTCGCCGAGGTTTTGCCCCACGCTGTCCCGTCAAAAGCATAGTGCTGATACTGACTCAGCACATTCCCGATCGGCATCGTGCCCGCTTGCAGCGCCGCCCCGCTCGCGCGCGCCTGCTCGTCCCAAAATGCCGAGTCATACGACGCCACGCCCATATGCGACAGGTACAGTTCCCGATTCGCATCGTACCAGAGCAACGGCGTATTGCCCGCCGCCGTCGCCAGTTCATCCCACTCCGGCAGCGACCGGATCGGCGCTACCTCATCCAGCGCCACCTGAATTTCTCGGGCGCCCGCCGCCCACGGCTGCGGTAACGGCCCCACAAACCGGCACTTGATGTTTCCGCCGCGGTTAAGGTTATCCCGGAACCAGAACGAATCGTATTGACCCGACCGCTGCGCATGAAACGACCGCAGATACCGGAACTCCGCCGCCGTCAAATGCCCGTGCGAGACCGAAACGCGCCGCTTGAACTCCTGCGCCGCCCAAAACCGCCGGCTGTTCACGCTGCCATCCTCAAACTCATCCACGATCACGCGATCATACCGCGGCGCATCAATCGCCTTGATCAACGAAATCGGATAAATCACATCACTCATGACGTGAGCCCTTTCACGCCGCGCGAGATCGGCGTATCCTGGCGCATGTCATTGGCAATCTGCACCTGCGCCCCCTTCACCGAATTGCTGACCAGCCGCGCCTCAAACTCCGGTGTCCCTTGGACTTGAATTACGATCGTTCCCCCCGCGCCATTGGCCCGGCCCGCCAGGGCCTCCGCGCTTGTAATCGCCAGCCGATTGCCCTGGGCGCTGCCCACCACCGCCTGCATTCCGCCCACCTCCATCATGCGCGGCCGGGCCAGCACCGTCAGCATCTCGCGCCCCGCCTCGCCCGCCACCACGTTGAACTTCGGAAAGTACGTCGCCGAATTGACTGCCGAGACTCCCGCCAGCCCGTTCGCCGCAAACCGTACTCCTCCCTGGGCAAAAGTCATCGGCGTGGTGAACCCGCCGCCCAACGCCCCGCCCACCAGCCCGCTGATCGCCTTAAAAATCAGCATCTGCAAAATCATTTGCGCGATTTGCGCCATGAATTGCGCCGCAAATTCCTTGAACGCCGATCCGCCCTTTTGGAACGCGCTCACGATTGCCGTTGCCAGCCCCGCGCTGAACGTTTGCGCCACATTCTGCCCCAATTGTTGCAGCTCCGTGAGCTGTCCGCGCAGCGTGTTGAGCGAGTTGATCTGCCTCGTGTTTGCCTCCATCACCGCATCGTTATACTGCTTTTCCGTGATCAATCCCTCCTGCAACAAATCATTGTAAAGCTGCTGCTCGGCGTTGTACTGCATCTTGATGTTCAGCGCCTGCATCGCCTTGCTCTGGTTCGGGTAATCCCGCTCGTTGCCGGCATTCGCAAACGCCGTGGTGCGGTTGAAATCGGCGATCCGCTCGCCCGCGCTGCCCCGTTTCAAATCCTGAAAGAAATCCCGCACCTGCTGATTGCCACTCAACGAACCCAGCGTGCGACTCAATTTCTCGAACTGTTCGTTGGTGATCCTGCCCGCATTGTTGGCCTCCACCAATTGATTGCGCAACCGCTCCGCAAAATCCGCCGTTTGCGCGTCCAGGTTCTTCACCGTGAGCGCCTCATTCTTTTGCGCTGCATACGTGATCCACGCCTGCGCGCCCGTGAGCACGATCGCCGTAAGCCCCGCGATGCTCGCCCCGATCAATCCCGCGCTCGCCGTCAACTGCACGCCGCTGGCCCGCAAGCCATCCAGCGCCTGCTTGGTCACCATCACGCCCGCCGTCAATTGTGGGAACGTCTGCAACCCCGCCACCGTCAGTACGCCCGAGAACGCCTTAAAACCCTTCGTCAGCCCCGCCGTCGTAATGTCCGTGCGCGTGAACGTCTCATTCGTGGTCCGGGCCGCCGCCGCCACCGCGTTCAGCTCCGCCGCCGCCTGCGCGCCGCCCGTCCCCACCTTGGAGACCGTCACCGTGTAATTGACACCCGTTTCAGCCATATTGTATTTGGTGGGGCAAGCGTCCTCGCGAGCCGCCTCACTCTTCCTGCATCATTTTCTCAAAATCTGCCTGATTCAGTGGAATCTCCGATCCCCCGGTGGGGCGCGCGTCCTCGCGATCCGCGTCCACCGCCTTCAGCTCCTTCTCAATCGTTCGACACATCAAATCAAACGCCTTCCCGCCACTCGCCCCCGCCGCCGCAATCATCAACGCCCGCCGATCCCGCAACGCCCGTTCCCGCCGCGACAACTTGAACACCGCCGTGAGCTGCGCCACCGACAACCGGGCCGCATCCGCATGGCCCGCCTCCATCAACTCACGCTCGACGGCGAAGAAATCCCGGAACCGGGCTGGCTCGCACTTGCCCCCTTCGCCTGGGGCACCGTTTTTGGGACGCCATTCGACAGCAACAATGCAATCTGCGACAACCGCACCAGCTCGCTCGGCACTACCTGATCCAGAAACGAATCTCGCCGGAACTCCGCTGCCAGCGCCGCCTGCAGCACCATAATCGTGCCGCTGCCGGCATCGCCCGATCCCAGCAGTGCGCTCGCCTGCAGCGCCGTCCGCCACGGCAACGCCCGCACCAACACTTCGGTTTGCTTGCCCGTGCGCAGCAACGTCGTCACCGTCTTTTGCCCCGCGAGAATCTCATCATCGCTCACCTCGGGCAGTTCAACCTGGTCATTCATTTGTTTGGTCCCTTATCCGTGTCCATCCGTGTCCATCCGTGGTTAAAAGAACTTGAGCGCAAACTCCGAATTTGCCGTATCACTCAACGCCGCCCGGCACAGCTCGTATTCGATACCGTGCGTCACGATCTCATTCGCATCACCATACGGAGCTGCGATGGATTCGCCCACGCAAGTGAGATTCACCTTGTTGCCGCCCTGGCTGCCCAAGGTCGCCGCAATCGAACGCGACGTGCTCGCGTAGAGATCGCCCAGGATCGGATGCGTCGCCTCCACCACCGCCTCCGCGTCGATCGTCAGGCGCGGATTCCGACCCGTAATCACAAACCCGCGCACGCCGGCCGTGGCGTTCCCGTCATCGCGCCGCACCACATTGTTCCCCAGATCAAACGTCAACGTGCGGAACACCGGCGACCACGAGCCCACCGTGGCCGTGCTCGCGCGGAACAGCGGCGGTTTCGTCGCCAGCCAGGTGATCGGACCAGGGATCGCCGCATCCGTCGGCGTATTCCACAGACCCGAGAACGTGAACTCCAGCCGGGCGATCTTGCCCGCCTCGAACGTTCCTTTCACCGTGCCTTTCGCCCCGGTCACCTTGTGCAACTTGCCGTTTCGGTAGAAATAGAACGTCACGCTCGATCCCTCATTATCCGGCGTGGTCGGCTTGTACGTCACGTAACCGTCGCGCGCGCCGTTCGTGGTTTCCGCGGTGTAGGTCGCCGCCAAATCGCACGCGGCCAGCAGGCAATCAATCTCCACCGCCTGCGCGCTCGCGCCGCTGGTGATGTCGGTATCCGTTGAGCCGTTCGTGTAATTCCCGCGCAACTCCACCGTGAACGACAGCGACACCGTGGGCTGGACATTGTAGCCCGTGACTTTGGAGGTCGTGCCATCCGCGATCATGCGCGACAGCCGTTCAAAGTTTGGCGACCAGTTCACCTCGCCCGCCACGCAGGCGATGGCATTGGCTGACGCTGACGGTGTGGGGTCCGTGCCGTAAACGCTCTCGATCTTCGCGAGCAACAATCCTTTTTTCGTGCGATACATAACTTTGTTCCTTTCAGGTAGGGCGGCGCTGCTGCGCCGCCATCAATAATTACTCTTCGGTTCTGCCAGATACCGTCGGTACTGGATCACATACGCCACCACCGTGCCGCCTTCCGGTTTCAAAATCTCCTCACCAAACGGCTGCTCGCCGTCATACGTCACCGAGATCGCCAGCACATCTTCGCCATCTCCGCCGCTGAGCTGCGCATCGTTTTCGATTGCCGTCTGGATCTTCCAGGCCCACTTGTCCACCTCATCCTCCAGATTCCGCGCCTCGCTCACCATCAACTTGAGGAACAGCCCGAACTCCACGCGCACCCCGCGATTATCCTCCTCCAGCACAATCTCCGGTCCGGCCACGATGTGCAGCGCCGGCCGCAACGGTTCGAGCAGGAACAACGTCCGCTTCCGCTCGATCACCCGCAGGCCCGCTGTGCCCTTGAGCGGTTCGAGAATCGTCGCGATCCGCTCCATGATCTTCTGCTTGATGCTCTGACTCGGTATCGGCATTTCAAATAGTTTGTGCCGCCTTCAGGCCCGACCGGCCATAGGCATCGTATTTGTCCAGCGGCACAAAATTGTTTTGCGATTCGTGTTCATTCGCGTGATTCGCGGCAAATCATTTCACCGTCGCCAATTCCTTTTGCAGTTCCCCCTTGATCACCGGCGTCTGCTGCAGCAGCGCCGGCCGCACAAACGGTTTCCCCTGGTAATTCACCTTGCGCTGATGTGCCTTCACATACTGCACCAGCACCACGCCCGTCTTCTGAAACTTCGTGCTCGCCTTGCGCGATTCCTTGAACCCAAGCAGCTCGCCCTTATCCGAGCGAATGGCCCGCCGCGTATCAATCTGCCGGCCCGCGCCGTTCACCTGATCAATCACCCGCGAATGCGCCCGCACATTCTGCACGCCATGAAATCCGAACTCGTGAAACGCCGCATACTTCACGCTGTTCCCGATATTCCCCACCACCTGCTGTCCGCGTCGCGAAACCTTGCTCCACGTCCCCGTGCGCAATCGTCCCGTGACACTATGCAACCGCGCCCCCGGACCGAACTCCCCCTTGATCCGCGGCCCATCCTGGATGAACTCCCGCTGCACCACGCCCACCGTGATCAGCAAGCCCCTTGCAAGCCCGGTTTCGAGCGCCTGCAAAATGCGGTCATCGAGCGTCTCCGCGCTCTTAATCACCACCTGCTCATTCTGCGCTGTCACCGTCGCCTTGATCATATTTCACCTTGGTAAAGCGAGCGTCCTCGCGAGCCGCCTCAATTCCGCCACCTCTCATACTTCCTCACCACCGCCATCACTTGCGGCAGCAACGCCAGCGGCTTGTCCGGATTCCCAATGCTCCCGCTTGTGCCGCCCACGCTCGTCAGGCCCAGTTCATTCCGCCGTTGGTACCAATAGGAACACTGCTCCACGCATGCCTGCGCCAGCTCGCTCGGCAGCGCCGTCTGCCCCGCGCCCACCGTCCCGCCGGGCAGCACATAACCGCCTGCAAACGTCACGCGCCCGAGCTGCCGGCTGTTCCCCAGGGGCGACGACAATTCAATGATCGATCGCGTCTCGTTGATCAGATAATCCGGCGTCGTCTGCACCACCCAGCCATCAGTTTCCGTCTCCTTGAGCGAGAACGACGTGACCGTGACGATCGGATACCGATCCACCACCACATTGAACTCATCCGCGCGGAAGTCATACGTGGCCGTGGCCGAGTAATCGAACGTGCGATTGCATTCCTTGGCCAGCCGCCCGCTCAGCGCGTTGATAAAACTCGTGAGCAGATCATCGTCCACCACATCCGCCTCGGCGATCCCGAGCCGTTTCTTCAAAGTTAAAAGTTCGCACAGCATAAAATCACGGGTTCACGACAAATAACGGCTGCAAAATTGGACCTTAAGCGCCAGCAGCGTCAGACAAGCCACCCGCGCCTCGTTCTTTTCACGCTTGGCCGCCTTCAGGTTGTCCTCAATGAACAACAGAAACCGGGTAACCTGTGTTGATTGTTGCTTGGTCGGTTTCACTTAGTGTTCCAATCGCTTACCACCCACGGCGTGACGTTTGTCCAAACGAACCGGCAGATGTAAAATTCCTGCGCGTTGGTCTTGGCGAAAGTCACGCGATTGGTCAGCGGCGGCACGTAGGCTTTGAACGCGAACGGCTTCGTCAGGTCGCTTTTGGCGTGAAACTCCGTGAGACAATATTTCAACGGCCATTCGGCGCTGTCTTGGTTTCGATTATCCCATTCTAGGCTAATGGTGCTGGTATAAACCGGCGCAACCGAATTGCCTTGCGATCTTAAGGCAACCTCCGGAGGCATCATCGCCGCGAGCTTTTGTCCGATGGCGCTCTTTACTGGAGACGGCTTTGACGCGCAACCGACCAGCGCGACGCACGCCAACGCAATGACGCTCTCCCGCAAAAACCGGATGGACCATGGCACATGCCGGCACTTCATACGCTTCAACCGCGACTGAATGTTTTTCCGCAGGTCAACGAGTTGCGTGTAAAGCGAATCCACTTGCCGACAAAGCTCGCGCTCCTGATGGATAAGCTGACGCACCTCCATCATCTGCCGAACCTGCGGCTCAGTCGTCTGCTCGCATGTTTGGGTGAGGGTCATTGGCCAATGATGAGCGTTCCGATGTTGATGGTGTTCGCGGAAATTGTGGACGGCAATGGGTCGGCCGCCCACCCCGGAATTGGAACACGGCTAAATGCCAGCGATTCCTTTTGCAGCGAGTAAGAAACGTAAAGATTTGAGTAAACCTGAATTGCGTCCACATACGAAGCTCCTCCACCCTTGCCCCAGCCGCCATAAGTGGGTGTCTGGCTTTCATTTTGACGAAGCGCCCACACATTGGTTATCGCTGTCGTTCCGTCGGTGATGGCAAGAAACAAAGGATCGCGGCCCGCCCCGCTGTAATAGACTGGATTTCCAAGGAAAACAGTCCTGCCGTCATTTAATCGCCTGCCAACAACTTCAGAAGGCGCGTTTGGGATTTCCGATGCTGAAAGGCTGCTCCAATTCGTTCCGGCATTGGTTGAGGATTGTTGGTAAACAAGGTGTGTGTCATAAGTTCCCACTGCCCGCCATATGCGATAATAATTTGTGCCGCTGCCATCTGCTGAAAAAACATTTGGCTCAACAACAGTTCCAGTTCCGTCCCATAGCCAGCCAAGCCATTCGGATGCCGGCTCTCCACCTGGAGATGTTCCACCCCAGCAACCAAACAGCTTCGAGTCGGCCATCAACGGAGGTCCTAAAACGGCGTCATAATCAACCGATGCCTTCCCATCCATGTTGGTGTAGGTCGCGCTGGAAATGCGAAACAATGGACCGACTGTTTGATTAGTAAATACAGCGCAGGCCAACAAAGCGTCACCATGTTCTCTACCGTCATTCACGAACTGATCCACCGCCGTAATGAGGTAGTTAGTTCCTCCGTGATAAGTGAAATTTCTGGGGTAAGTGACCCGCACATTGTTGGTGAAATAACCAGATGTGTAAATCCATCGGCTTTGACTCGGAACCGCCAGCACCGGGGCAGACCAATTCACGCCAGAGTTGGTTGAGAAAAACACAATCGTTTGCATCCCGCCATCCGCCTCATTGGTGGCACACGAAGAAGCGGCCAGAACGGTTACTCCCTGCATCCACCAGATACGGGTGTGATGGTGATATTGATGCGTGACAATGTCGCCTTCACTAATCGTTGATCCGTTCGGAACCAAAACGCTATAATTACTGATTCCTCCGAGAACTTCATACGGTCCTTTGTTTGACATCCCCGCTGGCCAAGTGAATGTTGCCGCGCTGGATGAAATCGCAAATACTAAAAGTAAGGCGAGATATTTCATCGTCCGAATTTTAGACTGTCAAGTTGCAGCGTGCGGGCAGTCGTGCCGTTGGATTTTACAATCTGCGCGAAGATTGCAGTAGGATCGCCAGCGCCAGACGGCAAAGTTGTGGTTATGCTAATTTGGTCAGCTCCGTTTACGGTTAAGTATGCCGCAGTATCACCAATGACGGTAAGCCGATTCGTATACCAAGTGTTCGCCGCAACAACGGTTGTGTTAGTTGCTCGTGTTTCCGAAGTATCATTGCGCGTGACTAAAACGAAATGCGTGTCGTTGGTGTTGTGAACAAAATAAATTGCATCCGCTGGCACTGCGGCGGTTTGAGAACTTCCAAATCCAATTCTAGTTTCGTAACCCTCGTCAGCGGTCGGCAATATCGGAAGCCTGAATATCCACTCTTGAGTGTAAGAGCCGCTGCTGGTGACAAATGGTTTACCAACCGTGAACTGGCCAAGGATTGGAGCCGATGATGCGGAAGTGGAGGTGCTTAGCTGGTAAATTCCATTGTGCCCGACCTCGCCATCGTTCTGCGCGTTTGCCCCAGAATTTGCAATGTAACCGAGCCCAAGTTGGCCGACGACAAAAGTAGTAGAGGGAGAGCCGTAAAAGTTTTCGAGAATGATTTCGTTCTGGCCGAACGTATCGAAGGTTGTCCCGCCTGACGGATCGCCCGTAGTCCCATCCGCTTTGAGGTAGGTTGAACCGCCACTGAACTGCGCTCCAATTTGTGCTCCGGTGGCAGTTGCAATCTTGCCTGCTGTGTCAGTCGCCAAAGGCTTATTTGTGATGCCAATGGGATAGATGCTTGTCGCGGTGGCGACGTTGGCCGTAAGGGTAGTGGTCGAAATACTTCCCGCGCTAATCCCTCCGCTGATGTTGTTGCTGGCGCCGTAAAACGTCCGCGTCTTGATGTCCTCGCCGATCTCCGTGTCCGCCGTGTAGGGGTTCGCCGTCGAGTTGATTTTCAGCTTTTGCGAGTGGTTGGTCACGGTGATGTCGTTGGACGCATCTTCCGAGCGCA
>ERZ724522.1429-NODE-1429-length-12879-cov-3.478634_pt1 | contig 12879 bp, 13 predicted proteins | sample MGYA00376055_ERZ724522 | MGnify/ENA primary metagenome ERZ724522 (study PRJEB28724, sample SAMN07190884) | wastewater metagenome | isolation source: effluent of sewage treatment plant in Hong Hong | place: Hong Kong | collected 2016-03-17 ... | reverse complement strand
CTCCCGCAAACACCAGTTCGAGCGGTTCGAGGCGGACTGGTACCGGTCGGAGACGGATCAGTACGGGCTATCGAGGCTACTGGCGTTCCTGCTCGCTCGGGATCTCAAAGCCAAGGGGTTCAGCGCCGCAGGCGCCACCGCCAGCGAGGAGCTACTCAATGACATGCGTGAGGCGTCCACCCCACCGGCGTGGCAGGCGATCGAGGCGGCGGCTCAGTGGGCTGAGGCAGCGCCGGACGTGTTCGTGCTGACCAAGGAGACGCGGCGGGATCTGTGCCTCGCGTTCTACGCCGAGCTCACCGGTGATCGGGGGGCTACATTGACCGAGGGCTTGATCGCCTCGCGCTGGGGTAAGGTGTGTCGGTATGGCGCCCTGAGGAGTCGAGTGGGCTCCGCGTCGTTCCCTGTCAAGCAGCTTTTACCGCTCGAGGGCGTCGGTGTGGTGTCAATACGTGAGTACATGAACGGGGCGCAGAAGTACCCCAGATCGTGGGAGGATGGGCTCGATTTGCTGGGGCAGGCATCCTCGAAGGTGGGGCAGGCTCACGTCGAGAAACTGGCGGCTAAAACACTCGCTCCTCTGTTTCTGAGGTAAGCGGGGCATGTACGTACAGGAAAATGGGGTAACTGTTTTCGCGATGGTTGCCCCAGCTGGAACCCTTGCGGTGTATAGCTTTTGGCGTTACTGGGGTAAGTGGGGTATTGTTTCCTACAAAGACTAAGCAATAGAAGTAAATAGCGACATGTAGCTAATATAAGATAGCTACATGTCGCTAAGTATAAATTATAGGCGTATTAGGAAATTGGTTGCCCCACCGCCCCCGCTGCCCCAGCCTACTGTCGCAGGTGTCGGCGCAGGTGCTAGACCGACCCCGCCGAGCCTGCTAGGATCAGGTGACGCCCAACATAACCCTGAGGTGTACGTACATGAGTAAAGACCACGACCTGATAATCCTCGACGAAGACATCCAAGAGCTGAACCGCGAGCTCCGGCGCACGCGGCAGTCGATCACCATCGCGCAGGACAGGCTGAGGCGTACGATCAACGGCGGCGCGGTGGTCAAGTCTATCGGGTACTGCATAGGCACCCTGATCGCGGGGGAGGAGACGAGGAGCCTGCTAGGTGAGCCCACCACCCTGCCGCTGGGTGCCGACCGGATTACGTCGCTACGCGTCGCTATGGATGGCTCCTTGCGACTGCTCGACAAGCTACTGCCCTCGCTCAAGTCGATCGACGTGGAGGGGGCGATCAGCAACGCCACGGCGCCCAGCGGAACGGTGTACAAGGTCGTGACGCAGGTGCCCCGCGACCCGAAAGATCCAGCCAGTGGGGTGATCGAGCGGGAGTACAATTTCAATGGCTGAGGCGGCGTTCGACTTCAACGCCCCGACGCAGGAGCTGATGCCGTGCATCCCAGCGGAGGACGCTGAGTGGTCTATCCACGTCATCGAGATACCCTACGCCCCGCGTGAGTGGCAGCTGGACGTCCACCACGCCATGCGGCGGTTCAGCGTGGTGGTGCTACACCGTCGCGCCGGTAAGACCGTCATGGCTATCAACTCGCTGATCAGCGCAGCGCTGAGGGCTACAACACCGGACGCCCTGTACGCGTACATCGCCCCGTTCAAGAAGCAGGCGAAGAAAGTGGCTTGGCGCTACCTGCTCTACTTCACGCGCAACATACCGGACTGTGTGGTGCGGGAGAGTGAGCTCAGCGTCCAGCTGCCCAACGGCGCCACGATCTACCTCGAAGGGGCAGACAACGCCGACGCCCTGAGAGGTGGCTACCTAGACGGGTGCGTGCTGGACGAGGTGGGAGACATGCGCCCGCACGTCTGGGGGGAGATCATCCGACCTATGCTCGCCGACCGGATCGGCTGGTGCCTGTTCATTGGCACGGTGAAGGGCTTGAACCTGCTCAGCGAGCTCTACATGCGGGCGGCGAAGGGCGAGGATCCCGAGTGGTTTGCCACGCTCAAGACCTGCTACGAGACGGATGCCCTGCTACCTCAGGAGATCGAGGCCGCACGGCGCGAGATGTCCGAGGCGCAGTTCCGGCAGGAGATGCTGTGCGACTTCAACGCGGCCAGTGACAACCAGCTGATCAGCCTCGGCGAGGTGGAGGAGGCGCAGGCTAGGGCGTACCGCGAGGACGACTACCAGCTGGCGCCCAAGATCATCGGGGTGGACGTGGCTAGGTACGGCGGCGACCGTAGCGTGGTGACGCGGCGGCAGGGGCTGGTAGCGTTCGAGCCGCAGGTGTGGAAGGGCATAGACAACATGAGCCTAGCCAGCAACGTCGCCCGCCTGATCAGCGACTGGAAGCCGGACGCCGTGTTCGTGGACGCTGGACGGGGCGAGGGCGTCATCGACCGGCTGATCCAGCTCGGGTTCAGCCCCATCGGTGTGGACTTCGGCGGTACCAAGGGCGTGAGCGCCGAGTACATCAACATGCGCTCCCAGATGTGGGGCGAGATGGCGAAGTGGATCAGGAACGGCGGCGCCCTGCCACGCTCGACCGACCTGATGCTGGATCTGTGCACCCCGACCGTGGACTTCAAGCACGCCTCGGGTGCTATGCGTCTCGAGTCGAAGGACGCCATGCGGGAGAGGGGTGCAAAGTCGCCCGACGTAGGAGACTCGCTGGCGCTCACGTTCGCCTATCCCGTGGCGCCTACGAGGTTCGCCCACGCTGCCGACGCCTACCAGTACAGCGGATCAGTGGGCAGGAGCCTGACCGAGTACGACCCGTTCGAGGCTGGGCGCTATTGACCCTGCTGGCGGTCGTGTATACCATCGGTGCCTAATAGCCGTGCCCCCACCACGCCGCCACTCTCTCGAGGGTTCGCATGTCACTGTGGGACGAGATACGCAAAGGCACAGCGCAGGCCATTGACCCGCTCGGGATAGGCGTCTCTGGTGGTGCCCAGCTTATCGCGGGCAAGGACAACTACGACCCCCTGATCGACTTAGGCGACACTGGCACCCAGATCGCCCGCATGGTGGCGCTCGCCGTCGCCAGCTACTTCACGTTCGGGGGTGCCTCAGCCGCAGCGCCCGCGTCAGGGTCTGGGGCTACGTCAGCTGGGGCGGGCACGGTGGCTACCGATGCAGGCACCAACGTAGCGGGGACAGGTGCAGCCTCAAGCGCAGCACCAGCGACGGATGTAGCCGCAGCGGGGGCGCCAGCCGCCGCAGGCACGCCGGTAACGGCGTCGGCGAACGCGGTGGCTTCAACCCCTACAACCTCAGCGGGCGGCGGGCTGTTCACGTCGGACAACGCCATGCGAGCCGCTGGGTACTTGGCTATGGCAGGGTCGTCAGGTGGTGGCTACTCAGCCCCCAACGACGCAACACCCACCCCGTTCCAACGAGCACCACGCCCTAACGCCGTCCCGTACAACCCGCAGCCCAGCAACTCGAACAGGCCTACCGATACGATGGGGGGCACACTAGCCACGTCGCCGCAGGGCGTCACCGGTAAGGCGACAACCACGTCGCGGCTGGGGACTAGGAGGCTACTAGGGTGAGCACGACACAAGACCAGCGGGAGTATTACCGCAGGCGCAAGTCCGCACTGATACAAGACCGCCAGCCCTACGAGGCGGCGTGGCGTGAGCTGTCCGACAACTTCGCTCCGTTCCGTGGTCGCTGGACAGGTGAGTCCGCCCAGCAGAAGCGCCCCAAGACATCCCGCAAGATCATAGACCCGACGCCACTACTGGCCGCACGCACCGCAGCCAGTGGGATGCTGGCAGGGTTCACGTCGCCGAGCCGCGTCTGGTTCAGGGCGATCACCAGAGACATAAAGCTACGCGAGAACAAAGCGGTGTCCAAGTGGCTGGACGAGGTGACGCGCCTCCTGTATGACACGTTCGCGGGCTCGAACTTCTACAACGTAATGCCGCAGACCTACGAGGAAGCGGTGGTGTTCGGCACTGGCGCCGTGCTGGTACTACCCGACCCCAAGACAATCGTCAGGTTCTTTCCGATCACGATCAACTCGTACGCCATCGCGACCAACGAGGACAACGTGGTCGATACGATCTACCGCGACATCACCATGACCGCGAGATCCGTCGCCCGCATGTTCGGGGAGTCGAACTGTAGCGACCGGATCAAGTCACTACTCAAGACCGCGCCCGACACGCTGGTGGCTGTCACTCACAGCATTGAGCCCCGCGAGACGTTTAACCGCGCCCTGCTAGGCGCTGGCTCCATGCCGTTCGTGTCGTGCTGGTGGGAGACAGACGGGGCAGAGAACAAAGTGCTCCGCATGTCAGGGTTCCCTCGGTTCCCCGTCATGGCGCCACGCTGGTCGGTAAATGAGACAGATGCGTACGGCTACGGCGCGGGCTCGCTGGCGCTCGGCATGGCGAAGGACTTGCAACTGTCCAGCCGCCGCAAGCAGCAGACCAAGGACAAGATGACCAACCCGACCCTGCTCGCGCCCAGCACGCTCAGGAACCGGACGATCAGCCAGACTTCCGGTGACATAGTGTACTTCGACGCCGCAGGCAGTGACTCCCCGACTGTCAAGCCGATGCACCTGATCGACCCGCGCTCGGTGCAGGTGCTGATGGAGGACATTGACGGCATGAGGGAGGGGATCAACCACGCGTTCTACGTGGATCTGTTCCTGATGCTCACCATGTCAGACCGGCGCCAGTTCACCGCCCGCGAGGTGGAGGAGCGACACGAGGAGAAGCTGCTCATGCTCGCCCCCGTGCTTGAGCGGTTCGAGGCTGAGATGCTGGACGTAGCGATCGAGCTCACGTTCGACGAGCTGGTGCGCCGTGGCCGTATGCCGCCCCCGCCCCGCGAGCTGGACAACCCCGAGAGTATCGAGATCGAGTACATATCTATCCTGTCCCAAGCCCAGCGTGCGGTCGGGATGGGGGGCAACGAGCGCCTATACCAGACAGCGGGCGCTATCGCCCAGATGACCGGCGACGTCTCGGTCTGGGACAAGATCGACACCGACCAGCTGCTCGACGAGACGGCAGCGATGGCAGGCTCGACGCCGACGATCCTGAGGGACGACGAGGAGGTCAAGGCTATTCGCGCGAACCGTGCGAAGGTACAGCAGCAAGCCCAGCAAGCCCAGCTACAGCAGCAGCAAGCGGACACGGCTAAGACACTCAGCGAGACAAAGACACCAGAGGGCTCGGCGCTTGACCAGCTCACTCAACCACAGCAAGAACTAGCGCCCCCAGCAGGAGTAGCAGCATGACCCGAGCCGTAACCTTACTAGCCGCCGCGAGTGCGTCAGTCAGCGACGCCATCACCGTGGCGAAGGAAAACCACCTGACCTACGAGGCGACCGCAGCCGACTCGTTCAACGGCACGGTGAAGGTGCAGCAGGGCGTCGGCGGGGGCTGGAGCACCATCGCCAGCCTGACAGCAACCACCGCACTGGTGACGCTCCCCCGCGTCGAGCGGGACACGTCCTACCGCATCCTGTACGACACCCCTCGCGGGGTGGCTAACACTGGCACGCTCTCGGTAACGATCACCGACGTGACGGGCGCCATCGTGGTGGACACGCCCGAGGAGCTGGTGATGCAGTCGCTGGTGGCAGAGCACGCCGCCACCACGCGCCGGTCAGCGCACCCGACCGAGACAGGGTGGAAGGACATAGTCACGGATCTGGTCGCCAAGTCGACAGGCGCGGCGGTGCCCAGCCTCGCGGCGTTCCGTGACAACGTGTACGCCTACTCGTTCAGCAGCACGACCGATCAGGAGCTGTTTTGTTGTTTCCATATCCCGCATGACATCAAGGCGGGCAGTAAGGTGTACCCCCGTATCCACTACAGCAACGGCGCCAACACCAACACCACGCAGGACATTATCTGGAAGTTCAGCTACATGTTCGCCAAGGGGTTCGGCTCACCGGCTGAGGCGTTCCCCGCCGAGCAGACCATCGTGCTGTCCAGCAAGGGCAGCGCCGTGCAGTACGCGCACCTGATCACCGAGTGCACGGACGACGAGGCGATCACGATCGACGAGCCTGACGGCATCCTGCTCGCTCGCGTCTGGCGCCACGCCAGTGATGGCGCCGACACCTACCCCGCGCCCGCGTTCGCGTTCACGGCGGATCTGCACTACCAGACCGACCGCAGCAGCACGCCGAACAAGCGCCCCGACTTTTACGCCGAGTAAACCATGACCGACTTCGACGACGACGACCTCCCACGCCCAGCCCGCGCCAAGAACAGCAAGGCGCCCGCCCGCAAGTACGAGGACGAGCAACTCAAGCTGGACGTGCAGGCGATCATGCGTACCCCAGCAGGGCGCCGGTACGTGAACCACTTACTGGAGTTCGGGGGCGTGAACCGCACCTCGTTTACCGGTAACAGCACCACGTTTTTCAACGAAGGGGCGAGGAACTTCGCCCTCAAGATAACGGGGGACGTCAAGGCTCATGCAGCCGGTGACTACCTCCTCATGCAACAAGAGGCAATGAACGACAATGACTGAAACAACGGTTACAACTGCACAGACTAACCCCGATGCAGGTGCCCCTCCGTCAGCCGCCACGCCTCCAGCAGGTGAGCCCGCAGCTACCGCCGCCGTAACCCCTCCGTCAGGAGAACCGGCAGCACCAGCAGCGGCGCCCCCAGCTGGGGCGACAGCGGTGACGGGGGCGGCAGCGCCTAGCACTGACACTACGACAGCAACACCCCCGCCAGCCGGTGAGACGCCCGTGGATTATGCCGCGCTGGTGGACTCGCTAAAGGTGCCGGACGGTGTGCCTGAGTCTATGGCGTTCGCGCCGGAGGACAAGGCGATACTCAAGGGTATCGCTGAGAAGGCGAAGCTGTCACCGGAGCAGACCAAGGTCGTGCACGACGAGCTGATGGCGAGTCGGGCAGCGGATCGGGCAGCTCAGGAGGAGCAGGGCAGGGCGTGGGCGGCTGAGCTACAGAAAGACCCCGTACTGGCGGGCGAGGATGGCAGCAAGTGGGCTACTTCTAAAGCCAACGTCGAGCGGGGCTTCACTGAGTTCGGTACCCCTGAATTGAGGCAGTTTCTGGACGTCACCCAGTTAGGTAATAACGTGATGTTCGTGAGGCTGTTCGCAGCAATCGGCGAGCGTCTGGCGCCCGACTCTACCCGAGGTGGTGGCTCCGCCACTGCACCGGCACCGGTCGATGCTAAGGACGTTATGTACCCCAACATGTAACGAGGATTAAACAATGGCAACAGTCGGCAGTACCTACATGACGCTGGCGGACGTATACCGTCAGTCAGAAAACACCAAGCAGATCGCGACCATCATCGAGATGCTGGCAGAGATGAACCCTATCATAGAGGACGCCCGTGTCGAGGAGTGCAACGACGGCACCAAGCACCTCACTACCACGCGCACCGGTCTGCCAGCAGTAACATGGCGCCGTCTGTACGAGGGCGTACAGCCTAGCAAGTCAACTACCAAGCAGGTAGTGGACAGCACCGGTATGCTCGAGGCGTGGTCAGAAGTGGACGCCAAGCTGGTGGCAATCTCACCAGATCCGAAGAAGCTCCGCCTTAACGAGGCGCACAGCTTCATGGAAGCCATGAACAACGAGATGGCGACCGGTATCTTCTACCACAACACCCAGATAGACCCCGAGAAGTTCCTCGGCTTGTCTCCACGTTTTAGCGACCTGACAGCTGAGAACTCCAGCCAGATCGTTGACGCGGGCGGCACCGGCAGCGACAACACGTCGATCTGGTTCGTGGTTTGGGGCGAGCGCACCGTGCACCTGCTGTACCCACGTGGATCTCAGGCCGGTTTACAGCGCGAAGACAAAGGCGTCCAGACCAAGACCAACAGCGACGGCTCCCTGTACGACGTTTACCGTGAGAAGTACACGTGGGACGTGGGTCTGTCCATCCGTGACTGGCGCTACGTGTCTTGCGTACGCAACATCGACACGGCGGTGGCGTCGTTCACTGGCGGCACGCTGGATCTTGAGGGCTACATGATCGACGCGTACTACGCGCTCCGTCAGCGTCGCGTGGCGGGCGGTCAGGCTGTTATCTACTGTAACAGCACGGTCAAGAAGTACCTGCACAAGCGTGCCCGCGACAAGTCGAACGTGAACCTGACGCTGTCCGACTACCAAGGCGTGGAGATCCTCAAGTTCTTGGGTATCCCCATCAAAGAGTGCGACGCGGTCCTGAACACTGAGGCGCGAGTGACCTGATAAGCAGGGAGGGGGGCGACCCCTCCACGCTCCACCTTGAATACCCTTAAATTAACGAGGACAGCACCATGATTCTTGACAAGCAAAACATGTACTCCGATGACCAGACGGTGGGCACTACTGACACCGCCTCCACCAACGTGATCGACCACGGCGCTCCTGCCACGCCCAAGACTACCGGCAAGATCGCAGGCCGCGCTATGTACCGCGACATGGGCGTGGGTGTTTGTATCCCGCTGCTCGTGCAGGTAACAGAGTCGTTCGTGGCGACGGACTCTACGTCCACGCTGGTCGTCAAGCTGCAAGCGGACAACGACGAGGCGTTCGGCTCACCGACTACCCTGTACACCGCTGGCGCTCTGACAGCGGCCAACTTGGTCGCCGGTACCCGCATCCCGATGATGGCCGTGTTGCCTGAGGGCTTGAACGAACGCTATACGCGTCTGTACTACGATGTGACCCACGCTACCACGCACACGTTCTCAGCTGGTAAGATCACAGCCGGTATCGTGGCGGCGATCACTTCGGGTATCGAAGCCAAGGCGTTCCGGTCTTAACCACCCAACATAGTAACGAGGTATCACCATGTCCATACGAGTACAAGCCCTCACACGCGGCTACTACGGCGGGCGCATCATCGAACCTGACCAGATATTTCATGTCGAGAAAGAGGAGCACCTGTCCAGCGTATGGATGGAGATCCTCGACGACGAGGAGGAGGTGGTCACTCCGGCGAAGAAAGTGGCAAAGGCGCGAGCTGTCAAGCCACCAGTGGCGCCGGTAGACTTCTCTTGAAGTAACACCGTGGCGGGGGCGACCCCGCCGCACCTATTCGAGGGTATTTTATGCAGATACTGACAGCGGTGCCCGTAGTGATGGGCAGAGGTCAGCTAGGCGTGATCATGGAGATGACGACAGGCACAGCCAAGCTACAGATAAAAGACCCCAGCGCCGCCGGTAGTGCGTTCGTGGACATACCGGACTCCTACGTGTCATCCAGTGCGTCGTACAACGTGAACTTGGCGAACCAGTGCACCATTCAAGCGGTGCTCACCGGCGACGCTGAGTGCTACATACTCAACGCGAACTGATCGGCTATGGCTCAGGATCAGCTCGGGCTATGGAACGCGGCGAGTGCCCACGTCGGTGTTCGCGAGACGATAACCAGCGCCGAGTCTAGGCAGCTGCACGCGCTAGTGTGCGCCCAGTTCGAGGCTACGGCGGTCGGCATTTTCATGTCCGAGTTCGACTGGTCGTTCAGTGCAGGGGAGGCCGCACTACACCTAGACAGCGAGGAGCGGACGGTGTTGACGCTCGACGTCCACCTGTCCGACGCGGCGGATCTCTGGTTCTACCCGACGTTCGACTTCTTGTCTGGCGCCGCCCCGTTCGTGGCTGGGGATGTCATAATCCTAGACGGTCAGGTCGGGGGGTACACGTTCGACGCTGAGGAGTTTCGCGTGGGGCTGGATGACGGGGTGGCCTCCGTGCCGACCTTGTCGCTGCTTTTGGACACAGACAAGAGCGCCACGTGGCTGGCGGGAACGAACGCCTATAGCTATATCGACAGCATAACAGGCAGCACCGCGCCCGCTTACGGGGACAGCCTGACAGCGGTAGGCGTGACTTGTGTCAAGAAACCGGTGTCGAGTCGGTGGTCGTACCAGTACCGACTACCGTCAGACTATTGCAACGCCAGACAGCTGTATGGCGAAGGGTTCCGCCCTGTAGCAGGGAGGCCTATACCCTACGAGCTGTCCACTGATAACAACGGGGCGGTGGTGCTGCTGACAGACCTCCCCGACGCAAGACTGGTCTACACCAAGACCCCATCGTCCTACGCGCTCCTGCCCCCGTCCGCCTATAACGCCCTGACGCTATGCCTCGCCAAGCTGATCGCGTTCGCGGTCACTCGTGACAAGGAGATAGCGAAGGACACGGAGCGGCTGTACAACAGCGCCCTGCACACCGCCATCGCGGTAGAAGGAAACAGCCAGAAGCCTCAGCTAGATCCAGACCTCCAGTCCATGCAGGAGGCGTTCGACGGATACGGTCAGGGGAGAGATAACTGGTGACGACTCGCGGACAACGCTCGGACTTCAGGCCTCACGCCCGACTACAGACGGGGTTTACAGCAGGCGAGCTGTCCCCCGCTATGTACGGGCGGATCGACCACGAGAAGTACATGCTCGGGCTCAAGACTTGCTCGAACTTTATCGTGCGGACGCACGGCGGTATCAGTAACCGCGCAGGGATAGAGCACCTCGGAATCTGCTACTGGGACAGGGCTTCACGGTTTATACCCTTCCAGTTCAACACCGAACAGGCCTACCTGCTGGAGATAGCTGCCGTCTCGCTGGACACCACGACCACGATCATGCGGGTATGGAAGGACGGCGGGCTGGTCATAGACACGGTGAGTGGCACCTACTCGGGGTACACGCTGACGGTGGGGGACGAGTCGACCATAAGTATCGTGTTCGATGACGCACCCGCCGAGGGCGCCCCGCCCTACCTCGAGTATGGGGACGAGATTGTCATCACAGACGAGGTAACAGACGCGGGCATGGACGTCAGTGGGCTGGTTTTTGTGGTCAACTCGCAGGAGGAGGACGGGGTCACGTTCACCCTTGTCTCTCCTTACAACTACGCCACTGAGTTACGCGACCCGATACTGCGGGAGTCGACCACCTCCACGTTCCAGAAGGTCTATCACCTGAAGGGCTTGCCGTACAACGACCCCGACGACTTGCCTCTGGTCAAATTCACCCAGAGCGCCGACACGCTGACGCTGACGCACACGAGCTACCCAGTCACCCGAATCACGCGGACGGATCACGACGCGTGGACGCTGGAGTCGGTGACGTTCGCCCCAGTAGTCCAGCCGCCCTCCGACCTGACAGGGGAGTGCTACTCCAAGGACGGGCTTAACACCCTCGCCCGCTATCGGGTTACGTCCGTCGACGACACTACGTTCGAGGAGTCCACGCCGGTCGAGGTGTCGTTCAGATCAAACAAGAGTCTCGGCTTGCCGTCGCTCAATGTCTACACGGAGCTGGACGCCCAGCCGCACCCGATCATCGAGAACCGGCTACGCTGGACTCGAAACACGAGCACCGCCAGCAACGTGCTGAGGTATAACGTCTATCGGTCTATGGCGCACGGGGCGTTCACGTTCGTCGGCAGCGCAGCGGGGGACGAAGACCCGAGCATAGACAGCGAGGACACGCTGGCTATAGACAAGATCGAGAAAACGACGCACACCGTTAAGCGGATAAAAGTGACCACGGTCGGGGCTCACGGGCTACGCACCGGTGACGTGGTGTTCATTGACGGCATACTCAGCGAAGACACGTCAGTGGATACGCTGGCCGACACTTTGAACGGCAACCGGTACAAGATCAAGAAAGTAAGCAACACCGCGTTCACCCTGAGGGTGTTGGACAACAACGACTACATAGAGTACCCAGCCTCGGCGGTAGAGTACGCCCGTATCAACGTCACCGCGTGGAGCACTGCCACGCCGACGGTCGTCACGTTCCCCGTCGGGGACAACACTTACGGCATGGACGTCGGCACGTACCTGTACGTCGACGGCACAACCGGCGCGGACTCGGCGGAGGTCAACGGGGAGATGCTCGTCGTCGACTCGTACACGGCCACCACCAGCACGGTGTCGGTGACCCTCAGGACACTGGCGGGGCTCACGCTGGGGGCGCTGGCGTCCAAGACCATAGCGGGGGGCAAGCTGTCCTCTGCATACTGTAATGATCTGGAGGCGGCGACGAACTTTGTAGACCGCATACCGATGACCAACACAGCGATGGGGGTGCAAGACCCGCCCACGCCCATGACCCCGCTTAACCCGTTCGACAGCACGCGGAATTACCCCGAGTGCAGCACGTACCACGAGCAGCGGCAGTGGTACGGCAACACCGACAACGCGCCCAACACACTGTGGGCGACGCAGATAGCGCTGTACAAGAACATGAACCGCAAGGCGCCCGTCAGTGCTACGGACGCGGTGATAGTCACCCTGCCATCGACTAGGGTGAACCCCATACACCACATGGTTTCACTCCGCGACCTGATCATCTTCACAGGGGATGGGGACTGGCGAGTGGACAGCACTGACGGGGCTATCAATGCTGCCAGCGCACGGGCACAACAGCAGTCTTACATTCCCTGCTCGCGACGGGTTCCTCCCGTGCCCGTGTCCCACCGCATACTCTACGCGGAGGACAGAGGTAAAGGTGTTCGCGACCTGAGCTACGGGGAGGCGTCGCGGGGCGGACTGCAATCCGTAGACCGCACCGTGTACGCCCGCCACTTGTTCGACAACAAGTCGATAACCTCGATGGCGTTTCAGTCCCTACCGTTCTCTGTATTGTGGGTGACCAACTCCGAGGGCGACCTGCTGGCTATGTCGTACGAGGCAGACCAAGATGTCTATGCGTGGTCTACGCACCACCGCGACGGGGTCGAGTTCGTGCAGGCGGTCACGCTGAGCGAAGGGGATGACGACAACCTCTACGTGGTGCAGAAGATACCGTCAGGGGGAGGGTACACGCATGTTCTCGGCAAGATGCACAACCGCCAGTTCGACAACGTGCACGGGGCTAGGTTCCTCGACGAGTACGTCGTCACCGAGATCACAATGAACCCCGAAGCGGAGGTGTAAGTGGC
>ERZ724522.1428-NODE-1428-length-12881-cov-4.359738_pt1 | contig 12881 bp, 14 predicted proteins | sample MGYA00376055_ERZ724522 | MGnify/ENA primary metagenome ERZ724522 (study PRJEB28724, sample SAMN07190884) | wastewater metagenome | isolation source: effluent of sewage treatment plant in Hong Hong | place: Hong Kong | collected 2016-03-17 ... | reverse complement strand
TAAAATAATTTCCGTATGTCTATTGTATGTCTTTTAATATTATCTTAGCAGTAGATTTATTAGTTGCCAGCGGTATGTCGTATACGTTACACAGTCTCAAAAGCATGTGTACATCTACTTCGTGCGGGTGCAGTCCTAATGGGTCAACGAAGAATATAACGTATTGTATTTTGCCTTCCACTATCCTGGATGCTATCTGTGCATCGCCACCGATAGGTCCGGATTTCAATTTGTGTACTTTCAGTCCGGCCTGTTCTATATGTAGACCAGTAGTGCCAGTAGCATATAGCTTTACTTTCTTACTATTGAAGAGTTCCTTGTTATGCATGATAAAAGACACCATATCAGCCTTCTTGTTATCGTGCGCTATCAGTTTTTCTTCTAAGAGCCTATAGTAACATTCTTGCTCCAGAATTCTACCGAACGCATGTATGCGTCCCTGTCTAGCTTGTGACCAGAGCCGCCCTCCTCTGCACCGAGCGCATTGCGCATCATGGTGATGGGTTTCATTGGATGTTCCTCCATCTCCATCTGACCGAGTATGGCCACCACGCACCATTCAGAACTCACGTTCTCCCTCCTGTCCTCCGCCTGCATGGAGTCCTCAAAGTCCATCTGTGCCTTGCTGTAGAGCACGAAACACAGCGTGGTCGCCCTAGGCACATCTATGCCGGGCGGCAGCTGCAGGTACGTGGTGAGTATGGGCAGTTCGTCCTTTGTCCTGGCAGAGTACTTGTGCCTTATGTACTGGTAGTTCTCCATCGTTATAGGGACAACGCCGGTCTTGGCCTGAGTGAAGTTGTCCACGAACAACAGCTTGCAAAATGATGCGTAACCGTCCACTATCTTCTTGTTCAGGTATGCGAGGTCCTTCGAAGACACGTTGACGTTCTCCTCGAGAACGCCGCCGTTAGAAACGAATATGTCGTTCAGCACGTCCTCGACCTGCTCTACCGACATGTCCAGTATCTGCGTGCCACCGAAGGACTTGTCGAAGTGCCTGGCGGCGAATTTACCTATCTGTATTGATTTCATCTATGACATGACTTATATATTGAACGCAGCAGCACGCGCGTTCAAGTAGTTCTTTATACGTCTAGACCTAACGTCGTGAAATGCAGTGTCAGTGTTCTTAGAATAGTGGCTCCTAACGGAGTCCCTCGACTCATTAGAATCGTACACCATGATCTTCTTTGTGAAGTCCTTGTCGAACACCACCCAGCTGTCTTCTGGGTACAGCAGGTCTATAGAGGTGACGGATATGCCTGATATGTCGTTAGACAGTATCCTTATGCCGTCATTCTTTGAAACGGTAGCCAGAGGAGTTGATGATGTATCGGTTATGAAATCCATCGCCTGATTTGTGTCAATGACTGATGCATCGGACTGTTTAGTCCACACATTGTACCTGCCGTTGTTTTCGCGCTTAAGTTCTATCGGCGACAGTATGCTCTGCATTCTCCCCATCACCTCAGATATGTCGTTCTGCTTGCACCAGTACCCATTTGACCTCAGGAATTCCTTCACCTCCTTTGTGGACGTACTGCCGTTCTTCTCTATTAGAAAGGCCACTACCAATTGCACCACAGCCTCGCTTGGTGTCGGAAGGTCTGGGCTAATTATGTCCGTGATGCCGTCTACTAATGCGCGCACCGTAGTCAGCATGGTCTCCGCCTTCTCGTCCGGGATACTTATGCCTAGTTCTTGTTCAGTATACATTATGAGCTCCACGCAGTCCAGGCTGTCAAAACCCAGGTCATTTATCAAGTGACTGTCATCAGAGACCGACGCTTGGTCTATGCCGTTTTTTTCCGTCAGGACGTACATAACTACAGTCTTGACATTCTCTCTTGTTTTATCTTTGTCCATTTTATATGATTTTATATGATTTTTTTGTTATACCAGCTCGACAGGGTCGAACTGCAACGTGTGTAACGCCTCGCCTTTGTTTGTGTACAGTCCCCTGTCGTCTATCTTCATTGACCTGCTGACGTATATGTCAATGGGTTTGTCCTTGTAGACCAGCGTCACGACGTTGTGCAGGCCGTACTTGTCCTGTTCGTCCTTAGACATGTCGCCACACGGGAATATGGCATGCTTTCCACGCATAAGGAACACAGCGAGCAGCGCGCCACAGTAAACCCTGTCGCACTTGCTGGCGTATAGTGTGTTGACCATCTCGATGTACGTGTTGTACACCTCATCGCTTCCCCTCTTCGCCATCGGCATATATTCCTGTCTGGTCTGAATGCACCACGTGCACGTTTACTGTTATGTCCTTCTTGTCCAGCTTCTCCTTCATGTCGAAGAATCTAGCCAGCTCCTTGTCCCTGTCGTCCCACACGTCTATCGTATCCACGAACGGGTACTCGTTAAGAGTATCCAGTATGCGCTCGTCCTTTTCCATGAGAAAGTGCTTGAAGAAGTAGTGGTCCAGGTGTGCGCCGTGCTTTTTTAGGATCTTCTTAATATGTACCTCTAGCCTTGGCAGCCTGGAAGTCAGAAGGAACGTGACACACGACTCGTCGTCGTTGTCTGCTATCAGCGAAGAGAACACCTCTTCCTTCAACTGTATGTCGAACACATCGTCGTCTAAGCTCTCCACCTTAGACCACCACCCCTTGTACGGATACGGCTTGCCGTGGTATTCCGACCACTTGCCCATGCCGTCTGCCGGCATTGGACTGTCTGACAAGCAGCCGTCGAAGTCGTAGAACGCCAGCCTGGTTATTTTGCTCTTATCAATCATGTTGCAAATATAGTCTGTTTTAACCTTTTTTAAAAATTTATTCCCAACTTATTATTGAGTTCTCTCTGTAGCTCTATCGCGGACTCCTTTTCCTTGAGGGCAGCCTTCATCGCGTGCCTCTCTATTGAGGCCGTGAGCCCGCCCATCACCTGGCAGTACTCATCCTCCGTCAGGTCCATGTCAATATAGTGATCATGAGGCATATCGAAGAACGTAATACCATACAGCACGCCGCTCTCATACCTGACACTGCCGTAGTCGCTCAAACGCTTGGTGTAGCCTGACATTTCAGGGAAGGAATCCACATATTTCCTCACGCGATCTGCAAATAAAATATCTAGTACCTTCTTTGGCATTATAAAATACCAAGGTATGCGGTCCTCTTCATACACCGTTATAGTGTATGAATATACAGCGAACTGCCTGTTGTTGCACGCGAAGGACACATAGTTATTTAAGTCTAAACTAGAACGAGGAATATCGCGATCTAGGACCATATCATGTCTCTCATCCCACTCTTCCTCTCGTGCGTCATAATTGAACAGGTGGTACTTAACGTCCGCTATCAACGCGTTCCTCTGCTGTTCTGTTATAGGTAAGTCGTATTTTTTCATGCCTTTCATATCATCTTTTTGCCGAATAGCTCCCTCTCTATCTCGAACCAGTCTACCACCCGGTGTCCGTTTTGCCACCTGACAGGACACCCGAAGTTTATATCGTCTATGCTAATCTGCGCATATACCTTAGGCGAACTTGTCCACTTGTGTTGGGTGGGGTTGACGTTGACTCCATACAGTTTTATGCCACGCGTATTGTACCACTCTATAGCATCGGCTAGCTCCTTTCCGGACCTCATGGTGTTTATTATTATGTTGTAGCCTGCATGCACCATCTTGTGGAGCGTGTTCACCGCGTTCTCTACGTCCTCGCCTACGTTTGGGTACTCGTGCGTCACCACCGTACCGTCGAAATCTACCGCTATATCCATCTCTTATATCTTTTTTATTTTATTAGCCTTGCCATCGTAAAGTAGGTACGGCGGCCTTACGCCGCCGCTGTAGTGCGTCGCTATCTTTAGCGCACCTATCACTGCCTTTTCCGGCGAGGTATCGGTCTCGCTGTATGCCTTTAGCGCGCTCATCGCGTAGTCTCCGCCACAGCCTATTCCGTATATGCCGTCCACGTGCTCTCCCACCTGATAGTCTGTCTCCACTACGAAAATCCTGTTGCGGACGCCGACAAGGAACATCGGACCCTCGTCTTCGAAGGAAGATGGATCGAAGCCACCGGCGACGAACGCGTCGCGCACCTTGTCTATGAATGCCGTGCACATATACTTGTGCAGGTCCGTGCCCGTTATCTTCGGCGGCACGAAAGAGTACCGCAGTATCTGTATCATCCTGAAAGACGTCGTGCACCCGATCACTATCTCGCCGTTGACAAACATCTTCTCGTCCTGCCTGACGGTTATGTCTATGTCGGACACGGCGGCAGAGTCCGACCCCATGTACACCGTGTCATCTTTCAAGTAACCTACTATGCAAGTCATTTTTTCTGTTTTTTGTTTTCTAGGAATGCCATCAGCTCCTCTATGTCGGAGCGCCACATGTCTTGTATTGTTTTATTCTTCAATTGTTTGTACTCCTCCTTTATTTTCAGCTTCTCCCTTTCCAGCTCCAGCATCCTATCGCTTGTCATAGAGTGTATCGGCATGTTCAGCAGGTAGTCGTAGCTTTCGTCGACCGGCTGCAGCCCCTGTGCCTCTATAATAGACAGCAGCTCTGCACGGCTCTTTCCCATGGGCGCTATAACGCCCTGGTTTATCATGCTTATGAAGGCGTGCATGTGCATCGCCCTCTTGTATCGCTTCTCGTACTGGTCCAGCTGGTACTGCTTCCTGCGCTCGTACCACTGCAGCCTGTTGCTGTAGAAGAAATCGAATATGTCCTCTACGGCGTCGAACTTCCTTATGCTGTTGTCGACGAAAGCGTTCATGTTTGTCAGGCTTATCTTGCTGCTCAGCTTTAGCAGTGACTGTATGTCCTTGGTGTCTGCGTTAAGGACCACGCTTATGTTGACCCTGACGTCGGTGGACGAGTTCTTGTAGTCCTTTATCAGCTTCTTGTCCAGCAGCGTGTCTAGGAAGTCGCAGTACGCGTCTGTCCACACGCCAACCGGAAGCTCTGTTATCTTTACCGTCCTGTTCTTCGCGTTGTGCTCCCAGACCGCCGTGGACACGAAGCGGTCGTCTTCCAGTAGCACTTCGCCAACAAAACCCCTGTAGTACGGCTTTATCCTGTAACGCTTGTCGTCGCCGTCCAGCCGGTGCAGCAACAGCTTGCACAGTGTCAGCGGGTTGTACTTGGGTATGTCGGTGGACCAGCCGGTGCCGATGCCGTTAGACCCGTTCACCAGGATCATCGGTATCACCGGCAGGTACCTCTTTGGCTCTATGGCAAAGCCCTCCTCGTACTGGTCCTCCAGTATGGGGTCGTCTTCCGGCCTGAATATGAGCCTGGTGACTTCAGACAGCATCGTGAATATGTACCTCCCGCTGGCCGCATCCTCGCCGCCCTGCAGCCTGGTGCCGAACTGGCCCTTTGGCTGTAGCAGGTTGATGTTGTTAGACCCGACGAAGTCCTGCGCCATGTTCGTTATTGTCCCTACGAGGTTGTTCTCTCCCTGGTGGTACGCGGAGGCCTCTGCCACCGATCCCGCCAGCTGCTGCACCTTCACCTCGCTGTGTATGTTCTTCTTTATGCACGTGTACAGTATCTTCCTCTGCGACGGCTTCAGCCCGTCCATGACGTCGGGTATGGACCGTATGTTGTCGGCCATGGAGAACTGTATGAACTCCTTATCGTAGAAGTCTGTCACCGGATACGGCTTACCAGCCTTCTCCGGCACGACATCCCCCGCATAACCAAGCAACCACTCCTTCCTGTCGTCTGCCCTCTTCTTGCTGAACAGCATGTCGGTCTTATTGCTGTCCGCATCGGCGTCCCAGGACATCCTTATTAGGTGCCTGTCCAGCGACTTGAACATGTCCTTTATCTCGTCGGCCAATATAGTGCCTAAGCCCTTGTAGTATTTTACGGTCCAGCCGGCGGAATCCTTGCTGTCGCGCCAGGCGGCATACTCGTTCATGGAGTAGAATGACTTGCTGTCCTTTCCCTTGCGTGCCCTCACCAGAGGCGTTATGAACTCGTATATGAATCCTAGCTCCAGCAGTTCCGGCCAGTACTTGTGAAACATGTTTATGAGCAGTCCCTTTATGTGACTGCCGTCTACGTCGGCATCCGTCATGAACACCACACCGCCGTACCTCAGCTCGCTGTAGTCCTTATACCTCTTTCCTATAGTGAGCCCCAGAGCCTTCATTATCTTCGTTATCTCGTCGTTCTCGGCTATCTTAGACACCGTCTGCTCCCTAACGTTCAACGGCTTCCCCTTCAGCGGAAAGACGCCATAGTAGTCAGTGCCCACCACGCTCAGTCCGGATATGGCAGAAGACCTCGCACTGTTATGTGATATAATGCCATCATTGATTAGAAATGTCTCATCTACTTCTACTGATATATCTATGACATTTTTATATCCAACATCATTTATATCAGCAATATCCACAAGGTCTATAAATAATTCCTCAATGTCTAAATCAATTAGTTCTTTCATTTATTACTTTCGTTATTTCTTGTATACCAAAATTTATCTTATCTTTGTCATCTTCCCATACGACAATCACATTATAGTTGTATTTCCTAGCAATATCTAATTTATGTTTATCTCTACTGTAATAATAAGCACTACTATTTATTTTATCATGCGGATGTTTAAATTCACTGTCATACATTTCTTTAGGATGCCATGCAATACCATTATATTCTATTATTATCCTATATTTTTTTATTGTATAATCATAAAAATAACAAGTATTAGATAAATTATCATAAATTGCCTTCTCATTTTTGTATCCATATTGTACGTCACTTGTACTATTTATAAATCCTAACTTTATTATTTCTGTAGTTAACTCATCAAAATACTTAATAGACGAATTAGAAATACTGTTACTAATCTGATAATTTATAATACCTTGTTCTTCACCATATTTTCTAATATAATTTTCTAAACTCCTCTTAGTCTCTCTTAATCTTTTGTTATGCATTTCTAATGCTAATTGTTCGTCGCCCAATCTCTTCGTCCAGTATGATAAACTCATTGAATCTTTTTTGACTGATAGTCCTGTCCAATATTTTATTCCGTCTTCTTTTCCTAATTTATCAATATAGTACTGTTCAGAATGGCTATATTTTAGTTTTTTAATGTATTCTTCATACTTTATGGTACCATCTATTTTTCCGTATTTTTTAATAAAATTAGATAACACTCTAGCTTGCGATTCCCTATACTCTGTGTCAGTCTCGAAATTCTCTTTATAAAAAGGACTTTTATTTCTCTGCTTTATTAGCATTAATGCATCACTATCACTTATATTTCGTGTTACAGACACGAACTTAACCGAATTAGGATTGTATTTTACTCCACAACAATTTTTTGCTCTATTTTTACAATAATTATAAAACGGATAATCGACTTCTTTCACAATTGCATTATTTCCTGTATACTCAAATACTATATTTAACTCTGCATAATTGCTACAAAATCCGCATTTATTTAGATTATATCCTAGCATAGTTAAGTACTCAAAATGATTATTACATTCACCTATCTTTCGCTTCTTTATTGCCATTTTAAATATCTTATTTAATTTAGTATTGCTTAATCTAATTTGCGAAGTATTAGTACTCTCAAATAAAAGGTTATCATTGTGATAGAAATATATTTTGTTTTCCATAATTTATATATTATAGAAAACAAACTCGTGTTTTATGAAGGAAAGACAGATACTATCAAATCGCCTTCTCTTAATAAGACTGCACTCTTTAAAACGAATTTCAACTCGTTCATATCTAAAATAGTAAACCTATGTTCATCAGAAGAATCGATATAAGACCCATCAATGTAAAACCTGTTTTTATATTTTACATCGTCTATTCTTTCAATTTTTTTTATCTCATACAGATTATCCAAGTTAAATAATTTAGACCTTACCAGTTTATGTCTTTCTTTATCAATGAGATTAGCTTTTAAATATTGAAATTTTCTGTTTAAACTATCGTATACCAACAATTTATGTTCATCTGAACAAACTATTCGCGTATTGGCATATACTATCTCTTTACACTTTTTTACTTTTTTTGTTATATTTAAAATCTGTCTGATATTGCCATTATGAGTAATGACATAATCAGATAATTTTATATCTTTTAAATAAGTTGTAATATATTCACCATCTCTGAATACTTTCATTATTGTATCTTCGTCTAAACAGTCGCCCTCGCATAGTATGAGCTTACACTTGCTGCCCTCCTTACTTCCCGCCTTGTGAGCGTCCTGCAGCTTGGCTATCCTGACGTTGGTGGTCTTCCCCTTGTTTATCTTTGCCAGCTCTGCCTGCTCCTTCATGAGCACCCACTGCTTTATGCTCTCCACTATGGAAGAGCCGCACACTTGCTTTATCAGCTTGTCCGATATTACAGGCCTGTTGGCTATCTTTGATATTAGGTTCTCCTTGCTCTGCGTGTCGAATACTGGGTTCGGCAGCCTGCAGATTATGAACACCATCAGCTTGTTCCTTATGTCGCTGTTGCGTATCTTTATGTTCTTGTTGCCCTTTACCAGCTTCGCCTTGATCTGCTCTACGAGCTGGTCCGTTATGACGTTGACGTGCGTCCCGCCGACATACGTGGTTATACCGTTGACTATCGACACGTTCTCGAAAGCGTCCGTGTTCGACTCGGTCACCGCTATGGTATAGTTTTCGTTTATATTCTCGAAATATATCTCGTCGTTGTCCGTGTGCAGTCCTATGTAATCTGCCAGCGATCTGACGCTTATCTGCCTGTCGTTGACGAAAACCCTGACTCCGGTATTGTACGCAGCTATGTCTATGCACCTCTTTATTATTAGGCTTATCGTGTCCTCTATGCTGGGCACCTGAAGCCTACTGAAGTCCGGAGAGTATGTTATCCTGGTGAACGAATCTTTTGACGGGACTATCACCGGTTTGTTCACCACGTTCATGTTGTCCTGGAACACCTGCGTGTAGTGCTTCTTCCTGTCTGCAGTCTCTACAACGAACCTCCTGGAGAACAGGTTGACCAGCACGCTGCCCATACCGTTCATGCCTCCTACGAAACGCTCCTCGCTGTCGTCGAAATTGGAGCCGGACAGCATGTGTCCGAATATGAGTTCGGGTACGTACATCTTTTCCTCCTTGTGCATCTCCACCGGTATGCCAGGACCGTCGTTGTACACGCTTATCTCTGAAAGGTCGTCCGAGAAAGTAACACGTATATTCTTCACCTTATTGCCGGTCCTTATCGCGTGGTCCGACGCGTTCGTGAGTATCTCGTCGAATAGCTTCACGAATGCCGGGACGTAGGTTATCTCGCGTTTCGACACGTTGAAGTCGACATCGCTCACATACATATGCTTTGTCACGCCCTCTATCGAGCCGAGATACATGCCAGGCCTCTTAAGCACGTGTTCGTTCTGCGAAAGTTTCTTGTACTCTTCTTCTATTCTCTTTGTCATTTCCTAATTATAGCCGATTTGTGCCAATAAGTTTACGAATGCAAATATATAGGATAATATAAAAATGATGCACACAAGTATACAAAAATTCATAGCAGAGAGCAAGGCGCTCCATAACGAGCGATTAAAGTCCTTAATATCAGAGCTATACGAGGAACTAAACCAGCTGATATATAACGGTGAACTACCCAGGCTTACCATAGTGGTCAAGAAGATGAAGAATGCTGCTGCCTCGGTGAGGCTAACCCTTAGCGGCAATACCTATACACCAACACAACTGAACGTGTCGGACCTGTGGGATCTAGACAGAAACACTTGGAGGGGAATAATAGCACACGAACTTGTGCACGTGTATCTTGCACACAGAAACATCAGGGACATAGGCGGTTCTCACGGCATAAGGTTCATGGCGGAACTGGACAGGATAAATCGCCAGTATCCAGACATAAAGGCGCCGAGGTATCACGAGGGAGTGTCACACCCTCTGTCCAAACATTACAGCGATAATATAAAAGAGATGGACTACCTAGTGTACGTCTCCGGCGGCTCTAAGTGGGTGTCGGTCAGCAAGTCTGGCGTGCTAGAAAGAGATAAAACAGCACTGCTGTCACTGCTAAAGAACTCGCCGAATATGTCCATGGCGTGGTTCGGAAAGTCTTCAGACGAGATACTGGAGAAGATACCAAAGGTAAAGTCCTTCGTCCCAAGACTAAGGGGGTACGGTATACCTAACGACAAGGTGGAGGAGCTGATAGCCGGTGCAACGGAGACATTAAACTGCGTTACCGGAGAATACGTAGTGGAGTCAATAGTGTCGGACCTGCTCAGGCTACCTAAGAACAATCATTACGACGACGTAGACCTCGAGAGACTAACGGACGTACGGTGGCAGGACATAGGATTCGATGACCTCGGGAGCGACACGAACGTGGCGAAGCTGCAGGTCACATTCCCATTCGAAACGAAGGCGCCAGAGGACATAATAATAGATGTGCAGGTCATAGACGTAGAGGACGCAGGCATAAGCCTATACCAGCCTCACTTCGAGATGGCAAGACAACTGCAGAGCATAGGCCTCGGGTACAAGATACTCAAGTCACTGGTGTTCGACCTCGGGCACCTATACATAGGCAATGGCAGGACGCTGAACAAGAACGCAAACAAGATGTGGGACAAGCTAAACGGCGAGAAGGACCTCATAGTGCTGAAGAACGAGACGGCATCCCTGTGCATTACTAAAGACCACCCGCAGCTGGACGATTACGTAAAATACATGGCGAGATAAAAATCAGACACCTAAGATAACAATATATAGAAACATGAAGACAAGATTGAAAGATTTCATAAATGAATCAGACTTACAAAAGGAAATGACTGTCGGACACCTGGTAGCAAAGGTGGACTTCGATAGTGAGAAAGTCGGGGAACAGCTATTTAACTTATTCCAACAAATAAACAAAGACGACCCAGAATTTGTAGTCAGGTTCGATGACGTAGAATACTATGCCGATCAGATATACAACATCTGGGAATTAGATGACGAAGACATAGCAAATACATTAGCACAGAAATTATGCGATTATGCCACGTCTGTAGGCGTCATGGAAAAATATGAGATGGACCTGGACAATGACATAGCCGAGGAGCACGCAAAGCTGATAATAGACGAGGCCATAAACTCCCACAAGCTATCCGGCATATTCAACATGAATAAGCTGTTCGACAAAGTCTGTACCGATAACGGCATAAGCAAATTCGACAGCAGGAGGGCAATGGTTCACAGCGCGCTGGTGGAAATACTCTCGCAGATGCTAGAGGAGACGGAGGCGCTCGACGAGCACATTGAGGAGAGGAGGTCGTTCGAGTATCCTATTGGATGGGCTGTGCTGCCAGCAGGCAAGATAAACCTTAGCACCGGCGAAACAGACTATTTCAACGTGCTAGAAGACAGTAGAGACACACTGGTGCTGTGCAAGAAGAACGGCAGTTCCTACCTCGTCATAAGCGGATCTGGCGACAAGTCTTCTTACGAGAAGAACTGCAAGGTGGGCGATATACAGAAGGCATATCACGACCAGAACTTGCGAATGTTTGACCTGGAGGTAGTTGGATATTATGACTCCGATGCCGCCGGAATAGGAGAAATTAAAAACAAGACAGGCAAGAATTCTGTTCCATTTGCAGTATTCAAATAATTTTATGAAATCGTCGCAAATTTATACCATAAACATCAGCAGGAACGGGAGAGATAGGACCACTTCCGGCACATTACAAGAGCTAACAGACTACTTTGGCTACACGTTAGAAGTGGGCAATTCCTATAATAAATCAGTAAATAGGAACCCTAAGAACATCAACAGTGTTGACAATTTTAAACAAGGCGCAGCCATAATAGCTTTGAGGTACCAAGACTAAGAACGCCGCTGCCAACGGACACTCCGACACATATTATTCATTAGTGAAAAATGACGAGACCGTCAAGGATAGTATGAAAATGACCATACGAGATTTTGCCAGGATAACAGAGTCGGAGACCTCTGACACTATCTACCCGACAGATGATGATATAAATAATATATGGTCGAAGATTTTGTAAACGGGCTAAATGTTAGTAGTTCCGTTAAGCGTTCCGTGAAATTCGGCTACCAGGAGGGAATGTTTAAGATGTTAGAAATCTGGAAACAAATTGATACCTAGCAGTGACCAGGAGATCGAGTAAAAAAGAATTCGACCTGATCCCCTACATAGTTTCAAGTGCTCTCCGGACGATCCTCGTATGTTGTCTCTTGGTTGTTGTCGCGCTCTAGCCATTGTATCACGCCGTCTTTAAAAACCGTGTCATTCATACCGTGCTCAACGGCCATTACCTGTAAGTGGGTCGGAAGGTCATCGAATATGGCACGAAGCTCCTCGTCAGAGCATTTTCTCCTCGTTGTATTCCATGTAGCCGTTAGTACAGCATCATGTAAATGCAACCAGTCGTCGCTACCAAATTTATTCTTGTCTATCATATCTATCATATTTTTATTTGAAGCATTCAGTAAACATTTGTACTATAAGCGCAGTACCTTCGTCCGTGGTGTCTATGCCGTTGGCAATATAGAAATGGCACGACGGCGTATAAAATGTCTGGCAGAAAACATACTTGTCTTCGACGTGTTCAGCTAGTGCCGGCCAAGACTCCGAGATGACAACTCCCAAAATGGAATAGAAGTTGTACCTGATGTCGTCCCATGCCAGTACTAATTGGTGTAGTGCTGAACTGCTTGATTTAGATATTTTTTCGTACTTAGACTTGTAGTCGAAGCCAAAAACAGACTGACCTGTCCTCTCGAAGACAACGTCGTCGTTTCCGAGTCTCACTGCATATTTCTCTATGTGTTCTGATAGCGCCTCGAGGTGAGCTTCCAGTACTATACCGTGTTGTCTTGTCAGGTCAAACGTGCCGGCATCTTTCATGTCCCCTACGTCG
>ERZ724522.1426-NODE-1426-length-12891-cov-4.170536_pt1 | contig 12891 bp, 14 predicted proteins | sample MGYA00376055_ERZ724522 | MGnify/ENA primary metagenome ERZ724522 (study PRJEB28724, sample SAMN07190884) | wastewater metagenome | isolation source: effluent of sewage treatment plant in Hong Hong | place: Hong Kong | collected 2016-03-17 ... | reverse complement strand
CAGACCGAGCCTGTCAATCGTCGTGCGGTCAAAGTCTGCATTGACGTGCTTCGTCACGACTTCACGCACAATGGCGTCGTCCCCGTCGTAAGCCGAATCCGAGTTCATCACATAAACGCGGTTCCGCGTAGCGTCCATCGCAACGTACTTGCCTTGGATGAGCGACCCGAATTTCGCCATCCACGGGCCATCATTGACCCCGGTCTGCCAGTAGCCCCACTCTCCATCCGTCATGTTGTAGGCGAGCGTCCGCTCATCGAACGAGAGCAGATAGAACGTCCGACCGTTCGCCGTCAGCGTCGTGCCGATCCCGCCAGATGGGTCGGCCATGTGCTCAATCTCAGTCTCAATGGCCGGAGTGCTAACCGGCTTGCCCGACGACCCCGCGACCATCAGCACGCGCGTATCGCCGCCGGCATTCCGCGCGAGGAACATCGTTCCATCGCTCATGTTCACGATGGACCCTATGGCCGTGATGCCGTACTCAAGAGCGGCCCCACTCACCCGCGCAAATGGCTGACTACCACCAGACGGCGACCAGAATTCCGTCGTCGTGTTACCCATCAACAGCAATTCGCCGTGGTCAACCGTCACCGCCAACAGGTTGTCGGGGCTGATTTCAGCCGTGGCGTAATCCAGTGAACTCCACGTCAGCGGATCGTTAGCCGACGACCAGTAAAAGCGCCCGGTGTTCACCTTGTTGACAATCATCCGGCCGGCCAACATGCAACAGGTCGTCGCGCCCGCCGGGAACCCCGCTGCACTACCAGTCGTGGCGAAGGTATAGCCCGTTAGCGTGTTGGCATTGACCGCATATCCGGTGACGCCATCAACAGCCACGACGTAGGTCGTATCGTTGTCGAACGACACATACCCGGATTCCGTCTGCATCTGGAACACTTCGGCTACGGTCGCCTTGCTGCTAACCGTGACCGTCGCAATCGAATTGCCAATGGCGATGAATCCAGGGTCCGAGAACACGGGCGCGGTCGTGCGCGTCATGTTCATGGACCGGCGCAGCATCCCCCGAGCCGTCACCCCGCCCGAGTGCCACGTCTGCAGTCCAACGCTGGTGAAGTAATCAAACCCAGGCCGACCACACAGAGCAAGACGACCCTTGTCGGCATCGCTCTGCGCCGCGTCTACATACAGATTGGTACGTCGCTGCGCGGAAATGACGGGCGACAGCCCCTTAGTCCCACCCGAGAACAGCGGAACAATCGTCCCGTCTTTTGGCATTCCTAGCCCGCGTAGATATTGGAGCGGCTAGACGACAACGGCTGCAACAGCATCGGAACGGGCGTCGCGTTGATGCGCTTAAGCATGGCCTTGGACGCTCGCGCAATCTCCACAACCTCCGGCGGGACGCTCGCACCGAAGCTAGGCGCGATCCTGACCGCGAGATTGCTGACAATCGCTTCCTCATACCCCGGCGGGAACGACACCGAGTCCGTCAACGCCAGCGCAGCCGCCAGCACGCGCATGGTCGAGAGCGTCACCGTGTAGACATCATCCGGGGTCGGGTAGAAATAGAACGTCGCCGTCGGGTGCGCCATCGACGGATAGCAATACCTGGGAATGCCCGTCGCCGCCTTGTAGCTGATTTCGTTGTACGCAACGTTGTCGATCAGTTCGACCGGGAACGTCGTACCGGATAGCGTGACCGTGCAGGATGTAATCTTGACCGGCCGCGTCGTGATGACCGAGCTTGCGTAGGACGCGGTACTGGCGACAGTCGGGAAAGTCTCATTCGCCTGCACGAACAGCATCAACCGCTCGTTGCTCCACATATCAAGCATCCGATTGAGGTCGCGCAGACAGATTTGCGCGCTCGTATCCGACATAGGGCTATCGGCTGCGTATTCCCCGATCTTCGCCGCTGCGTCGTTAATCAAGTCGCGTGCTGTCGTCACTAGGTTTCCTCGTCAGGACTCGGTTGCTCCGCTTGCGAATGAATTTGACCGGCACGCCCGCATAGATCGCCCATCCAGGCAACGGACGCTTCACCAACGACAGCGCGCCAACACACGCGCCATCTGCTAACTCGGCACCAGGAAGTAGGACGCTATTGGCTCCCACCGTGCAATGCGCGCCCATGCGAAACGGGCTAGACACCACCCGCCGCAGATTCTTGGGCGAGGTCGGGTGCAAGTACCATTCGCCGGACAAGTCCTCCGTGGCGGTAAACAACTTCACGCCCGGAGACAGTCCCGAGTAGTCCCCTATCTCAACCCCGGCACCGCCGAAGATGCACGCGCCCGCCGAGATATGCACGCATCGCCCAAGCGATACGTCACCAGTAATCGTTACGAATGCGTCAATCCGCGACCCGCGACCTAGGCTGACATTGCCGACAAGGTTTGCCGTCCGGTGGACGAACGCCCCTTGCCGTTCCTCGTAATCGCCCATCGCAACGTCTCGCAAACGCGGTCAACGTCGTCCATCGTCACGCCAGCATGGAACGGCAAGCACAACAATTCGTCGTTGAGCCTCCGCGACATGACAAGATCGCCCTCGACCTTGCACGTCCTGAACGCCGGATGAAGGTCTAGCGTCGGCGTATACCAACGCCGAGTCTCAACCCCGCGTTCCGCCATGTCCCGAGCAACACCGGCAGCGTTTCGCACCAGCACCGGAAACGTCGTGTAGACGCCATCGGCCCGCGGCTGTCGCTCGACATCCTCCAGCCGTTCGATGTAAGCGGCATTCAGCTCCCGCCGCCGCGTCGCCGTCGCATCCCAACGGTCAACCGCTGCCAGAGCAACCGCCGCGTGATACTCGGACATCTTCGCGTTCGTCCCCACCTCGCGCACGATCCCATGTGCGTATGGCGTGGACTCCAGACCGAAGTTAGCCAGGTGCCGGATACGCTCCATCATCGAAGGCGGACCACACACAAGCCCGCCCTCTCCCGCCGGCAGCGACTTCGTGGCGTGCAGGCTGAACACCCTTACTCCGGTCGTCTGATTACCCCACGCGCTCGCGGCATCAATAAGCCCCGGTGACTTAATCGCCGCCCCGAACGGACACACCGACAGCGATTGCTCGTCCGGGTTGACGAGCGCCCAATCCGGGCCAACGTCGCAGATGACAGGCTCAAAGCCCGCCCGCACCAGCGCGGTCGCCGTGGCGGCAAAGGTGAACGCCGGTACACGAACACGCTTGCGCCTAAATACAACAGCCGCAGCGAGTTCAAGCCCAAGGGTGCCGGAAGCAACCGTGACCCCACCTAGCCTCCCCTCCAATTCGCGCACCAATGGCCCGCTGTTGCTGTACCACTTCGCTTCGTCAATGCGACGAAGGTAGGGCAGGATTTGGTCGGCCGTTGGAACATCGGGTACCAGTACCTTAAGCACGCGCCGCGATTTCCTTCGCCATCTGCTCGACCATCGCAATGGCGTCTTGATCCCGTTTCTTGTCCCGCAAGTGCTTGTCGAAATCACCGGGGTAGCACGTCACCCACCAGTGATTGACCTTCACCATCGGGTCAATCCACAACCGCCCGCCGATATCCAACCAACGTCTACAGAAAGCCATGTCCTGACAATGTGCAACCGGCTTTCCATCCCAGTCGGGCGCGATCATCCGCGAGAAGAACTGCACCTTGCGCCCGTCCGGCTCCTCGCTCACCAGATCGGGATACGCCGCCGCCCACTTCCGCAGGGCCGATATCTTGATCCGCATGAAACCAGCCGCGACCCGCGTGGCCTCTAGCAACGCATTCCCGTCCGGCAGCATGACGCCCACCGGGCAACCATCTTCGTGCTTCCACGATCCCACGAATCACCCACCGTTGTTCGTCATGCGATACGTCCCGCCGACGATCTCCTGCGGGTGCAACAGCAGCCTCACCACATCCTCTGGCCGCCAACTCTCGTCCGAGTCGATCAGCAGGACATCGGTGAAGTCATCACGCTCCATCAACTCCGAAAGCGTGTTGTTAATGGCCCGCTCGACATGGAAGTCGGCGGGCCGGGCCAGGTAGTCCCAACTGATGCCAAGTTTGGACAGCACCCCTAAGGTCTGCGCCAAGGAGATGACGTAGGGCGAATATGCGTAGTACGAATAGAACGACGTGAAAATCGCCAACTTGCCCGCGTAGGGAACCACCAAACCTCCAAATAGGTGGGGCGAGCCGAAGCCCGCCCCGGTTTGCTACTTAGCTCGACGCAACCAGATTCAGCGTCTTAAGGGCCGCAATAACCGCGTTCAGGGACGTAACAATAGCGTCCGCCTGAGTCGCAGTCGTGTACCCGTAAGCATTCGTGGTCGAGGTCGCCGCAGTCGTCGCAACAGCCGTGATAAGCGCCGGTTGCGTAACCGCCGCACCGTAGAAGCCGATCTTGTCGGTCGAAGCCCCGCCAAGAGTCGCCCCGTCCGGCGAGCCGTAATCCACACGTTCGATGCTAGCCATGATCTTCTCCTTATCCTGTGGTTAGTTGGAGATGCGCGAAGCCCAAGCCGGGCGTTGCGCGATGAAGCCCCACAGGATGTCGATCCGCATCAGCATTTCGTCGTTGCGGATGTCGCTCGCTTCCCACACGCGCAGGGACAGACCATCCTTGTTCATGCGGACGCACTTGGACGCATCCGCCATAAGCGGGAGGTCCGCCGAGACGAACGCGAACGCATCACGGTGGTACATCAGGTTTTGACGGTACGACGTCGAGGTAGAACCCCAGAAAGCCACGTCCTTGCCGTCTTGCCCGGTGTACGTCCACGTCAGGTCCGCGCCGGTCGAGGTGCAGACGTTCTTCTTCGCGCCGGTCGTGTAGATGGCCGGGGTGAATGTCACGTCACACTCGTTGCCAACGATGGCGACCGTCGAAGTCACCGTGAACTGTTGCTGATGCGAGTAGGCTTCCTTCGTCTCGGGATGGCAGGCGTAGATGCCTTCGATGGTGAACACCTGGCCGGCGGTGATGCTGCCGGTGCCAAGACCGTCGATATGCAGCGTGGTCGCACCTTCAACGAAGTTCGTCGCGGTCGATTCGTCAATCTCGCCCGTAACGTCGTCGCCGTTGGAAAGCGTCCAAGTGCGCTCGTTCTCGTAGAAGTCCGCCATCGCGGTACGCATGACGAAGCCTTCACGCCACGCACGCTCCGCGTCGGTCTTGGGGTTGTTGATCCCCTTGATGCCGTTGGCGATGTACGCCATCGTCACCGAGTCGAGCTGCACCGAGCGATCACCGTCAGGAGCAAGCCCCTGATTGATCTTCGCGCGGGCAAGACCGAGCGCAGACGTATCCGAGAAGCCCGACGTAACCGTGCCCGGGATCGTGCCGGCAGTACCGGCGACGTTCCAAGTCTTCTTGGTCGCGGTCGCAAGACACTCGCCGTCGATCTTGGACACCAGCACCGAAACCGCCGGGGTGATGTACCGCTTGCTGAACTCGTCGATGCTCAGGGCGCGTTCCGCGTTGTTGAAGCGCATGTCAACGTGGTACTGCGACGCGACGGTGAGCGTTTGCGTGCTCTCGTCTTGATCCTGCACGTCCATGACGCGCGAGGAGGTCGTGACGGAATACTGGTTAGGGTTGCGGATACGCAGGGTCGAGCCGATCTTGCCGCCTTCCTTGCCGAACGAACTATCGTATTCACGATGGATCGTCCCCAGAAAGGTCGCCTTTTCGTGCGCGACCATCAGCGCCTCTTTTGCCACCATGTCAATGGTAACGAGGGAGTTACTCATGTCTGTATCTCCTGCAAAGCGTTAGCGCGACCGCGCTGCACGCCTTTGCTTGACGTAATCGTCGTAGTCCGCAGTCGATAGATCGCGCGATGGCGCGGCCGACTGACCGCCCACGGGCTTGCCGGGAGCGGGGGCTTTCGACACTTGAGGAGCACGAGACTTGAGGGCGGCCGAAATCTGGCCGAGCATCACGCCCTGCAATCGCGGTGAAGCGTTGCGGAGCTTGTCTGCCATTGACGGATTGCGGTGCAGATACAGCATGACAGCGGGGCCATCATCCATTTCCATGATGGCCTCGCCAGCGGCGCCAACGTCAACATCCGAGTCAAATACCTCTTGGAAGTCCGGGTTGGACTTCGCAAAGCTCTGTACCCGTTCGCTGTGCGTCTGTGTCAGCGCAACCCGTCGAAGGTTCTCGACGATCTGCGCCTGCGCCGCCGCTTGCTGTTGCTGCTGCGCGCGCGAGAGTTGCGAGAACTCCTGACGAGCAACCCATCGGGCGTGAGCCGCGATGTACTCGTCATAGTCCCCGAACTGCTCCCGGCGCGGCTGCTGGTCTGTTTCCTGCGCCTGCGGACGCTGCGGGGCTTGCGCCCCGACTATCCGCTCAATCAGGGCATCCTTCGCCTTGATCGTGTCCGTCAACTCGCGGAAACGCTCATTCAGCTTCCGAGCGCGTCTTTCGTCGCGCTTCTTGGCTTCTGCCTTCTCGCGTTCCGCCCTCTGTTCTGGTGTTTCCTCTACCTTTGCCTCCGCGCCCGTCTCGGGGGCTTGTCCGTCCTCTTGGACGGTGCCGGGCTGAGTGTCAGCAACAGGGGCCGGTGTTGCGTCCGGGGTTACGCCATCTTCGATGCTCATTGGATCGCCCAAAGAAAAAGGGCCGGCCCCCGAAGGAACCAGCCCTAGACCTAGCCTTTACGCTGACTAGTGAGCGTTAGTGCAAGAGGAGCAACGGCACCGCCTCGCCCCAGTATTCGTCCTCTTGTCTCGCCGCCTCTACGGCCAGCGCGACCTGTTGCTGTCTATATGCCTCCCGCATCGCGGTGAGGGCTTCGTCATACTGACGCCGCCATTCGATGCCTAGCGCATCAAGCGCCGCCAGCAGTTGCGCGGTGTAGTCAACCTCGGTGCGGGCCTCGACCTGCTGCGGGGCAAGCTCCGCGATGACTTCCGCAACCGGGGCCGGAACATCGAACTCCTCCAGCACCTCAATCGGGTAGTGGAAGCCACCACGCCCACGCCTGCTGTCGCTTCCGCCGCCCGGATATTGGGCGCGGCCAGTTTCTACCGGGGCCGAATCCCTCGCCCCCCAAGAGTCACCCCACGCGACCCCGAAGGACGCGCCCCACGCCGACACTACGGACCCCAGGGATCGCCGGCAGTACCAGCCCCGGTGATGGCCGTCCCGTTAATCATCTGTGTATTCGCGTCAACCTTGCCCGCAGAGGTGAACGTCAGGCTGTCCGTCTTGGTCTTGACCGCAGCGATGCTGTCCGTCTGAGCCTTGATGGCCGCGAGCGATACCGTCGTGCCGTCAGCCGTGTCGAATACGGAGAAGAATCCCCCTCCGATGCTCCACGCGCTCACGTTATGTCTACCTCGTCAAAGATGCCCGAGAAATGGACCAGCCGTTGATCGCTCGCCGTGCCGTTGTCCATCTGGTACACGGTGATGCACTCGCCCTGCGCTAGCGTGACGAATTCATCTTCGGCCCTCGGCCGCCAGACTTCCTTGAACTTGTGGAAGTAACAGTCGGCAGTGTTGAAGTCCGACCCCGGAACCAGCGGCGACCACAATACATCGCCCAGCGAGACAGACGCTCCAGTAACCGCCGTCCGAATGTCGCAGGCGTTCGCAGCATCTGCCGTCTTGCGCTTCGTCAGCGTCAGCGTGGCCCCGGCAAACGTCCCAGTAAACGTGCTCCGCACGAACCCGATCCTGGGCGCAGAGTTATGCGAGATAGCACCGGCCGTCGCATTGGAGAATGCGATCATGACCTTCCGCAGCCGCAGATTCACGCTCGCGGACGGGTTCTGTATCCACAGAAAGCCCGTCGAAGTCCCGTCCTGCGCCGTCGCTAGGACAGCACTAGGCGTGCCGCTGTCGAAGTAATACAACCCCCTGATTTGCGCGCCCGAGATGGGGGCGTAGACATGGGCATAGGTGACGTTTGCCCCCACCGTCCGCTGCTGCGTGCGGGCGTACTTGCCCGTATACGCCCCATCCTGCGGGAGCTGGACGTAACTAGCCGCAGGCGCAGCCATTAGCTGATGTCAACCTCGTCAAAGCAACCTTTGACCAAGGTCTTGCGCTGGTCCGAAGTCGTGCCGGCGTCAATCTGATAGAAAACCAAGCCTTCGCCCGGGGCGATGACGACATATTCATCTTCCAGAACGGGCCGCCACTCCTCGCCAAACTGGATATTCAGCACGCCCGAGGTCGTGATGTCAGCACCCGGGACCAACGACGCCCACACAAGTTGGGTAGCATTAAGCGTTACCGTCGTGCCGGTCGCCGCCGTTCTGATGTTGGCTTGGTTCGCGGAGTCGGCCGTGGCCCGCTTGGCAACGTTGAGCGTTGCACCCGACCATCCGTCCGTATGCGTCATGCGCTGCACCGCAATACGGGGCGCGCTAGTATGGTCAATCGCGGTCGCAACCGTGTTCGTGTGCGCCATCTGGCAGAACCGCAGGCGCGCATTGATCGTCGCGGTTGATGGCACCTGGAGCCAGCCAATCGCCGCGCTCGTACCGTTCTGCGCCGACGCCGCTACCGTGTAGAGCGTGAAACAGAAGTGGTAAATGCCCTTGATGGCCTGCGGGCTGACCGGAATGACGAAGTGCTCATGCACCGTGTCCGATCCGACCACCCGCGTCTGCGTTCGTACCTTTTTGCCGGTGTTCGCCGCGTCATCCGGCAGGACGATCTTGCTTGCAACAGGAGCCGTCATTGGACACCTATGGGCTGAGATACGCTGCCGACCGGCCTACCATCAGGCCCGTGGACTAGCTTGGTTTCACGCGGAGCCGCAAGGGCTTGGGCTACCGCCGAGAACTGCTGTGCAAGGCTCTGAATGGCCGCAATCGTCACGCCCTGCACTTCCTGTCTGGCCGCCTGTTCCGGGGGCGGGAGGATCACGCCGACCTTCATCAACTCGGCGTTCATCTTCTCCCGCTCAAATTCGATCTTCTCGCGCTCAAACTCCAGCTTTTCCCGTTCCAGCTGCGCCTGTTGCTGCGCCAGCGCCACATCCGTCTGTAGCTTCTGCGCCTCAATCTGCGCGCCGATATGCGCTTCCTCGGCCTTGGCCTGGTTCGCCTGAATCTGCGCGGTCTTGTCGGCTTTCACCTGCTGCAATTCCTGCGTCACTTGCTGCAACTGGCCGTTCAATTGCTGGATAGCCTGCTGCGCCTGTTGCGTAACCTGTTGCAACTGGGCGTTCATCTGCGCCAACTTGGGATCAGCACCAGCAGCCTTCGCGGCCTCGGCCTGCTGAATCGGCGGCGGCAGCAGAAGCTTGAACCGCTCCGCAAGAATCTCGGCGTCAGGAACCTCCTGCGCCTTCATCACCAAGTCACCGGCAACCTTCATCACTTCCGGCACCGCCTGCACCATCTGCATCAGCAGATCAGCGCCCTCTTGCTTACGGGTCGCATAGGTCGGACCACTCGACACCGCAACGTCGTACTTGCCGATGGAAAAGTCATTTTTGACCACCGGCTGTTGCGTCGCCGGGTCAATCTGCTGCTGGTTGATGACGACGGCCTTGCGCTCGTCATCCTCACCGATGATGTGCTCTGCCCGCTCGGTGTCATAGAACACCGGCAGCACCTCCAAGACGATCCGGCCCGTCAGGGCAATCGCCCGCGCGTGGTTGTCCGCGTAGTGGAACGTGGCGTTGTCGCCCTGCTTCTCCCGCGCGATGATCGCCCGGCCACTCGTCTCCTGACCGTGCAACCCAAGGCTGTTCTCGTACATGCCAATCGTGGACCGCAAGAGCTGCGTCGCCTGCTGGCTCGCGCTCATCAAGCCGGCATCCGGCATTGACGGAGCCTGCCTCTGCGGCGGGGGAGCAAGCTGCCCATCTACCATCGTGGGCTTGTAGTACAGATAGGCGAAGTTCTTCCGGTTCGCCTCGCGCCACAAGGCTTCGTAGCCCTCGGCCTGACCCTCGGCCATGATGTACGGCGCTCGCGGGGCGTTCCCAAGGTGGATCGCCTGCGCCGTCATGGCGAAGTTGAACAACGCCTGACTGTCGCGGGCCATGCGGATCAGACCTTGAAACATCCGCTTGCCCTCAACCACGATCTCGTCGCCCATGTCCATGACGACGGGGATGATCGTGCCTGGCCATTCATGTTGCTCTAGGATTTCCTGCCCGCCGCCAAGCGTGTACCACTCGACGGCGTAATCCTCGCTCTCGCGCTCGTTGATGATCTTCGCGCCCTCGAGAACCCCATCCTTCCAGACGGTCGATCCGTCAGCGAGTAGGGCCAGCGTGCGGGGCCTGCAAACCCGCCGGTAGTAGTCCGCGACGATGACTTCATCCTCGCCCCGGAACCACTCAGCACAGTCGCCATCGGTCGTCCACGACCCGATGCGGGCCTTCGGATACTTGCGCTTGAACTCGTCCCGCTTCATCACGTCCATGACAAAGCAGAAATTCATGTCCGATGCATCCGGGGCGCGGAAGTCAATGTCCGGCACCACCGACAGCGGGTCTGGAATCCGCTGAATCACCAGCTTTTGATTGAAACTGTCCGCAGATTCGTACTCGCTCACCACACGCCAATAGCCTCGGCCGCCAACAACCGAGTGCTGATAGCCGCAGTCATAGACAGCCTCGGCCTGGCTGTCGTACTCAATCGCCCGGATCAGCCCTTGCGCCGTCTCGGCCGTCTCCTCGCTCGCTTCTCCACCAGCAGGATGGACCCTAATCCCCGGCCGGTTCTGCCGCTGATCGTTGACGACCTGGTTGACGAACTGCTTTAGCTGATTGAACTCCAGACAGGGATCGGACCCGTCCTCAGTCGTTCGGTTGTTCTTGAACTCCGCCGGCCATTGAGCGCCAGGCTCGTAGACAAAGCGCGTATCGTCCCGCTGCCACTTACGATTGGTCTGGTCGCGATCAAGCACGTCCGCAAAGCGGGATCGGGCTTCCTCCAGAATCTCGCGCTTATCCTTGGCGCTCAGCTCGGGAACCATGCGCCGCTAGGTGAGAACTGAGCCGCACTGACCGGCTTCTTGGCGGGCGCGACCATCCCAGGGAACAGATCGGACATCGCCCACACAAAGGCGTCCGCTCGGTTCGGGCTGTTCCCGCCCACATAGCCATTGGTCGTCATACTGCAAAGCTCATCCTCCAATTGCGGGAATCTCCCGGCAAACCTGATCTTTCCAGACTCAGTAAGCGCCGAGATAGGCTCGGCACGCACAGCCTTGCCGCGACTAGCCGTTACCTTGCGGAATGGGACATTCGGCTTGGCCGTCTGCACGACGAACCGAACCATGTCGCCGCCGTAGTTCGTCTCGCCGACGATCCGATCCGCCCGGTGCCGGTCGAAAGCATTAGTGGCAATGCTTCCCCACACCTTCGGACCGGCCTTGCACGTCAAGTCCTCAAGGACGTAGCCAATGCCGTCCATGCCAATGCCGCAGACCATGATGCCAATCTCGTCATTGGCCGCGTTGTCCTCGTCGCCAGACCCGCTCGGGTCCACCGCGATGACGATCCGCTGCATATCCGGCACCGAGTCGGCCCGTTGCTTCTCTATGCCCTCAAGGGTCCATAGAGCACCGGCAACCTCGTCCGCAAACTTGCCATCCAGAAACCGCGTCCGCATCCGCGCAGGCAAAGCCTCCAGCGTCGCCAGATAATCCGGCGGGAGATTCGCCATGTTGTCGCGCGGGTTGATCTGGATCGCCGCGTATTGCGCGCGGTCAATCGCCTGCCCGCTATCAGGATCGGTCAGACGGACAAATAGCTTATGCGTCCAATGAGACTTGCCAGGCGGATTGCAGTCATATAGCGCCCGCAGCCTCAATGGCTCGCCAGTAGCCTCGACCGTCACCCGCTGGGCCAGACGAGTCAGGGCCAGCATCACCGATGAATACGGTATCTGGCTGCACTCGTTGAAGAACAGCGTCGAGTGCTCCTGGCCCAGAATCTTTTCAGTCCGTTCCTTCTCGTCCAATCCGCCGAACCATATTTGGCTCTTGTTCGGCAGCTCCGCAAACCAATCGGTCTTGTCCAGCCGATAGTTCACTTGCGGGAAGCAAAGCTCCATCACCTTGGGAAAGGTGTCGAGGACGACGGATGCCTTGACGTGATTGAACCGGAACCGCAGGACAGCGTGGCGAGAACCCGGCGCAGCAAGTGCGCGGACTACTATCGCCCGTATCCACCCAAAGGTCTTGCCGCTTCTACTGCCGCCGAACGCCATAACATGCTTGGCACCCGACGCCAGGACTGTGAATGCTTCCCGCTGTTTAGCGGTCGGGCTATAAGGCTCCGGCATCCGTGGCTGACAGGACTACGTGGACCGCGCCGCCATCTGGACCGGCATGCGTCAGGGCTTGCGGCACCTTGCCATCCACGCGGTCGGCAATCTCCTTGATCGCAGGAACATCGCCGCTCAGGGCTTTGTTCACCAGGGCGTCAGCGACTTCCAGCAGCTTCTCGCGATTCGTCCCGGCTTCGGCCAATATGCGCCGCAGCGCGCCATTGAAGGCTGCGCCGCGAGCTGCATTGTCATTACCGAGAGGAGCACCGGCCATATTGTTTGCGTTGCATCATGTTGAAATGAAAAGGCCCGCCGAAGCGAGCCTATATGTTTCTTCGGGGCGCAACTGTCCCACCCCGAAATGATTAACGCATGATCATTCGTCTTGGTCAACGGTCGGAAGCGCGCATAGCCGCGCAAGACGCGGGCTTCTAACTTTGTTGCTGTCGGGTGTGTGCGTCCAGTATGAGATGTTGCGCGACTTGATGGCTCTGACTTTGGATTGCAATGAATCCGGCAGGCTCCGCGTTAGCATCTCAAGGGCCGCAAACTGATCGGCGGGGCCAAAGCGGAAATCTCGGGTAACGGATCGGACATATGTTTCCGAGTAGCCAAGGAGCTTCCCGACCGTCCGACACCCTAGGCCATATTCCTCCCGCAGTTCCCGCATCACGCCGATAAGGGCGTCCTTCGGGG
>ERZ724522.1424-NODE-1424-length-12899-cov-4.629165_pt1 | contig 12899 bp, 13 predicted proteins | sample MGYA00376055_ERZ724522 | MGnify/ENA primary metagenome ERZ724522 (study PRJEB28724, sample SAMN07190884) | wastewater metagenome | isolation source: effluent of sewage treatment plant in Hong Hong | place: Hong Kong | collected 2016-03-17 ... | reverse complement strand
CAATAGTAGAACTTGTATCCAATCCATCAAACAACACTGCATATTATAGCGTAAGCGGATTGTGTGAAAGTGGAAAAACCTATTTTATTACTCTATTATATGAAAACGATGCATACAGTTCTTCTTCTAGTTTTGGATACCCTGCTTCTCTGCATTGTGGATATATAAAAAAAATAATTGGAGAAAACGATATGAATGGAAGACCTAAGTTCTTAAAAATAAGATTCCCCGCAAATGGTTTTCCTTATATGAGAAGCGATTCTGGTCTTTCATCTTTTGGTTCAGGATGGAATGCTAATACAGTGCAGGTTTTGGTAAATGAACAACCTAATGAATATGGATATGACATTGCAAGCACACCGGCAACTGGATGGACCAGGGTTTCTGATATTGCCTTGGGAGGAAATGGCGTATATAGAGCAAGTGATTTCGGTGACAACACAATAGATCCAACAAAATTAAACTCTCATGAATTTATAATTTCAAGACAAGACTATGCATCCGGCTCAACATATATTTTAAATTCTGGCCTAACCTCAAATCAGAATATTTTAAATTTTGGAGATGAATCCTTTTTTTATGGAGTTGTAAGAGCACAAACTATTAAAACTAAATATTACAGTTCAATAGTAGGATATGTTTTGCCAAATGAATTAAATAGCAGCCTAAATCCAACATTTAATTTAAATTATAATGATTGCACTTATATTTCTGAAATTTCGGTTTTAGATAATAACGGAAATGTTGTTGCTGTTGGTAAGCCAACAAGCCCATTAAAAAAAGAACAAAACAGAATATTAGCAGTACAATTGCTTTTGGAATTTTAAATGTAACTTTTTTGTGTTTGTTTCGTTATACAGAATAAATACAAAAAATGATGATTCCAAGTTTAAAGGAAATTGTTTTAGTTTCAGGGATTCACCCATTAAAATTCCGTAATGTTTACATTTACGGTTCTCGTGTATATGGATATAATAAAGAAAACTCTGATTTTGATGTAATCTTAATAGCTCCAAATTTACTTAGACATCAAGAAATAAAGTCCGAAAAATATAATATACATATTGTTACTCCGGACTCTTTTAAAGAAGATCTTTTTAATAATTACAAAATTACATATCTTGAATGTATCTTTGCCCCAGAATGGGCAAGGCTTCAAGAAAAAGAAAAATACAACTTCATTCCAAATAAAGACAAGGTTAAAAAAGAAATGCTTGCACAATCCTATTCAACCTGGAGAAATGCTAAGCAAAAAATGATTGAAGGAGATACTAATCGTGGAGTAAAAAGTGCTTTTCATTCACTTAAAATACTAAAATTCGGAATTCAAATAATAAAAAATAACAAGATAATTGATTTTGCAGAATGTAATGATTTGTATCAAGAATTTGAAAAACAAAATTTTTATGAATGGTATCAAATAAAAGATCACTATCTTAACCTAAAGAAAGAATTAGAAGAAACATTAAAAAACCTATAATATGATCCTAATTCAAAGTGATAAAACAAGGTCTTTCCCGCATCATTTTGACGCTGCTTGTGCATTTTATGGCGCAATGGATTTGGACATTAAAACCAAATTAATAACAATAGATGATGTAAAAAGCGGAGAATTTGATTTTGCCATTAAAAACAACATTGCAGTGGGCTCTATCGACTTTATGAATGATGTTTTTATTCGGTTGGGATTAAAAAATATTCCAAATGTTCCAAAAGTTTCAGAATCAGCTTGTGCGATACTCACCCTGGGGCAAGTGAGAGAATATTTTAAAAATTTACCTCAAGAAGAAACAAAGTTTATAAAACCAGTACAAAGAAAGAGGTTTGGAGGTTTTTTGATAAATAATGTTAATTATGTTTCTTTAAATGGTTTTCCGGATGAATTAAATGTTTATCTGTTTGAAAAATTTTCAAAGAAAATAATCAGTGAATACAGAATTTATATTCATAGAGATAAAATTATAGATTGCAGAAATTATTCAGGAATGTTTTCTGTTTTGCCTGATTTTAATTTTGTAAAAAAACATATAAGTTTAAACAAAAACTTTCCTTGTTCATACACAATTGATATAGGGATTTTCTCTGATGGAGAAAATGTTGTTGTTGAATATGATGATATGTGGTCGGTGGGTAACTATGGTGTAGAAAACACATTATACCTTGAAATGCTTATTGATAGATTCAAAGAAATAAAATCATCAAACAATTAAAATTATGATAAAAGAAATTAAAGGAGACCTCATCAGGTCTGCAAAAAACGGAGAATTTGATTTGATCGCTCATCAAGCAAATTGCTTTAATACTATGGGGAGCGGAATTGCAAAATCTATTAAGGAAGAATGGCCAGAAGCTGCTGCAGTGGATTCTGCAACCATAAAAGGAGATAGATCAAAACTTGGAACAATTAGTTTTACAACAAATACAAACCCTATTATTGTAAACTTGTATGGTCAGTTTGATTACTGGTCTCCGGGAGTATTGACTGATTACGATGCTCTTGAAAAGGCTCTTTTAAAAATGAAAGAAACATTTCCTTCTAAAAAAATAGGCATGCCTAAAATTGGATCATTAAGAGCTCGTGGGGACTGGAATGTTATTTTTAAAATAATTGAAAAGGTTTTTTGTGATCCTAATGACGATGTAACAATTGTTGAATGGGAAAAAAACGATTATAATCCCAAGTCTTCTGGTGATAATAATAAATCAGTTGTATCACCGATAATTTCTTCTCTTTCTATTTTTAACAATCCTAACACAACACCCATGTCAACACAAGATTCAGATGATAAAACAAAAAAGAATCAAGTAGCTGTCAAAAAATTTCACGGCAAAAGAAAGTGCAGAATTTGTAATGTTTATCATCCTATCCGTGATTTGATTAATTATGTCCCTAGTGTATGGATCTGTAAACAAAATTGTAATAAAGAGTTTATGGATAAAATAATTAATGTACAAAAAAATATGTCTTTGTACATTTAGCAACATAACTTCATGGCTTGTCGAAAAATAAATTTAAAAGGCAAGAAGAAAAAGATTAAAAGGATGAATTCTGATGATTGGAGGCAATATAGGTTTGAACAAAAACAAAGAAGACAAAAAAGACTCCCCATTCGTCAGAAGGAAATAGAAAATCTTTGTGTTTTTGGATACTCAGTAGCAAAAAAAACGAATTATCAATATCGAGTAGAAAACATTATTGATTTATATCCAATCCATAGGCAATATCATATTTTAGAATCTGGAAAGAGAGGTTCATATAATGTGGGATTATTATATGGATGTCTCCTGAGACTTAAAATAAGACCGAGTTTTTAAGTTATCGCTATTCGAGCAATAACTTAAAAGATTCAGTATTTTCTTTCGAAAAGTTTATTACAAGATAATAAATTCCGGTTGGCATATTGCTTAAATCAACCTTTAAATCACTGTCTTCGCTGTCCTCTTTGATATAAATTTTTTCAGAATAAACCAATTCTCCAACAATATTAAAAACGCTAACAAAACCCTCAGAGCTTTTGGTTTCTTTATTTAATCTTAAATTAAAAACTCCCCTGGATGGATTCGGATATACAACCGAAAGACCATTTTGAACAATTTCCTTCTCCCTGTTTGTCTCTTTGTTTTCATAAGTTGATACAGGCTGTGTTGTTTTAGTAATGGTAAAATCATCTGCAATAGTTCCGGTTGAAGTTAAAAAAATACAATTCAAAACCCCGCCTGTTACACTCAATACTAAAGATCCGTTTTTGCTTGTTGTAGAAACTTGCATTGCATTGTGTGGATAACCACTCTGGGTTGAACCTCCTGATTGTCCAGAAACTCCACAAACCACATATATTGTTCCGTTTCCTCTTAATGACGATTTGGTGTAATTATTTGATGAGTTTTGAACAACGTTTCCGGCAGGATATACAGAATTGCTGAAAGTGCTTTCTGTTCCATAATGGCCTTTTATAAATTTGCTTCTTTCGTATATATGACTGTGGCCAGACAACACCAGGTCAACTCCGTATTGTTCTAATAACGGAACAATATTTTGTCTCATATCTTTCATTTCTGTGCTATTATCAGAATCATGCGATCCCTTAGAATAAGGAGCATGATGAAAATATACTATTGTCCATGTTTGAGTATTGTTGGCAAGATCATTTCTTAGCCAATTATACATTGTGCTCGATGAATTATTTCTTGATCCATAACTATCTAAGCTTATAAAGTGAATATTGGCATAATTAAAACTATAATATTTTTCTGTTGTAGAATTTGTTGGTATGTTAAAAATACTAAAATAAGGAAAATTCGTTCCAAGTGCGGCAGAACTTAAATAGCCAGAATTGGCATAATCATGATTTCCTGGTGCCGGATATAATGGTAGTCTATTAAAAAGAGTCCCATAAACATTAAAAACCTTAGTTTGATATTCTGAGTCTGTTCCGCTATTGTATGCATTATCTCCAAGCCACAACCAACCATTTATAATCATATTTGATGAATATGTTAAAAATTGATCCCTTACAGCCCTTTGGGTAGAACTGCTATTTCCAAAATCTCCTGTTACCCAAAACGAAACAGTAGAATTATTATTTGAATTTGGTGATGTATAAAAATAATGATTGACTCCTGATTGTATCGGATTACCAATTGTTCCTATACTATAGTAATATTTTGTGTTGGGCAATAAATTACTTAGTGTTATACTGTGATCTGTAGTTAAATTAGTATGTGTAATTGAATTGGTAAGGTTTCCGGAAACTGTTCCGTATTTAACTTCTCCATTACAAGATGTATTTGTTCTCCATTGTATATTTATAGAACTCTCAGAAGTTCCAACCATATATGCACCTCTTGTTATGGTGGGTAAAGAAGTTGAAGTGTTACCTAATAACTCCAATTCAAAAGTAATATCGCTCGAAGAGGTTGAGTTGTTATGAATTTCTGCCGCAATTACGTTGTCACCATTAATAAAATTAGTTGTTGGTAATATGGTTTGTAAAACAGTGCTGCCATCATCAGATGCAAAAGATGATGCTGGTGTATTATATAATATAGTGCCTGTTGGCATGTTGTTTCTAAAAACTTCTCTTCCATTAATATAAATAACCGCTCCATCATCTCTTCTTAATTTTAATGTGAGATTTTGGAAATTTGAAAAACTATAATTTACAACTTTTCTAAAATAATAAGTTATTTTACCAGATTGCAATGTTGTAACCGGAGCATCTCCATAACCCAATTCTGCGTTTCCTTGTAACCATCCACCATCATTAAACCCTGTATTTCTCCAATTGACTCCCTGATTACTTCCATCATCTTTGTATTTCCAAGAATCGCTTTTTGAAATAATGGTTATTTGACCCTGTGTCATGTACGACACAAATAGAAAAAGAAATAAGAAAATTGTATTTTTCATGGCTTTGTTTTTTATAATTAGCACAATTTAAATTGAAAAGTTGTACTTATTGTGATTTTTTAAAACTGATTATCAGATAGTTAGTTTTATTTTGTTTTTTTTTAAAACAACTGATTATCAGATAGTTAGTTTTATTTTGTTTTTTTTTTAAAACAAAAAATTGAATTTTTACAATTTATAATCTAAATTTGCTTTACAAAAATTATAAGTCATGGAATTTAAACCAAATGAAGTAACAGCAACACAAGCAAAAGAAATCGTTCAAAAATTCAAAGATTACGGAAAAGGCGTAGTCGTTGGAAGCAAATTTTTGAGCTCCCGTGATTGGGATGAAGTTTCTGCTAAATGGTCTGATTTAATGGATGAAAATAAATACAGTATTAATTCCATTAAACAAAAGATGATCGAAATTTACAGAGATATGAAGTCTCTTCCCGAAGATGAAGTTTTGGGTGATGTATCAATTGCATTTACTCACACAACTGAGAGAGGTAAAAGAATTGCTTTTAAATATAGCGATATGTATATCTTTCTTCGTGAAGCCCTGAGAGAAAGAAGAGAAACTGCTGAGTATAAGCGCAAGGCTAAAAAACTTGCAGAAGCTAAAGCATATATTGATGCTAATAAGTCTCAGGATGAAAAGCTCAAAGAAATGCAAGCTCTTGCCGCTCAGCTTGAAAGTGAACTGGGAAATGAAGAAACCGCAACCAACCAAAATCAGGCAGCGGTAAGTGCTTAATTATTAATTAAGATAATACTCACTTAGAATCAAAAATCAAGCCTGCAAAAGGCATCAATCGGTTAAATTGAAACAATTAGTGAGTTTCTTTGAGGTCCAGAGAATAAAATTTTTGGACTTCACTTGGGGGAGTAGTGTAAAGGCAGCACAGTAAACTGATTTAGAAGATCACTACTTCTTAGAATAAAAAATTCAAATTCGTATGCAACGACTGGTCCGTGGTTCGATTCCCGGCTCCCCCACAAAACCAACTTAGAATACACAAAACTATCGTAGCTCATCTGGTAGAGCAATTGTCTTAGAAACAATCGGTAGTGGGTTCGATTCCCACCAATTAATTAGTTGGTGTTTCTTAAAGTGAAATGAATCATTTGATTTTTTTTAGCTATTAGAAACTAAATTATTTATTTTTAAAATTATTAAACAAAAAATAAAATGGCAAAAGCAAAGAACACAGTTTCAGCAGTAGATACTGTTAATCAAAATGACAAAAATCTTCCTAAACTTCCAGCAACATTGGAAGCTTTACAACTTTTGAGGACTGCAAAGGGTCAAAAAGATTCAGTCATACATGCTGCTTTAAATAAAGCATATAATGAATGTAGAAATTCAAATATGCTTCTTTTGCTTGAGAGAATCATGTTGCATATTGGGGATGTTTCAAGACAGCATAATATGCTCCGTGAATTAGGTATTATTTCTCCTACCGGCGGTGCCCAGGAACGTGCAATTTTCCGTTCTTGTTTAAGATGGTGGGAAAACAAAATGCCTGATTCATTCGTAAAGAACATTCCTATATTCGTAGAGTTTACTCTTTATGAAAATCTTATGTTTTATCAGCACACAACTGATAGAAAAAAAGGCAATTTAATCAACACTGAAATTTTATTTCCTAATCCTGAAGCCGTGTATTCTTTCTTGGGAGATAGAATTCGTTCTGGGAAAGACTTGAATTTAATTGCTCGTCATTTACCTAAGTATCATTCTGATGATGATAAAAACAGAACAACTAAGAAGGTAATAAAACTTCGTGGAGATCAAAAAGAAATGAAGTGGACCTTGCCTAAGGATAAGTCATGGGTAAAGGTAAACGGCAATTTTGTTGATGGCAAAACTGTTCTTTTAAAGAATGGTGATTTAGTTTCTTATCCAAGAAAAAAACAATCTTTTGTTTTGGAAAAAGAAAAATTCATCAACAAATGGATTGAAGGATTCTGTAAATACATGGGTTGGACATCAAAACAATACCGTGATTTCCGTAAGCTTCAAAATACTCCTGAACAATCTTTTTCAAGCAAGACTATTCTTGATATTGCAAAGTCTGATTTCATGGGTATTCTTGATAGGTTAACTTCTGGTCAACGTTTCCGTGTGGCTAAGATGATTGCTTATAAAGATAAGTCTGGTAAACTGGTTGCTAAAGAAGGACAATGGAATAAGATTGGTAACTGGTATGTAGAATGGGAAAATAACCAGGAAAAAGTTGCTAATGAACTAAGAAAAGTTGCTATGACTGGCGATGATAAAGCCAAAAAAGAGTTGATGCAACAGTTCAAGGTAAAATCTACTGGTCAACAAACTGTTGATTTGCTTGCAGAATTGTTCAAGGGCAATTTGAACGATACTCAAATCAACAATACTTATCAATCCTTGATTGAAAAAATGGACTTGATTGCAAATGTATTTCCAATCATAGATGGATCAGGTTCTATGAATAGGGGAATAAATCATAATGGAGTGTATTTGCAAAATCGTCAAATTGCTTATGCAATGGCAATTGCTTTTTCAACAAGAAACCCAGTGGATGAATTCAGAAATACTTATGGATGGTTTTCCAAAAACTTCTACATCTGTGGACGTAGCAAATTTGTAAATGATGCTCCTAATCCACATGTTAGCAGAAAAGCATACACAAAAAAAGTTGCAGATCACCAGGTTTTAAGTGAAACTAAAACTTTTACTGAAAACTTAATTGCTTTAGCTGCGTCAGACCCTCAAGAAGTATCGTCAACAAATATGTTTAGCTCTATTGAATATTTTGTTGACCTTGTGAAAAACAAAGGTTTCCATGTTGAGGATCTGCCAAATGCCCTGTTATATATAACGGATAACGAAAACAATACAGGTAGAAGTCCAAAAGATGCAATCGCTCTTGCAAATTCTATAGGTTGGCATCCACTATTAATCTTCTGGGGATTAACCGCTATGAGTGAGCACAGTGTTAAAAACCAATTAAAAGGTGTACACAATACATTGTTTGTTGGTGGATTTAACGAAGGTGCATTATCTCAAATCTTGAGAGGTATTAAAACCGGAAGTATCAACCCTGAAACAGAATTGTGGTCAATATACAATGACATCAGATATTCAGTTTTGAAAAACTAATTGTGTTTTGTTATAGTGGTTTAATGTTGATTGAGAATCCCCAATAAATTTATTGGGGGATTTTTTTTTAAATTTGATTAATATTGATTTTTAATTTTATTTTTTTTATATTTGCTACATATTTACTAAAAAAAAGTAACATGAAATAGATTAATAACCTAACAATTGTCTCAAGACAAGACCTTTCTCCGGGATATATTTCCGTTCAATCTTGTCACTCCATAGCTGAATTTTCTATGGAATATCCCATTCTATATAAAGAATGGTTTACCTTTTCAAAAGCGATTACACTTCTCGCTGTTAAAAACGAAGATGAGTTAAAATTTTTAATTAAGCAGTTAACGGAAAAAAACATTCCGTTATCAATCTTCATTGAACCTGACATTAATAATCAGGTAACTGCAATTACTATTGCTCCTTCTTTGGAAGCTAAAAAAATCTGCAGTAGTATTCCATTGGCTTTAAAGGAATATAATAAGCCAAAACAAATTCATAAACATTATTCGGGACATTCTAACGGCCAGGAGGACGTTGTATCATGCAATTGATTCAACATCTCCAGGAAGAGCTTATTTTACCTTCTACGTTCGATAGGAACATTGTATTTCATTTTAATAAAATGCATTTACAAGATTCATCTATTCCAATGTGGGTGGTTAAAGTAAAAGGCCAAACTTATTATGTGCATCATTTAGATTCTTTCATAGGATTTTCTACAAAACAAGCTCCGGATAATGCACATACAAAAGGTTCCTTAAAATTTAAAGGAACTATCGAAATTAAATTAATTAACAATGAAATAATAGCTACAATATCATGAAAACAAAAGATTTTATAAAGATGCTTCAAAAAGCAGACCCTGAAGGGGAAGGATTTATACGAATGGAAGGTGGCATTCCTACATTTGCAGAACCTAAAGAAGGATACTGGGACGGACCATATTCATACATAGATGAAAAAGGTAATTATGTATATTCAACAGAAGGATATAAAATAGACATTTATTGTACAGATATTTGGGATTTTGTACAGCAAATTGTTGATGAAAATACTACCTGGGAAGAGGTTGAAAGTAAATTCAAATTTAAACTTGGTTATGTACATAATAATGATAGAATAGAATCAATTTTAAAAACTGCAAGAGAGGCATATGATTATATAAGTAAACTTAAAAAACAAATGTTGGAAGAAAGTATTGCTTTGGCTGTTCAAAGAGCTACAGAAGGATGGAGATTTTTTCAAGATAAAAAAGTTGATTCAGAAAGTGATGATAAAAAAAGATTTTATATATACTATCATTGGAGAATATATAAGCCAAAAGAAAACATTAAACAGAGTTGGTTTTCAAAAATGTTTAGCAAATCTGAATGGAAAGATAAATGGCAAAGTTCTTCATTGAGAGATACGAAAGGTATAATGAAATCCGGCTTGTTTGAAAAGCTTGACAACAATGAATTGGAAGGATATTATGAGTGGGTTTTAAAAAAATAAATCCTATCTTTATAATAAGGCTCAGTGACCGAGAGGTTAGGTACATATCCCGCAAGATATGGTAGGTAGATTCGAGTGCTGCCTGAGCCTCAAAATTATTATTAACTTTAAAATAAAAACAAAATGGAAAATCAAACATTAGTACAAGAAAAATCTCCGAAATGGAGACAACCGGTTTCATTAAAAGCAAATGACCTTAAAGATTCAATTCAAAAAATGATTGATGAAATTCAAAAATTTACAAATGAAAACAAGCTTGAGTTTATAACTAATTCTGGCGTTAAAACCGATAGTTTACAATCTTTAAAACAATTCGATTCTGAACCATTTATTAATCTTAGCAAACGTTCAAAAAAAAGAATTGCTAAACAGATTTATAAACTCAGTAAAAAGAAAACTCTTGTCATAATTAATCGTTTTGTTTCTTTTTTTTCTAAAATAACAGGATTAGAACCAATTAAAGTACTTCCTTCAAGGGAAGAACAAAATATTATGACCTTAAGAGGTAATTACAAAAAAGCAAGAGAAGAATTTTTTAAATCTAAAAATGCCTTTAAAGAAGCAAAGAAAGAATTTAAAGGAAAAACATATTTTGCTTAAATAATAAAAGGGAGTATAACTCCCTTTTATTTGATTCCTTAGTTTAGCGGTAAAACATCAGTCTCTAAAACTGAAAGTCCTGGGTTCAAATCCCAGAGGAATCACTTATGAATCATTTAAAGAAGGACAATCATACATTTTATGGATTCTAAAATTTTCAAAATTATCAAATGATTGTCCAAAATATTTACTTTGGTGTTATTCTTTATTTAGAAATTTAGGATTGATTTTTAACCCAGAATCATAATTAAAACAATCTGATTCTCCTTTAATAATTAGTGGTGGATTAAATTTCTCATTCATATAATCTTGAATCGCTAAGATAACTTTCTCCATATCTATTTCATAAAATCCTACACTATTTGCACAGCCACATTCTAAAATATAATATTCTCCTCCAGTTTCAGCAATATCCATAGCAAATATATCATGAGGTGTAAAAATTTCACACGCCATTTCACATAATTCAATTACCTGGTAAGGTATATCAGTTGCCGATTTACTTAAATAACCATCTCTATAATATCTACTTGAAGATATTACTTTTCCATTAACAATAATATTTCTCCATTCTTTATTTATCTTATAAGGTGCTCCGGCTAAAATTGCAGTATCTTCAGTTAATAAATTATCTTTTATAACTTGAAAGTTTTTTTTCCAGTTTTTTATTTCTGAAAAAGTTTTTACTTGTCCGTTAAATAATTTAGAATCATCTATTGGTCTTATAAAAATAAATTCATCATCTTGTAAATCTTGATTACACAATTCTTTAAGAGTTGTAATTTTTGCTTTATCATTAAGCATCAAAATACCCCACTCCTCAATATATAAATCCATTCTGAAAGTTTCTGGATTAAAAAATAAACCATCTCTAAATCCTGAATTATATACCGCATCCATCATTGATGTTGAACCGTAGAAAATATTTATTCTATCTTTTTTAAATTCAGGAAGTAATCCGCTAAAAGGAATTATATCTACAAATTCATATGGTATTTTATGTTTTTCGAAAATCCTTTGAAAACTGTCATATACATATCTATCTGATGTTAAATTTTTTTGTACTACCCAACCAATTTCCGATTTCATTTCTTTATCTTTACAACAAATATACAAAAATGAAATATGTAATTTTTCACTTTAGAACAGGAGGGTTTGATTCAAGCGAACATTCAATAATAGAAGTTGCTGCTATTGTTGAAGATACAAAAAATAAATTAAATTTCGAATCTATACCGAAATATAGAACATTGGTTTATAATGAAATTTATAAAGGAGATCCCTATGCTTTTTATTTGAATAGCGAAATGTTAAAAGAAATTAACGATGCAATCAAAAATCAATCTAATACTATCGTTCCATTGGATATGTTGGCTCTGGATTTATATACTTGGTTATCTAAATATATTGATACATATGTTGATGATAGCAACTATATGTTAGATTTTAATTCATTTGGTAAAAATTATTCCGGAGATGGAGTTGCCAAAACCAATAAAAAATCAAAATTATTAATTAATGTTGGTGGTAAAAATTTTGGAGTATTACAACATAGATTTTTAAAAAAAATTCCAAATATTAATGAATACATTAGTTTAAATCATAGATTTATAGACCCATCAATATTGTTTTTTGAATCTGATGATGATTCTTTACCAAATACTGAACAGTGCAAAGCCAGAGCCGGAATTATAATATCTAATTCTAATAATTCATTGAATGAATGTTGGGATGTAATTAATATGTTGAGAAAAAAGTTGAATTACTAAATTGAATTATATACTTCTTTTATCCAATATTTTAATGATTCTATTTTACAGGTATCATATGTCCATTTTGTTACTCTCATTTCATTAAATAGTTTGCAAAAACTAAAAAATGGCTAAATTATACATTAAAAATTTTTTTTTAAAAATTAATAGTAAATTCTATAAAAGTCCAGGGACTTTCTATTCTTTTATACCCTTTATCTTCATAATAAAGAATGTTTTTGTGTAAATTTTCATAATTTATCATACGCAAATTTATAAATTATAAAAACATTTATTAAATTTGTGTTTGAAAAAATATTCTATGATTTACTTCTCTATCGACATTGAGACAACTGGAGTTAATTGGAATCAAGATACCATTTTGGAATTTGGTGCCATTATGGAAGATACCGAAAAACAACTTCCTTTTGAATCCCTTCCTAAATTTAATGCTCTATTAAGACATCCTAAATATATTGGTTCTCCATATGCATTAGCTTTGCATACTGATATTTTTACAGAA
>ERZ724522.1423-NODE-1423-length-12905-cov-5.744280_pt1 | contig 12905 bp, 11 predicted proteins | sample MGYA00376055_ERZ724522 | MGnify/ENA primary metagenome ERZ724522 (study PRJEB28724, sample SAMN07190884) | wastewater metagenome | isolation source: effluent of sewage treatment plant in Hong Hong | place: Hong Kong | collected 2016-03-17 ... | reverse complement strand
TGGCGTGGTGTTGCGCAACTCCGCCCGACGCAAACTAGCGCCGGATTGCCGCAGATCGTGTTCGAGATTCACAATCAACGGTAACAAGAACGGCGGGAATGGAGCCAATGGCCGAGTGATCATCAAATACCCAATTTTTGACTGACATCACTCGATATTCTTGAGTGGTGGAAGATGTCGATAAGAGTTTCAAAAGCCTGACAGGCATTCCTTTCAAAGAGGTTGCGCTTCACCCTCTGGCTGCTGGTTCTGCTATCGGCATGGGCACGCTGAGCGCTAAGACACAGAGAGCCGGGGCCAAGACGCTCACCACCAAGACGGGGAAGAAACTCAAAGCCATCCCGCAGATCACTCGTCCCTCCAAGCAAGCCGCGACAGGAACAGGACGTGGGACGAACCTTGCGATGCAGGCGATGGATGCAGATGTCCCTGGAAAGGTGCTGAGGCAGTTGTCTGATCCCACATCTGGAACACGCAGGGCTGGATCATTGGCTTCGGCATATGCCTCATCGCGTGGTTGGATCGGTAAGTCAATGACGGACAACAACAAGGAAAGAGTCGTTATGGACATCGGACGTAGCGCATTCGGCGTAGATCACATCTCCAAGAGCAGCATCAGGATCAATGGCGAGATGATCACCAAGCCCATCAGCGCTATGTCCCGCGCTGAGCGCAAGGCTGTCAAGCGCACCGTGATGCATCACAAGAATGCGCGCACTCAGGGCAGGATTCCTAATCGCTCTGCGACACGTAACACTGCTGAGTTCACCAATGACTACTTGGACAACCTCAATCGGGTGAAGGAACACAGACTCGCGCAAAGCCCACGCGGTGACTTCAGGGCTGATCCAGCACCGGGATATGCCCCGCCGCGCACAAAAACCAAACTCACAGCGCATGAAGAAGTTGCGCCTATGCGCTCGCACATGAAGACACAGGCAAACCGCAGAGCACGGTTTGAGTATCGTAATCGCCCTGATGTTGCTGGGCCTCGTCGTGAACGTGGATATCAAAGAGGGCTTCAGAAGGAGTACGACAACGTACACCTCGGGTCATGGCAGAAGAAGATGTACACCATCCTTCCCCCAACAATGGTTGGATCAGGCGCGTTGGCGATGGGTAAGGACAAGGAACTGCTGAAGAAGTCTGATACTAAGCAAAATGCTGAGACAGCAGGACGCACAGCATCAGGCGCAGTCGCAGGAGGAACTGCGGGGTATCTGGCCTCATCTATCGGTGGATATGCCGCTAAGAAGACACTTGCGTACCGTCGTAAGAAAGCACTTGAGAAGCCAGGACCGTATCGCGGTCACTATGGGCATGAGTGGGGCAAGTTCAAGGCTCAAGAGGGCTTCAAGCACATGTCTGACCTCAAGAACAACTTCGAACGTGCTGATGTGATGTCCCGTTACCCCAAGACTCTCAAGGACTGGCGGGGACAAAGGGCATTGGCCTTCAAGAACAAGCCAGTACCGTATGCCACGCTCATTGCTGCTCCCGCTGTAGCAGGCGGGGTAATGGCTTACAAGAAGAACAAGCAGCAAAAAGCGTAAGATCATCTCATGGCAAGAATCGTATTAGAGCGTGAGCCACAGACTGACGATGATGTTATAGTATGTAATGTGCCTGCTAAGAAGCCTGTTGCTGAGCGTGTATTAGATCGAGTTGAGCAAATACCTGGGGAATGTTGGGTGTGGCCTGGGTCTACTACTGGTAAGAGCGGATATGGAACAGTCTCATATCGCGCTAATGGTAAGCAGAAGATTGCTCTTGTACATCGCGTTGCTTATGAGGCACTGATAGGTGAGATTCCAGAAGGATTAGAACTAGATCATCTATGCCGAGTCAGACTGTGCTGTAACCCAGAGCATCTTGAGCCTGTTGACAGAACTACAAATTCGCATCGCGGGGCGAAGTACCGCCCAACACATTGCATAAACGGTCATGAGTACGACGAGCACAACATGATCATTCGCAAGAAGACAGGATGGATTTACTGTCGAGAGTGCGACAGGATTCGGCGCGAGCGGAGAAAAGCCAATGGCTAAGATCGTTCTTGAGCGTGAGCCTGAGACAGATGATGAACTTTACATGCTCATCAAAGCATTGTGGGGAGTAACCATCCCGAGGCACACAGTATGCCCAGACCACATCTCTCCCTTCGAAGCATTCGCCAACGCCTATTTTGAGAAGGATGGCTCTATCGCCCTATGGCATGGAAGCCGAGGACTGAGTGGTAAGTCCTTCATGTTGAGCATTCTTGGGATTACTAAAGCCTTCATAAAGGGTGCTGATGTTAACTTGCTGGGTGGATCACTGGCTCAGTCGGTGAATATCCATGAGCACATGCGTAATGCGATGAACTACAAGAACGCTCCGACGTACATGATCGAGACTGAGGCAAACACTCAGATCAAACTCAATAACAACGCGCGGATCAGACCCCTTACGGCATCCCAGAAGACAGTGCGTGGCCCTCACCCTCCCTTCCTGATCTTGGATGAGATCGATGAGATGGACATCGACATCCTCGATGCGGCACTAGGTCAACCCATGCCCCAGAGGAACTACAAGGGGGAGATACTTCAGCCCTACACCGTGATGTGCAGTACGTGGCAGAATGCTGATGGCACATTCACTGAGGTGAGAAGGCGCTTCGAAGAGCGGGGACTACCCATCCTCACGTGGTGCTACCGGGAGAGCGCCAACCCAGTGGACGGGTGGTTGACCCAAGAGACCATCAATGCCAAGAAGTTGGAAATCCCCGCAGAGATGTGGCGGGTGGAGTATGAACTGGGTGAGCCTTCCATTGGTAACCGTGCCTTCGACACAGACGCGGTGGAGAAGACCTTCTCACTGCCCGTAGAGGCTATTACCGAAGAGCACAAGCAGGACTACGAGAAGTACGTGTTTGAGAAGCCTGTGAACGATGGGCAGTACATCGTGGCTGCTGACTGGGCCAAGGAACAGGACTACACCGTCATCTCTGTGATCAGAGTGGACAGGCAGCCTCATCAGTTGGTGTGGTACATGCGGGTGAACCGTAGGCCGTACCCCATGATGATCAATTGGTTCAATGAGGTCATTGAGGAATACAACGCTGAGGCCATTCACGATGCCACAGGGCTGGGGAATGTGGTCAATGACTACATCGACTTCAGAGCACGCAAGTTCATCATGACGGGAGAGAAGCGCTCCAACATGCTCACTGAGTACGTAGGAGCAGTAGAGCGGGGATACTTCAAACTCCCCAGGATTCAAACCCTTTACACAGCACACAAGTACTGCCGTACAGGCGACTTGTACTCCAACACCAAGGACTACCACCTCCCAGACGAGGTGTGTTCTATGGCGCTGGCATGGCACGCAGGTAAGCAGTACTCGGGGTATGGGGAAGCCATCACTGTCCCCCGCAGCAATGCCCCAGGGCGCTATGAGAAGAACTTCACCATGCCCAACAAGGATCAGCCTGACAGCATCTACTCCCCTGCCACAGAGGGCGAGGTCACTGTGAAGACCAAGGAAGTAGACGGGGAGATTAATCTTCTTGTATGAGCCTTAGCAAGAAAGCGCTGCGTATGGATGGCTACGCAGCCAATATCATCAGCAATCTCTACGATCAGGTGCAGAGCCTGGAAGTAGGATCAGGAGCACAACTTCTGAACGGGGAAGGAGTGCCTTCCTCTGAGACAGGCTCTAACAACGACTTCTACCTCGATACAGCCACTTTGCGTCTGTATGGGCCTAAGACTGATGGCGCGTGGGGATCAGGGGTTCTGCTCACAGGAGCCGCAGGCTCTGATGGTGTGTCGTTCGTCTACCAGGGCGAGTGGGTGTCTGGTACGTCGTACAACGAGGGGGATTGGGTCTCCTACGCAGGCGCGCTGTATGCCTGCAATGGCAATGTTGTCTCAGCCACTGCTGTCCCTCCTGCTGATGCTGGGTGGGTAGTGGCGTCGTCTACTCCTGTCCCCACTCCGTATACAGACGCTGTGTACTTCGCTGCGGGAGCAACCAACACACTGACCTTCTCGTCTATTGGTCTGGGAGCCTCGCGCATTGTGCCTGTCATGCTCCCTGTGGGTGCTGACATCGATGGGCTGATGATCGAGGTCACCACTGGTGAGGGAAGTTCTGTGGCACGACTTGGACTGTATGCAGACACAGGCGCTCTTTACCCCGGTGCTCTGCTGGATCATGGCACTGTCGGGTGTGACACCACTGGGCTGAAGACAGTCACCTTCAGTACTCCTGTGACCAGTCAAGGACTGATGTGGCTTGCGCTGAAGGCAGAGGTAGGCACTACTGCTGCTGTGCGCGGGGTCAATACTCCTAACTCCTACGTCACAGTGGACAGCACAGTATCTGCGGCGAACTCTCTGGCGTGCGGATATGTGTGCTCCACTGCGCAGAATGGTTCAACCCTGAAGGATGTCTTCCCGACTCGTCTGGGGACAGGCTTTGGGTATGCAGTGACTGTTCCGCGTATGGGTGCGGTTCTTGTCTGATGGGGCGTACTGAGTGGGTGAACTCCCAACCTTCTGTGGATGGGATGAGCAACTCTGAGGGCAATCTGGTGGCCTGCCTGGGGGATATGGTCGCTGATACCAACAATGTGGGGACTACCTCAGATGCTCAGCACGCCTCAGTGGCGCAGATGATCCTTCAGAACAACCCTGATTACTTCATCGCATTGGGGGACAACTGCTACGACAGTGGCGCGTATGAGGTCTTCACCACTGAGTACGACAGAACCTTTGGGCAGATGAAGGACAGGACACTGTTCTGCATAGGCAATCACGAGTTGGCAGGTTGCCTGAATGGGTGGCGTGATGACCCTGTGACAGTGGTATCAGGGGGCACTGCGGGAAGTACTGAGGTTACTCTCACTGGTATCCCCACAGGGTTGAACGTGGGGAACTACATCACCTTCAACCCCAGTGATCCTGTGCTCACTACAGGCACATCCAAGATTGTGGCGGGGATCAATGGCAATGTCGTCACCCTGAACTCAGCATTGGCCTCTGATCTGGCGACCAATGCAACAGCCTGGACAGTCAACGATGGGCGTGGGTACTACACCTACGCAGGCCTACGTGCTGGTGTGCCTTATAGGGGATATCACGCCAAGACCATAGGTAGGTGGCGCTGGTACTTCCTCAACTCCACCTCAGCCTCTGTGGCAGCAGCAGGATCAGCGCAGTTGCAGTGGCTGGCACGTGATCTGGCAGCGCATCCCAATATGCCTATCATCGCCAGTTGGCATCACCCTCGCTGGACTGATGGCTCTAGTGGCTCTGTGTCTGATGACAACAACTACGACGCTATGGTGCAGTTGCTACAGGACACAGGTAGGTGTCAGGCCATTGTGGTAGCCCATGACCACAACTACCAGCGCTGGGACAAGATCAAGTCTCAGGGCACATCCCTTGACCCCTTGTACGACCAAGCAGATGGCTTCATGTACTTCATCGTGGGGTGCGGGGGACAGAATCAGAAGTACTCCCTACGCTCTACTAACATCAGGCGCTCCTATGGTCAGTACACCAACTACGGAGCACTGTTCCTTCGTCTAGGCGCTACGCAATGGTCATATCAATTCAGGCAGACTGTGGACGCTAACAGCGCGGGAGATGTGATCGAAGAGGGTGTAGTTCCCATCTTTGGTGTATAGACGAGAAAGGTAATCTGGCGTCATGAGCAAGAGTGCCTTTGGTGTTGAGCACTTTACTTTGATTTCGAAGCGCCTGTGGACGGGGAGATTAACCTACTGGTATGAACGACATCTCAGCCTTTGGTGTGGTTCATAAGGCTCAGCGCACTATCGAGAGCACACCCAACAGCATGGATGTGTATCAGAGCCGCTGGTATCGCAAGACACCCAAGCACATAGGCACACTGCAAACCACTCCTGAGGGGGATGTAGACCGCATCACCTGGGTGAAGACACGCAGGGGACACAGGCGTAAGGGTCTTGCGTCCTTCATGCTCAAGGAGCAGGAGAAGCGCACAGGGCGCAAGATCGTGCATAGTACTGATCTCACGCGCAGCGGGAAGAAGTTCGCTGAGTCTGTGAGTAAGTCGATCCCCTCAGAGTTCGCTGCACAACTGGCCGCACGCTCTAGTAAGGGCAGAGTTGTGTGGCACGCATCCAAGGCTCCCCACAAGAAGATACGCCGCAGGGGGCTGAAGCCCAATGCACCGTGGGGGAAGGCTGCTGCTAAGGCTGCTAAGGGCAGTACATACCCCTATGACTTGACGCGCAGCAAGTCAGTGTTTACCTCTACCAGCCCTGCTGAGGCAACGCGCTATGCCCAGCCAGGTAGCAGGCTGTATGCCATTGATCCTGACGCTGTGAAGATACGTGGGTCTTTTGAAGAGGGCGAAGGCGTAGAGACAGTGCTGGGGAGAGTCCCTCGTAGTGCGATTCTGCACTCACAGAATGTCAAACCAGGGACGCAACGCAGGTTCTGATTCTCGTTGACGCTCTCAGTATTCTTGCTACATGAGCACGAGTGCCTTTGGTGTTGAGCACCCTACTTTGATTTCGAAGCGTAGGAAAGAGAACCGGGATATCACTGGTAGCACTATTGCGGGTGCTGGGGGTACTGCTGCTGGGGTAGGACTGCTGGGTGGTGGCATCCCAGGAGTGAAGTCCAACGCAGACACTATCAAGAACTTGCACTCAGGCTCAGCCGCACAGCGTATTGGTGCTGCGATGAGTTCAGGGCGGGGTGGAGTCTTTGGCTATCGCACTGATGCCCATGTCAAGGCACTGAAGCGCTTTGAGAACGATGTGAACTACTACAAGGACAAGCCTGCTACTCGCCCAGAGATGTTCATGCGTGGGCGTACTGCGGGGAAGATTGCCCCTGAGAAGCAGATCATCCGCCACATGAAGACTGGCCGTAGAGCCTCTAACGCACTTCTGGTGGGTGGTCTGGGCGCTACTGCGTATGGCGTGAAGCGGGTGAAGGACAAGAAGAAGATCGCGAAGTCTCAAAGCGATACTGATCGCTACCACGGCGCTATGTTGGGTGTGGGCAGCGCGGGAGCAGTGTCTGGCTTTGGCTTGAAGAGGATTCTTAGCAGCCAGGGCAAGAAGTGGGCGCAGCGTGCTGATGCTAATGCAGCGCAGGCCAACAAACTAGTCCCCAACCTCAGCCCCACCATGAGCACTGACGATGCGTTCAAGGACGGTAAGCGGGTCTTCTCAGGGAAGAACAAGAAGATCGCAGAAGAGGCAGGGCGACTGCGTGGTCATGCTACACAGCAGCGGTACTTCTCCCGCGTGTACAGAAGCACAGGGAAGATCGCTGGCAAGGCTGGTATGGCCTCTGCTGGTGTGGCGGGTGTGGGTGCTGGTGGAGTTCTGCTCTCACAGAGGAACAAGCGCTAATGCCCTTCAAGTCCAAGAAGCAGCAGCGATACGCCTTCGCTACTGATCAGCCTTGGGCTAAAGAGTTCGCATCAGAGACTAAGAAGATCAAGCGGGGTAAGAAGAAGGGGTTCAAGGCCTTGGTAGTGCATAAGTCGTGGCGTATGGGCTTCAATGGAAGCACCAACGATGACTTCATCCCCGTGACACAGATGACGCCTCAGGAACGGCGTAAGAACTTGGTCTACCTCAAGCGTCGCAAGGATGCGCAGCGTCATGGGACAGTCTTCAATGACTCCATCGTGCATGGCTATGGGAAGCCCTACCAGGGGCGCGGGAAGGTCGTCCCCACCTCTGGGCTGGTAGACCCCTTCGCTGTGCATTGGGCAGAGCGCACCAATGCCAAGATGAGAACTGCGGTCAATCGCGGAATGAATCGTGAGCCAGTATCTGCTCCGCGCGCTCGTGTATTGAATGAGGATGCGGCACACGCAGGCAGGCGTTGGACTCCGTGGATGCCTCACGAGCAGAAAGAGATCGTGCGCTCCGCTCAGAGGGAAGGCATAAAGAGAGAGCAGCAAAGAGCCGCTCAGGCCAAGGCAGCCAAGCAGCGCCCCAAGGTCCACAAGCCCAACAGGACTATGCGTCCTCCTGCTCCCATCAGGAATGTTGCGCAGCAGATGCATAGTGCTGTGATCAAGCCAAAGAACCCTGTGATGTGGGTTCCTCATATCTCTGGGCGTCAAGCGCGCATTGGCGGTGCTGTCGCAGGAGTAGGCGCTGTCGTTGGTGGATTCGCGCTGGGTCGCCAGCGCAAGACGGACAGGAAGGGGGTGTATCGCTGGAATGGGTAAGGCAAGCGCTTTTGGCGTCGTCTACAAGTCGTGGAAGGCAGGCTTCCCCGGCAGTAAGGATGACGACTTCATTCCTGTCACGCAGATGTCACCTGAGGATCGCTCTACGAATCTTCAGCGTCTGAGGATGCGCAGGTACATGCGCGATAACCCCTCGATGGTTGATAAGCCGCGCGGAAGCATTGTCACGGGCGGTGATCCTAATGATCACACGATGAAGATCATTGAGCGTCAGCGAGACAAGTATGAAACTTCTATACAACGTGCTCGTCATGGCAAGAAGACCAGCCCTCTGCGTCATCCCATCCTTGACTACCACACTGCTGCAAACATGCGGCATGGATTGAAAATCACGCGTCCTAACGATGCTATCTACCCTGTCGTGCGCAAGCCAGGACCTTCTCGCAGGAGTCAGCAGGCATCAATCAACAACGCATATCGTTACTTTGGTGATGAGTACAAAAGCGCTCATAGAGAGAACTTCTATCGCAATGCCAAAGCAGGAGCGGAGCGCACGTTGCGGTGGGGAGATGAAGCCGCTCGATCTATGGCTCGTAGCCGCAATCGTAAGTTGGCGATAGGCACAGGAGTTGGCGCATTGGCTCTTGGAAGCGCAGGAGCGTACATGAAGCGCAAAGGCAACGTGAAGAAGAGCGACAAGAAGCCAGAGATCACAGGCCCTCGTATGCAGGCGCTTGATCTCAACACAGATGAGTGTGTGGAGTGGCCGGGAGCCATGCGTAATGGCTATGGCGTGAAGAAGATGGGCAACACCACTGTCAACGCTCACCGCTGGGTGTATGAGCAGGCTACGGGCAAGAAGATTCCCAAGGGTATGGCTGTGGACCACACATGCCGTAACCGCAAGTGCGTGAACCCCAAGCACCTAGAGGTCGTGTCGCATGGGGAGAACAAATTGCGTGCGTGGGGCTTCAAGAGCGGGAACTACAAGCACAAGTACTACAAGGGTGAGCCTGTTGAGAAAGGCTTCAAGGCTGTTGACCGCTATGGACCGCTAGGTGAGCCTGAGTCTCGCAGTGGTCCTGGCAAGACCTACAACCCAGACAAGATGCAGGAGTGGCTGGATGGCGGCTACACCGTCACGCAGCGCACTGAGAAGAGCGGGAAGAACGCTTACGCGCGCGTAGGGGTATATGCAAAGAAGCCACCGCCCCCTCCCAGGAAGAAGTTGCTGGGAATCATTCCGCGTAAGCAGAAGAAGCAGCGCTTTGGGGACACTATCGACTACTCGCGCGCTCAGTACTACAAGGGCGGTGGACTACAGGATTGGCGTACTGGTGAGCCGATCAAGAAGTCAGCATTTGGGGTCGATCATCCTCTAGCGTGATGGTGGCTCCTGGCACGCCATAAATCTTCGTTGCTGTGATGCGCGTGATCCTACTGTCATCTCTGATCACACCAGCCTGTGTGAGCGCATCTCCCACAGCACGAATCAACTTATCCAGATCAGGCTTGGCGGTGTAGTAGGTAGGAGCCTTCTCTTTGAGGACAAGAGAGTTCTTACCTGTCCCGAAGTGATGCTTAGGGCGGGGGAATCTGAACTCAACAGTCAGGTGCAGAGGGCAGTCAAGTGGCTCACCCTGATGGTGATTGGTAGAGGCAGCAGCAATGGCCTTGCGCCAGATACGCAACTTGTTTGAGTTGGTTTCGACAAGCCGACCATTGAAGATGTTCTTAGACCCTTGGGGAATCGGAATCCCTGGTACGTTGAGCGTCACCATGAATGTTGACTCTATATGAAAGACTTGTGATTGTGGCGGCAGACAGTTACGAGGGTGGCGACGACCTCACTCTAGGCAACGTGAAGCGTGATGCTGGCCCGATGATGGAATTGGGTGCATCTGGTCTTAAGCGCTCTGCCGGATACATCAATGAAGAGTTCCTCCCCGCATTGAAGGGAAGGAAGGCCATTCAGGTCTTCCGTGAGATGAGTGAGAACGACCCCATTGTGGGGGCGTTGCTCTTTGCAGTGGACCGCCTTCTGCGTCAGATCGAGTGGCGTGTCGAGCCTGCCAGTCAGAAGCCTGAGGACAAGCAGGTTGCTGAGTTCATCGAGTCCTGCATGGATGACATGTCACACACCTGGGATGAGTTCATCTCCGAAGTGCTGACCATGCTCCCCTACGGATGGAGTTGGCACGAGATCGTCTACAAGAAGCGCGTCGGCCCGTGGGAGAACGACCCACGCAAGCGCTCCAAGCACAACGATGGCAAGATCGGCTGGCGCAAAATCCCTATTCGTTCCCAGGAAACTCTGCAACGGTGGGTCTTTGATGACACTGGCGGCATCAAAGGCATGGTGCAACTCGCGCCCCCGAAGTATGAGACAGTGCTGATCCCCATTGAGCGATCACTGCTGTTTCGTCCCTCCACGGTGAAGAACAGCCCTGAGGGACGCAGTTTCCTGCGGAACGCCTACCGCCCCTGGTACTACAAGAAGCGCCTGGAAGAGATCGAGGGTATTGGTATCGAGCGTGACCTTGCGGGTCTGCCTGTTGCCAAGGTGCCTCACGACTATCTCTCAGCAAAGAAGGGGTCTGAGAAGGCCAAGGTTGTTGATGCCTTCCGCAAGATGGTCCGTAGTGTGCGTCGGGATGAGCAGGAAGGTGTGGTCATCCCCACCCAATACGATCAGGACACCAAGCAGCCTCTCTTCGATTTCCAACTGCTGACATCAGGTGGTGGGCGAACATTCGACACCAACTCCATCATTCAGCGCTATGAGCAGCGGATTCTGATGACAGTGCTGGCCGACTTCATCATGGTGGGCCATGAGGGCACTGGTTCGTATGCCCTACATACTGACAAGACAGGGTTGTTCAGGGCCAGTATCAACAGCATCTCGCAAGCCATTGCAGATGTGTTAAACCGATTTGCCATTCCTCGTCTGCTGGCGATCAACGGCATGAAGGTCAACGAGTTCCCACAGTTCGTGCCGGGAGATGTCGATCCCCCAGACCTCAACCAGTTGTCCTCGTTCATGGGACAGATGGCAAGCGCGGGTGTGCAATGGTTCCCAGACCCCGAGTTGGAGAAGTTCATCCGGCAGGCTGCGCGCCTACCCAAGTTGGACGAGACCAAGGAACAGGTCTTGGAGACAGAGAAGCGCCAAGCCGAGGTCATGCGTATTGCTCAGCAGCGCATGGAAGCCCTGCAACTACAGCAACAGGCGGCTCAGGGCGTGGAGCAGATGAAGCAGGCTCAGATGGCTACCGAGCAGCAGAAGATGGGCTTGGAGCAGCAAGCCAGACGGCAGCCTCTGGAAGAAGAGCAGGCTGCCATGCAGACAGCGCAGCAGCGTATGCAGACCGAGCATCAGGCCGCGCGTATGCCGCATGAGCAGGCGCAGACAGAGATGCAGACCGAGCAGCAGCGCATCGGTCTTGAGCGCGAGTCCACGCATGGTATGAAGCAGCAGGAGATGCAGACGCGCCAGCAGGAGTTGAGCGTCAAGGAGCAGGAAGAGTTGCAACGCATGACTCCTGAGCAAAGGGCGAAGTTGAATCAGAAGCCTGATTCCAAGAAGTAACTAGCCCTCAGCAGTACCATCTGCTTATAGGAGGAAGTATGCGCGCTGAGCACTTGACGCCAGAGTTTTTCGGGTCTGACGACCCCAACTTCAACCTTGAGGCCGCTATTGCTGCGTACTCCTGGGTGATGCGGGAAGAAGAGCCTGTTGCGAAGTTCGTGCTGGGTGATGTGGTCTCCAACGTCATCTACGAAGAGGTTCAGAAGAACGAGCCACAGTTCCGCGCCTATATCCGCAAGCAGGCTGAAGAGCGCAAGGAACTAGTGAAGAAGTCTCTCGCGCGTGCGGTCATGGAAGGAACCATGAGCGATGAGGCTGTGCAGGAGACCATCGACGCAATGGAGATAATCTCCAAGGCGGGGCGTTGGGACGACACACAGTTCCAAGAGAGCGATGTGCGTCGTGATGCGGGTGGACGCTTCGCCCCGATGGGTAAGACGAAGCCTGTCTACTCAGGTCAGAAGAAGACTGGTATGCACACCAAGGCAAGCAAGGTTGCGCAGGCGTTCAATAACCAGCAATCTTCTAGCAAAAGTCATATGTCTGATTGGGACAGAAGGCAGTTTGAAGAGGCCTACCAACAGATCGAAACTGACCTTGCCACCATGAGCGTTGGCGGAAAGAATCCAGTCTCCGCAGTGGTGACGGCGACTGACAGCAATGGCGATCTTCAGACCACCCACATTGACTACATCACGGGTCCAGACTCCATCGTGAATGGTGAGTTCTTCAACAGTCGCAACAAGCACATTGTTGATGTCACGTATTACCCCGCTGGTGCTGCTTCTTCCTCTGTCGCTGGACAGATGCGCGCTACCAACAACGGTATGAACCCTGCGGGTGTGGCTGCGTGGCAGGGCATCAAGACCGCCCAGATGATGCAGATGGAGAACGACCCTGAGTTGACTGGCTCTACGCGCGGGATGCGTAACGTCGGCAATGCTGCACAACTGGCTGAGACATTGGGGTTGGGCAGCAGTCCCAAGGCTCAGGCTGCTATTCAAGCAGGAAAGATGGTGGGTGAACTCGGTCCTGAGGCTGAACAAGTACTTGGACCAGGGATTCGCCGCGCTGCGTATCGCTATCGGGGTACGGAGAGGGCCAAGCCCGACAAGGAGATCAT
>ERZ724522.1422-NODE-1422-length-12909-cov-4.651937_pt1 | contig 12909 bp, 20 predicted proteins | sample MGYA00376055_ERZ724522 | MGnify/ENA primary metagenome ERZ724522 (study PRJEB28724, sample SAMN07190884) | wastewater metagenome | isolation source: effluent of sewage treatment plant in Hong Hong | place: Hong Kong | collected 2016-03-17 ... | reverse complement strand
GAGCTGGCGTCCGGGGCGAGGCTCGCGACGGCGAGCGCCGTCCTCGCAGGGGTCGCCGTCGGAGACGCGCCTGCAGCGACCGACCCGGGGGTAGTCGCCGCGCGCTCGGGCGTCGCCGTCGGGCCGGCGGACGCGCCGACCCAGCCGTAGACGAGCACTGCCACACCCGACCCGGACGACAGTGTCCCCGCGTACATGCGGGCCGCCCAGGCACGGGCGTTCGCCGTGGACGACCCGCGAGGGGTCGGGAGCGGGCCGTGGCCGAGCGCGAAGTGAATGATCGACGCGCGGTCGTCGGTGGCCGTCGACTGCGTGACGGACTCGACGCGCGGGAGGACGTTCGTCAGTAGCGGCCAACCGCGCTTCTGGTCGACCTGGAAGCGTCGCCGGTTCTTGAACGCGCCGCCGTTGGATCGCCGGTAGCCGAACTGGTTACGGCGCGCCACGGGCTACTCCGCGGCGACGTACATCGGGAACACGTTGGCCGGCACCGTCGTGTCGTGGAACGTGTCGTCGGTCCACGCCTCGGAGATGACGGTCAGCTCGGCCCACGACGACCCGCCGCCGAGCGAACGCGTCACCGTGAACGGCCGCTGCTCGGGCAGCGTGATCACCCACGTGGTAGCACCGCTCTGCGGGGTGGCGGCGAGCATCATGTTCGGGGCCTCCTGTCAGCCGTACGCGCAGTTGATCGTGCCCCACACGGTGGTCGCCGTGGTGGTCGACGCGAGCAGGGCCAGCCCGAGCGTCGCGTTGTCGTAGATCCTCGGCAGGCCCATCACGTCGTCGAGGAACGAGACCTCGTTCCAGACGTTGGCCACGAGCGGGATGCGGGCTAGCGGGCGGATGATGAGCACGTTCACCGCACCCGCCGCGGACGCCGTGCCGACGTTGAGGCCGATCTCGATGGAGCGGACGCCCTGCTTGCTGGCGTTGAGCGGGACCTGGATCATCGAGTGCAGGTCCGTCGCGGCGGCGGGGAACGTGACGTTGCCGCCGGACTGGCCGGTCGAGCCGTCCGCTGACGTGTAGCTGTTCAGGTTCACGACCGGGGCGGTCGTCGTGGTCGCCGTGGTCACCTCGAGCCACACTTCGTTGAGCGTGGCCGACGTCCCCGTGTATCGGGTCAGGGCGGTCGAGTTGATCGTTTTGTTGCCGGTCGTCGCCGTCGAGATGCCCGACACGCCGACCAGGCGGTCGTAGAGCATCAGCGTGCAGTTCTGCGTCGCGCACGCCCCGAAGCTCAGGAGGTAGCGCTGATCGGTGCTCCGGTCCGGGAACCAGATCGCCCCGGCGGTCGCCGTCCCGGCGTCCGTGTCGTAGGCGGTGCCGGTCGACGCGGCCGGGTCACTGCCGGCGCCCGGGTTGCCGACGCCCTTCCAGAGCGACTGCCAGACACCCGCAGCCTCGGCGGCTGCGGGTGCCACCTTGTAGAAGTTCCAGAGGTCCTGCTTCCCGTTGGTCGTGACCTCGTTGATGATGTCGTCGCGACTGGTGAATCCGGGCATCTGTCAGCTCCATTCCGAGCGGGTGTAGGTCGAGCCGTCATCTGACACGGACGAGGTCGACAGGTCGGACGAGTCGGCGTCGTTCCGCAGGGTCGTCGTGGACGACGTCTGTGTGACCTTGTTGCGGGCGAGCGCCGTCAGCCATCCCAGCGCCTTCTCGACGTCGGTTGGCCACGTCGGCGCGCCCGACGGCTCAGTGATCGACACCGGGTAGAGCACGAGCGTCTGCGTGACCGCGTTCGTCGTCGAGGACTTCACCTGCACCACGACCGTGTCGGCGTTCATCTCCGTCGAGGTCAGGTCGAGGTAGTAGTGGCCGGACGAGGTGGCGATCTCGGTGGCCTCGTTCGTGCAGTCGGCGAACGTCCCCGCATCCTTGGACACCTCGGAGTCGAGGCCGGCGGCGCCAGTGTTCAGCGCGCCCGTGTTCAGCCGCAGATCGAACGACACCCGGAACGCCTGGTTCTTGACTGGCCACGGACTCGCATCGGTCGACGCCATGTCAGAGGCTCCCTCGGTAGTTGGTGGAGAACGGGGTGCGCGACGACAGCAGGTTGACCGGGTACGTGCTGCCGGCGCTCACCGTGTCGGTGAACGCGACCGCGAGCGACACCCAACCGTCGGCGAGCGGCACCGTCAGCGACTCGGCAGCGAACGACCCCGCCGACACCACAGTCCGGTCGTAGAGACGACAGACGGTGTCGTAGGTCAGGCGGCTCGTCCAGTTGGACGGGTTGCCGCTGATCGCCTGGTTGTAGCCGACTTTCGCGCCGATGACGAGTTCGTTCGCCTGGGCGGTCGAACCACCGGCGAGGGACTGCGTCGAGGCCCGGCCGTTCGTGGGTGACGACGACTCGTACGGCGCCGACGCGTGCGCGCCCTTCACGGTGACCACGGCGTAGTTGTGGTACTGCGACGAGGACAGGTTCACCGTGAACGACGCGCCCTCGGACCCGTCGAGCACCCGCACCCATGCGAACAGATTCAGGACCTCGGTCGTCGACTCGCGCACCGGGGTGAGCGTGTTCGTCGGCGTCCACCCGGACGGCGTCGCCGTGATCGCCGCATCGTCGTAGGCGGCGACGAGCATCAGCAGCGCGTCGCCGACCGACACGCCTGCCGGCTTGGTGACCGACACCGACGACGACGTCGACCCGGCGACACCGATCGCGTTCGCCCAGTCGGCCGTGATCGCCACGGGTCAGACGAAGGTCAGATCGATCGACGCGGCGCCCACCGCGACGGTGAGGTTGCCGGCGCTCGCGAAGGCGTTCGGCACCGTCTTGAAAAACGCGCACTCCCCCGCCGCCGTCACGTCCAGCGCCGTCCCGCCCGAGGTGGTCGACACCTTGAACGCGTCCGCCGTCAGGCCGCTCGCGAGCACGTAGTAGAGCGTCGTGGTCGAGATGCCGGTCGGGATCGACTCCCCGGCGATCGTCGCGAAGAACACGCGATCATCCGTCGTGAGGCCGTGGCCCACCGACGTGAACAGGTCCGCCGTGGACACCGTGGCGACACCCTTCACGACCTGGCCGGACGAGCCGTAGGGGAACACGCCGAGCAGGTCGCCGGCGCTCAGCGCGTCGTAGTAGGCGATCGCGACCGGCGTCGAACCGGCAGGGATCGGGATGGTGAGCGCGCCACTGTTCGTCGTCGCGCCCGACGACGCCGCCGCCCACGTCACCGCCTGGCGCGCGTAGGACCCGCCCGCCACCTCGGTCCCGGACAGGTCGGTGACCGCACCCACGTGCGTCACCCCGCCCTTCCCGCTCGTCAGCAGCGCGTTGCGGCCGGTATTGTTGAATCCCACGGGTCAGCCCTCCTTGCACTTCGCGACCTGCACGCCGAGCTGCAGCGCCGCCTCGACGACGATCTGGACCGCGGCGACCTGGTCGGCGGTCAACTTCAGGCCGAACGCCGTCGCGCAGACGGTGACGGCGCGGACGAAGGCGCGCACTGCAGTGCCGCCATCGGAGAACAGACGCTTCACAGTTGGGTCCCTCCACTGGACAGGCCCTCGCGGGCCGCGTTGGTGCCGTGAGCGCGCTGCCACGCGTCCGCCGTGGCCGAGATGATCCGTTCCGCCAGGCCCGACACGAGGACGTCCAGGCGGCCCTCGAGCTGCGCCCTGCGCTCCTTCTCGGCCCCGACCTCGGCGCGCAGATCGGCGTTCGCCCGACGCAGCTCCTCGTTCGCCTCGATGATCGTCGCCAGCGACTCCTTCACCGCCGCCGACCGGCTCACCGCCCACCCGGCCGCCACCGTCGTCGCGACCGCGAGCAGCGCCGCCGTCGCCGCCAGCCACCCCGGGATCGTCACCGCACCACCGAACATCGCACTGCCCGCCCGCAGCACGTCAGACGCCCAACCGGACATCACCGGACACGCTCACCGTGCCCGAGATCGTCGGAGCGTGCTCGAGAGCGAAGTCGGCGCGCGTCGTGCGACCCGCCTGGCCGCCGTCACCGCGCGAGTAGTCCGGCTCGGGGCCGACCAGCGTCAGCGCCTTCAGCGCCGCACGCGGGACGATCTGCACCGGGGCCGGGTCCCACACGCCCGCACCCTGCAGCGCAGCGATCGTCTCGCCCGAGACGGCCCACACGGCGTGCACGCCGTCCGTCGCGAGCACCGCGGCATCGCCCTGCGGCTGGATCAGTCGGGGCTTCATCTCGTCCTCCTGGGGTGGGGTGGGCGTGGGCGGCTCCTCGTGCGGGAGCCAGGCCGTGAACGGGCGCAGCGCGGTGTTCGTGTCGACCACCGCACCGGCGACCTCCTGCGAGGCGTGCTGCTGGACGTGCACGAGGCTCGACGGCTTCGGCGACCAGGCGCGCGCGTTCGGCTTCCAGTTCAGGACGCTGCGGCCCGCCAGGGCCTCGATCACGTCCGTGTCCGCGTAGACACCGAGCGGGTACGGGGCACACGCCTCGGCGAACGCGGCCAGATAGGCGAGCACCGCCGGCAGGGTGCGCGCCGTCACGTCCGTGTCGACCGCGGCCATGATCGGCACCGACGACGGGTAGCCGACCTTCGCCGCCCGATCCTTCGCCACCGCACCATCGGCCTTGCCGGCGGGTGCACCGTCGAACGGGCGCGTGGCCGTCGACTCGAACACGAGCAGCAGCGCCACACCTGCGGCGTGCAGCTGCGCCACCTCGTCGGCGGTGATGTTCTTGCCGGACTTGCCGGGCGACACGTAGCGGACCGCGAAGCGGTAGCCGAGCCGGCGCAGCTCGGTCGGGTCCGGGCGGCCCCACGAGTAGTCGACGCCCTTCCACCCGGCGAGGATCGGGAACTCGGTGATCGCGCTCACGGCGCCACCAGCAGGCCGACAGCGAAGCCGAGCGCGAGCGCGGCGAGGGAGACGAGCAGACGGCGCATCGAAATCACCTCTTGACTTCCAGCCCGATCAGGGGGTTACTAACACGCACACGGTTACTAACACGGAGGCAACGCCATGAGCGCAGACCCGACCATCCCCGATCCGACGACGCCGGTCCCGGCGCCGAACGGCCAGCTGCCGCCTGGGCTTCCCGAACTGTGCGCGCCCGACGGGCACACGTGGCAGACGGTGATCCCGTGCGGGCCGGAGAACCCGACGATCGAGCAGGCGTGCCAGCAGGACGCCTACCGGGCCGTGCTCGACTGCACGGCCTACCCGAAGCAGGTGCTGCCGCACACCGGCAGCGCGTCGGTGCCGATCGCCGGGGCCGGCTTCGCCTTCGTCGCGATCGGGGCCATCCTCGTCCGCAAGGTGGCCGCTCGCTAGGTTCCGCCGTGATGCCCGAGCACGGTCGCAATGGCACCTACACCAAGCACGGGTGCCGTTGCGACGCGTGCACGGACGCACACCGGGCGTACCAGGTGCAGTGGCTCCACGCCGACGAGGCCCGCCTGGTCGCACATCGAGAGCGCGAGCGCGCGCGACGGAACGAGCAGAGGCCCGAGCCGGTCAAGCGTCCGCCGCGGCCTCGTACATGAGCTGCCCGTAGATGAAGTCGCCGGTCGTGATCGCGGCGGTGAACGTGGTCGAGCCCATGTATGCGGTCGTTGACGCCACGTTCGCCATCACCTTGAACGTCGTCGTGGAGACCATCACCGGCACGCCAGTGAACCGCGACGTGGCCGACGTGTCCTCGATGGTCACCGCCGGGCCTGCGTAGACCACCGTTGTCCCACCGCGCGCCGTCACCGGCAGCGTGATGACGATGTCGTTCGCGGCGGTGCCCGAGCTCGACGGCGCGAAGTACAGCGACGCGATGATGAGTCGGCCGATGCGGATGTAGTACGAGCCCGAGGACCCGGACACCGATGCCGACTGCGTCACCGTCGGCGTCCACGACGTCCACGCGCCGTGCGCGGGGGCGATCAGCGTGGAGAACGCCGAGCCGGTGTAGATGTCGAGGTCGTTGTTGTCGACCTGGTACGACAGCATCCCCTCGGTCTTGACCGAGGACAGCGCCGTGTCCCGCGCTGCCGACGACGCGAACCGCATCACCGACTGGTTCTGGCAGTAGTCCTCGAGGTCCGCTGCGGCGAGCGCGCTGCCGGCCGTGAAGTCCTTGTACCCCTGCGCCATGCGGGCCTCCTAGAAGATGAGCACGCCGGCACCGTCGAGCAGGCCCATCACCGGGTCGTCGAGGATGAACGCGCTGCGGTTCGTGAACACGTCGAGCGTGAGCGACAGGTAGTGCGACGTCGGCGTGAGGTCGTGAGTGATCCCGGCCACCTGCAACGTCGACACGATCGGATCGCCGATCCCGAGCGGGGTCGTCGTCACGCCCACCAGGTCGCCGAGGTCGAGCGACAACAGCGCAGCCATCTGGTCCGTCGTGTACTGCTCGGACGACAGGATGAAGTCCAGGCGCGCCACCCGCTCGTTCGTCGCGGACAACGTCGTGTGCAGGAACTCGGCCATCGCCAGCGCCTGCGCGTCGGAATCCATCAGCAGGCCGGACAGGGACACCGAACGAACCTGGCCGCTCGACGATGTCACCGTCTGCGCCGTCCCGCCCTCGCGGTCGACCGAGACCCGCGTGAAGTAGCGGGCCGCCACCGACGCCAGCTCGATCCCGTGGAACACCACGCCAGAGCCGTCATCCGCGGCCGTCACCGTCGGCGTGCCGCCGGCATTGTGCGAGCGCGCGTAGAAGGTGAGCACGTTCGACGCATCTGCGAAGAACGTCCCGAGCTCGGACTGCACGACCAGCTGGCAGTAGTTGAGGACGTTGCTGCCCCAGGTGACAAGGTCGCCCTGCAGGGTCGTCACGCCCGCCTCGAACGACCGCGCGCCACCCGGCCACGCCACCTCGGCACGGTTCAGGACGTCGGTCAGCCGCGCGTCCGCCGTTTGTGACGCCGTTGCGGTCCACTCATTGAACTCCTGGCGGCCGAGGATCGCCAGCGCGTCCTCGGCGGTCAGCGTGGCGATCGCTTTGCCCGAGCGGTCGTAGACCACCTTCCAGTCCTTCACCTGGCCGGTGAAGATCCGCACCCCACCCGCCGACACGGTCACCTCCTTGCCCGGCTCGAACAGGCCGTACAAGGGGCCGGCCGTGTCCAGCGGGTCAAAGATGCGGGTGTGGTTGTTCAGCTCGATCACGCAGTCACCCGGGTCGATCACGTCGAACAGGGCATCGGTGCGCCCGCGCGTGATCGACACCTGCCGCACGTAGGGCCAGATGTCCGTCGGCAGATCGCCCGACAGGACGTCGGTGCCGTCGAGCAGCGACGAGTCCAGGGTGAAGATCCCCGTGAGGTCGACCGGCGCCGCGAACGCCACCGTCACCTCGCGCGCCGGAGCCGTCACCTCGTCACCTCCACGGGTTCGGGACGCCCGACCGAGCCAGATCCTTCAGTACCGCGAGCACCGCCCGAGCGTCCGGGCGTGCCGTCACCAGTGTGACGTTCATCGTCCCGCCGCCCCAGGCCGGCGCCGACCCCGCCGGTGCCAGCATCCGCGACGTCGAGGTGGCGTCGTGCACGTACGACCCCGACGGCAGGTCGACCAGCTCCGGCCCCTGCTCGCCGACGAGCGTCAGCCCGCGCGCCGGACCGCCCGACGCCCGCTTCTCGTAGCCCAGCTCGCCCGGCTTGATGACTCGGAGCGGGATGTCCACGCCGTTCTTCCAGTTGTCGAGCATGAGCACGACTTCGTTCAGCTTGCCCTCGTCGAGCATCGTGTACAGCTGCGTCTTGATCTCCGGCGGGATGCCTTTTGCCTGCTCGATGTAGTTCGAGGCTGCCGTGACCGCACCGTCCGACGCCTCTTCGATGTCTCGCCACGACGACTCGGTGTCGTCCGCGGTCGTCTTGAACTCTGCGAGCGCATCGCCGAGGTTGCGCCAGGCCGAGCGCTCGTCCACGTGGCCGGTGAGCCTGCGGTAACTCTCGTCCATCGCATCGACCGCCGTCACGGCGCCACCAACGTCGATGCCGAACAGCTTCAGAGAGTGAGCGGTGTCGTCCGTCTCGCCGCCCAGGTCCTCGGTGGCGCCCTTCGCGGCGTCCACCCGGCTCTTGTAGTACTCGGCCTTGTCCGCCGAGTCCTTGATCTGCGCGGCGATCTCGCCGACCGAGAGCCCGGCGTAACGGTTCTGCTCGTCGAAGAACTTCGCCGAGGCTGCAGCGTTCTTCACGGCGTCGCTTTCGAGGTCGACCTGCTGCTTCAGCCCGAGCACCGACGCGGCCACCGTGTCCGCGTCCGCCCCGGCGTCGAGCATCGCCTGGCCCCACGCGTCGATCTTGTCCTTGCCGCCCGCGATCAGCTGCGCCGTCGACTGCACCGTCAGCCCGAGCGACGTCAGCGCCGGCAGGATGTCCGCCGTGTCGCCGAGCACACGCCATTCCAGCTTGTTCGAGTCGGTGATCTTCCGGACGATCGCCTGCAGCTCTGACTTCGCGCCCTTCAGCGCTGTGGTGTAGGCGTCGACCTCCTCGCGCTTGAACGCCTTCGTCTCGGCGATGTTCTCCATCGACGTCGAGATGCCGTAGAACGCGGCGGCAGCCAGACCGAGCCCACCAGCCGCGGTGATGAACTTCCCGAGCTTGATGTTGCCTTCGGCCGCGTACTCGACGAACTGGCCGATGGCCATGTTCATCGGGCCCATCGCCTGCGCGACGCCCGGCAGCTCCTGGGCGGCGTTGCCGGCGAAGTTCGCCACCACGCTCCCGGTGCGCTCCGTCTCGTCGGCCGTGTGGTGCATCTCGTCGCCGACGCCCTTGGCCGCGACGCGTGCGTTGTCCACCGACGGCCGCACGTCGTCGACCGCCTTCACCGCCTGCGCCAGGCGGTCGGCGTCGTCGCGCACGTCCTGGTAGGTCAGCCCGGCACGGTGGAGATCTGACACCAGCCCGTCGATCGACTGGCCGCCCTGCTCGAGCTTGGCCACCATCTCCGGCCCGAGCGACGACGACAGAGCGTCGGCCGCGGCCTCGGCCGCCTGCAGCTCCTGCTTCGCGATCTGAGCCATCAACTCCATCGCGTCGGCGAGCTGCTGGCCCTTCGTGCGCGTGTCGTAGATGCCCTCGCCCAGCTGCCCGGACGCCTGCTCGGCCTCTTTCAGGTGCTGTTGCGCCTTCTGCGTGACAACGTCGAGGTCGATCCTCAGCTGCCGATCAGCCACCGCGGATCACCCCCTTCAGCGTCTCGTACAGCGACTCCTCGACCAGGTCCGGCGTCGCCCGTTCGATCGCGTCGAACCCGTCGTCCCACGTGCCCTTACCGCGCGTCGCGCCGACGACGCCCTTCACCTTGCGGGTGCGCAGCTTGCGCTCCCCGGTGCGCTTCGACACGTAGGATCCCTTCACCCGGCGATCGCCCGGCTGGTACGCGTTGCGGCCCGACGTGAGGGTCTGCATGATCCCCGTCGACCGGCGCCTCGGAACGATGACCGCCGTCGAGCCCTCCACCTTCGCCTCGGTGACGATCGGGGCCGGGTCGCGGTGGCGCCAGCCGGACAGCGACATGTCGCCGAGGTCCGACCGCACGGCGGCATCCATCAGCTTGACCGCGTTCGCGCCCGCCAGCTCGAGCGCGTCACGGCGCGCCTCGCCACCGAGCGCCGAAGCCATCGAGCGCAGCGTGACGCCCAGCTCTGCCAGGTCGTCGGCCACGAGCGGCGTCAGCTGGTCAGGTAGCCGAACTGGCCGGTGACCGAGAGCGTCAACCGGGCAGCAGCCTTCTTGACCGCCTGGCCGGAGAACGGCTGCCACGACTTGATCCACACCGCCGCCACGAACGACGGGTTGGTGGCCGAGCGCGCGCTGGACGTCGCCTTCACGTCCACGTAGACCGGCGAGCTGCCTGCACGCGACAGGCCGCCGAGGGTCGTGGTGACGATCGAGTAGAGCGCGCTCGCGGCGTTGTCCGAGTTGCACTCGAGCACCAGATCGTCACCGGACGTCAGCCCGGGGATCATCTCCGAGTAGCCGCCCGACGCGAAGTTGGTCACGTCCTCCATCGCGGTCGACGCCCCGTGGTCACCCGAGGTGACGTAGCGGGAGATGTCCGACGACGACGAGATGGTGCCGGCGATCGTCGGCAGCGGCACGATCGGACCCGGCGCGGTCGACGGGGCCGACCATGTGGTGCCGACGAGGATCGTCTTGGAGACGAGGACGAACGAGGACATAGGTCACTCCTTGGTGCTGGAACGGCGAGGACGCGCCGGGGTGACGGCCTCCGGGTCGGTGAACAGATGCGGGGCGAGCGCGACCAACTCGTGGTCGTCCGGCAGGACATCGCCTGCCTTGCACTTGAGGTCGAAGTGGACGAAGTCGACGGCGACCGTGGCCATCACATCACCCCCATCAGGACGACGAACGAGAACGTGCCGGTGGCGACCGTCGCCGTCACCCGGTGATGCGTCTCCGACGAGAACGAGCCATCCACGTACGAGAACTGCCAGCCGGTCGCGGACACCGTCGAGAACGTGATGCGGTCCGTTGCCGACGTGAACGACCCGTTGTCGTCGGACTGCACCTTGACCGCCAGGTTCGTCCCCGACGCCGCCGTGACGTGCAGGGCCGCCCACAGACGCTGCGATGCCGTCGGGCCCGTCAGTGCCACTGCCGTCCCCGTGAGGCCCGACGTCGTGCGCGACGCCAGCGGCGCACCGACGAACCCGTTCACCTCGGCCGTGTCCGACGTCAGCCCGAGCTCGAACCCGGCCACCTTGCCCGTCGCGCCGAGCAGACCCTTCAGGCGGGACAGGTAGCCGCGCGTCAACACGGCCGCGTCCCCGTACGTGGCGGCCGTCCCCGCAGGGACCACCGAGGCCGCGTACTGCGTGCCGAGCTGCGCGTAGCCGAACGTCTGCGAGACGCCACCCGAGGCGAAATCGGCGTTGCCCTTCACGTCGAACGACGCGCGCACGATGCCCGGCAGCGTCACGGCATAGCCGCCCGCTGCCATGTGCTGCGCCGGTTCGATCGCGACCTCACCGCCCACCGTGAACTCGCCCGTGAACGCCGACAACTCGGCGGACCCGACCAGCACCTGGGCGTTCGACAGGACGAACGACGACATCACGACCCCCTACGCGGGAAGAGCTGCACACGGATACGCACCTGATGCAGCGGCGAGTTCTCCACCCCGAGATCACGGAACCGGGCGGACAGCACCACCAGGTCGTCCACTGCGCCGTTCAGCGCGCCCGCACCCTCCGGGTCGCGGGCCGCCTCGAGCGCATCGATCAGCGAGAGCGGCTGGTCATCGCCCCACGACACGAAGGCGTCGAGCTTGCGCTGCGCGTCCTCCGCGCCGTAGGCGCACGTCGCCACCACCTCGAACTCGGCGGTACCCGACGCCCGATCGCCGAACGTCTCGTGATACCCGAGCCAGTCCGGCGCCGGCACCACCGCCACCCACGGCACCGTCGGCGAATCGGGCAGGTAGGCGTACACGTCGAATCCGGCTCTCAGCGCGCGGTCACGGATCGCGGCGGCCAGGGCCTCGCGCATCGACGTCACATCGAAGCGGCTCACGCGATCCCCCACGACTCGACACGGCGGAAGTCGCGCAGCAGCCCGCGCACCTGCACGTTCTCCCGAGCACGGATCGCGGCGTACTCCGTCATCGCCGCGATGCCGTAGGAGGCGTCCCGGCCCGAGCGGACATCGCGGGCGAGCATGAGCACCGCCTGCTTGACCTCGTCCGGGAACGACGTCCCCGGCCACCCCCAGTCGGCGGTCACCGACACGGTCGCCTGGCGGCCGTACGCGTACCACCATCCGCCGAGCCGGCGCACACGCCGATACGGCACCGACACGCCCGCCGAGGTGATCCCGTTCAGCGGCTCGAGCTGGTACTCCGACGACGCGACGACGGACCCGTTCTCCGAGATCGACGAAACCGACACGCAGTCGTGCACGTGCACCAGGTCCCCCTCGGGGACGTACACGCGCGCCGACGTCGAACCCGTCGCGAACGCGAACCGGCGCTGGCAGTGCGTGCCCGCCGCAGCGGCGCCGGCGTCGAGGACGCTCTGCATCCAGGTCCGGTTCGTCGTGACCTCGGTGCCGATGTACGACTCGAACTCGGCGAGCGTCACGACGTCGTTCGCCACGTCAGTCCTTCACGCGGCCACGACCGCGGCGCACCACGGCCGAGTCTGCAGCCGACAGATCCGCGGCGGTCGTCTCGGCCGCCGTCGGATCATGCTCGGCCTTCACGTCGACCACCGGCACGCCCTGGCCGAGCGCGGCCAGCTGCGCGTCGACCTGCGCGACGCGATCCGACTTCCCGGCGGCGACCAGGTTGGCGCGCTCCGCACGGAGCGCATCCGCGTAGGTGCCCATGACGATCAGGTGAGCGCGAAGTAGCAGGGCGTCGCCACCGTGGTCGGCGTCGCGATCGTCGCCGGGGCGGTCGCGCCGACACCCGAGCCGTGCGTCTGTGCGAGCACCTTCGCCGAGAGGCCGATCGCACCAGCGACCGCGGCGTTGCCGGTCGAGATGCCGCGCAGCGTCGGCACCGTCGTGGCGGTGAACGAGATCACCACGTAGTAGAGGCCGGACGCGGTGATCGTCTGCGCCGTCGCCAGCGCCACCGTGTACGCGGTGTTGGCGGCGCGCGCCGTCGAACCGAAGTCGGCCGACTGTGCGAGCAGGGCCGGCGTCGATGCCGACGAGTACAGGGCGACGAACCCCGCCGTCGGGGTGCCGGCCGCAGTGCCGCCCGTGATGAACGTGATGTTGGTGACGACGTCGCCGCATTGCAGCGGCACGGCCGTTGCATGGCAGACGCCCGTCGCGCCGATCGCGTTGTCGACCGAGCACAGGTAGCGCGGGAACGTCTCGGCGAACGTGGTGTTGGTCGGGGAGCCCTGGCGCAGGTGCTCCTCGTTGATGGTGGGGCCAGCCTGACGAGTCATCGGGGGTCCTCTCGGGATCGGGTGGGGTG
>ERZ724522.1420-NODE-1420-length-12917-cov-4.087078_pt1 | contig 12917 bp, 17 predicted proteins | sample MGYA00376055_ERZ724522 | MGnify/ENA primary metagenome ERZ724522 (study PRJEB28724, sample SAMN07190884) | wastewater metagenome | isolation source: effluent of sewage treatment plant in Hong Hong | place: Hong Kong | collected 2016-03-17 ... | reverse complement strand
AAGCTTAAAATGACACCACTTGTTTCCCAACAAAGAATCAAAGAGGCTTTTGAATTCTTGTTGGTTAGATTATATGCAGAAAGAGAAGTTTCCTTAGTGGAAATGGATCTTGAACAAAGGCAATCAATGGTTGAACAGTTTGACCAGATGATTGGTTTGATCAAAGAGATCAAAGAGCGGCTATACATAAAATTTGAGCATAATGAGGAACAAAATGAGCAAGCATGATGAATATGAACCAACAGAATGTGGAATTGAATATACTGCTCCATACGAGTTGAAAAAGGCCACCAAGGGGTCAGCAGGCTATGACCTACAATCAATGGAAACTGTAACCATTCCTCCAGGAAAGTCAAAGCTGGTTCCAACTGGAGTGTTCCTAAATTTCCAGGCTTATGAGGCTCCATTTGCTGATAGCTTTGAGGCTCAGGTTCGTTCAAGAAGTGGGTTGGCATACAAGCACTCTGTTTTTGTGTTAAATTCACCTGGAACTATTGATTCCGATTATACTGGAGAAATTAAGGTTATCTTGTTTAATGCTGGAGAACAAGACTATACTATCAATGAAGGTGATAGAATTGCTCAATTGGTATTCTGTGAACTTCCAAGTGTCACAATGTCCAAGGTCAATCAGGTTAAGCATTCTGAAACCAGAGGTTCTGGTGGTTTTGGCTCAACAGGGGTTTAAAATATGACAATAGAAGAGGCAATTCAACAATTTAGAGGAAAATATGATCCAACTGGCCATTTTATCATTGATATTGTTCCTGATCGGAACTCATTTAATGTTTTCTGTTCCGAACCAAGAGTAGCTATAAAATTCCCATATAAGTTTAATGGCTATTTGGTAATAACAACTATTAAATTTTAGTTATGAAGAAATACAAGAGAAGAACGAAACAAAAGGTTCTTCCTGGTACCAAAATAAAGAACAAGAAAAGACCAATTGCAACACCAGAGGAAATCCTCAAACAACTTAATATCTTTATCCCGCCAGATATGGATAGGGATAGTCAGGAATATGCTCATTTAAAGCAACTTAGGGATGAACAGATTACTAAGATAATCAATCAAAGGGTGTGGCACATGATTGATGATATTCTTAGAAATGAAACTCAGGTAATCAAGGCTTTGGCGAGATATGAAAAGACTGCCATTCCGATTCCTTTGGACTTAGCTCTTGCTTTTCACTCTGAGGTTAGGAACAGGACAAAAGATGGGATTGAAAAAGGTAATAATTTTCTCTTGTTTCTTATGAAGAAGTTTATTGAACAAGAGCCACATATAATGATTCTTTTTAAGAACTATGCCAATGATGAATTGGCGATTAATAGATATGAAAAAGATGAAAATGCTGGTTCACTAAGAATAAAAGGTGCCTATGTAAAGATGGATGCACAGGATATCAAGGAGTTATACGACTTCATAGATTGACGGCTCCTTCGTGCTATTTAATACATCCTTAAGGAGATGAAATGTTTAAATTAGATATTGCTTATGGTAAAGGAAAGGGGAGCGTTTTACAAACAAAGTTCTCAAGAATGAACGAAGGTGCCGATGCTCTCCCAGGCAAAAATCTATCAGTAGAAGATACTGATGATGAAGGTGTGGATCTGGATGATGATGTTGATCTAGAAGGTCTTGATGCTGATGATGCTGATCTAGGTGATAGTGAACTTGATCTAGATAATGATGGCGAAGTTGGTGAACTTCCTGGTCACGATGAAGCAGATGAAGTTGTTGATACCAATTCTGCAAAAATCCCACTTACTGGTGTGAACAAAGAACTTGCTAAGGCATTGCTAGATATGCTTAACAAGTTTGAGGGAGTTGATGTTCAAGGTGCAATTGATTCTCTTTCTGGTGATGTTGACGCTGGTGCTGATCTGGGCACTGATGCTGATCTAGGTGCTGCTGATGCTGGTGCTGATCTAGGTGCTGATGATGCAGATGTTCCCTTGCTGGATGATGACTCTTCAGAAGAAGAGGGCTCTGTCCCTGGTGAGGATGAAATGGTTGAGTCAATTTTGCGTGGTGTTAAGGCAGATATCAAAGCCAGTCTATTAAAGGAGGCAAGCATGAAGGGTGGTCTACCAAAGAATAACCCAAAGGGACATGGCCCAGGTAAAACTCCTGGAACAAAGCCAGCCCCAAAGGGCACTGGAAACAAAGGCGGAAAGAAGTAACTTCTTGACTGTCAACAAATAGTGTGTTCTACTAAGGGTAGTCGTATTGACTGCCCTTTTTTATTGGTGAAAAATGAAATTCTCAAAACAAAAACTGAATAATGAGCAAGGTTGTGGAGGTGGGTGCGCCCATTCTTCAGAAAAGGAAGAAGCCATGGACAATATCCAATTTATCAATCCATTTCTTCCAGAAGAACCTCACAACAAAATTGAAATCGCTGGAGATATTACTGAAGAAAAGGGCACAATGGCTGTTGCTGCCATTATGGCAATGGTTCTTCATGATGAAGAGCAATTATCTGCCAGACAGGATGCCATAAAAGAAGAAGAACAGCTTGCAAAAGAAGAAGGACGGGAGCCAGAGGAGGTTCCTGCATATGTTCCATCAATGGCAACCATTCTTGTTAGTTCGAATGGCGGCTTCCTTGAAGAAATGTTGGCAATCTGTGATGCAATTGCTTGGCTGAAGAAAACAAGAACAGTCCAGATTATTGCGATTGGAAAAATTGCCTCGGCAGCGGTTCCAATTGTTGCATCTGGCACACCAGGATTCAGAAGGACAACTCCAAACACTAGGTTTGGGCTCCATGATCCACAAATTGGTATTCAGGGTTCAATTCGGGATACAATTGAAGAACTCAAGATTGAAAAGAAATATGCTGATAGGTATTTCAGCATCCTTGAATCAACAACCAATATCAAGAAGGCTGGGATTCTTAAGAAGATTCATAGAAAGAGCATGGTCTGGTATGATGCTGAACAAGCCAAGGAATTTGGCATCATTGATCATATTTCATGAGGTTTGAAAATGAGTTTATTTGATACAATTAAGTCTTTCTTTCCGCTGAAACTAACAGAGGATCAGAAAGCAACAATATTGCACACGACTTCAAATCTGAATGTTGTTGATGCAGTAAAGCAAATTCAAAAAGAAACTGGACTTGAACCAACTGGAAAGGTTGATGCTGCAACATATAGACGTGTTAATACAGAGACACTGGCACATGAAATTGACAAAGGACCAAAAGTGTCCCAGACGGTCACTTCTTCTCCCGGTCATTCAACCATTATTGTTGATGGCAAGCATGTACCTATTGAGTGGGGTAGAGTGGTTAGATTCTCAGATTCTAATGGCCTAGCATTCAAGTCTAACAAAACTGTAACAAATGGTAGAACCATTGATGGTGTTATTACCCATTGGGATGTTTGTTTGTCGGCCAAATCATGTTGGCAGGTTCTTCAACCTCCACGACAAGCATCAACTCATTTCTGTATTGACAATGATGGTACCATTTATCAGTTTATGGATACAAAGGATGTAGCTTGGCATTCTGGAATTGGTTCAGTTAATAAAAGGACAATTGGAGTTGATTTGTCAAATGCTGTTTACGAGAAATACAATCCAACTTATGAAAAGATGGGTTTTGGTTCCCGACCAGTATTGAATTCTATGGTGCATGGAAAGCCGCTCCGTCACCTGGGCTGGTACCCTGCCCAGATTGACGCATACAAGGCACTTTTGGCCTGTCTGAGCGATTCTGTGGGCGTGAGGCTACAGTACCCTACGGACAAAGACGGAGGGCTCCTGAAGCGTTTTGACGCATCGTGTGTTAACTTCAAGGGAGTCCAGAATCACTACAACATAAGGGCCGACAAAATTGATTGTGCGGGCCTTCCATTGGATGAAATTATTAAATCTATAAGAAAGTGATAAATGAAGCCATTTCTTAAATGGGCTGGTGGGAAAAGGAAGCTGGTGGGAAAACTAGCTTCCTTTGTTCCAGACCAATATGGTTCATATTATGAGCCATTTGTTGGTGCTGGAGCATTGTTCTTCCACCTTCAGCCAGACAAAGCAATAATCAATGACTCGAATAAAGAATTGATGAATGTGTATTCGGTAGTCCAGAATGATCCAACTGATTTGATTAATAAGTTGAGTGAATATCACGATAAACTGGATAAAGAATCCTATGTTGCAATTAGAGCAACCGACCCAAAGAACCTAGGCTCCATTGAACGGGCGGCTAGGTTCATTTATCTCAACAAGACATGTTTTAATGGATTGTTTAGAGTGAATTCAAAGGGACAGTTTAATGTTCCATATGGGAATTATAAAAGTCCACTGTTACCAACCGCTGCAAACATAATGGAAGCATCTAGGTTGCTGGAAAAGACAACAATCCTTAGTATGGATTATCTTAGTGTATGCAAAATGCCAGTTGAGAATGATCTGGTATATTTTGATCCACCATATGATCCCATTTCAAAAACATCAAACTTTACAGCATATACAAAGGACAAGTTCTATGAAAGCGACCAAGTGGCATTAAGTAATCAATTTAAGCTCTTGACAGACAGGAATGTCCGGTGCATACTATCAAATAACGATACGCCACTGATCCGTTCTCTTTATGCTGATTTCAATATAATTGAAGTTTCATCTGAGAGGAATATAGCTGCAAACAAGCAGAACAGAGGTAGGGTGACGGAATTGATTATATCAAATTGAGGTTATGATGAACAAATTGTGGACACCAGAAGAAGATGATCTGCTTCTTAAAAATCATAGAACAATGACAATGAAAGAATTGTCAATTATTCTTAAGAGAACACCAGATAGCATAAGAAACAGGCTTACTAGATTGTCTGCCAAGTCTGACAAGACGGGAGTTGTTGTTCGGGCTAAAAAGTCAAATAAAGAAACTAAGACGCATCTGATAATCCCAGACACTCATGTTAAACCAGGAATTGATAATGACAGGCTTGTATACCTTGCTTATTATATTGCCAGGATGTTTCAGAATGGTGAGTCAATTGATGAAATCATTTGTCTTGGCGACTTTGCTGACATGGAGTCTCTTTCATCATACGATCAAGGAAAAGCTTCATTTGAGGGCAGACGATATTCATTAGATGTTGAATCTGTTGTTCAAGCTCAAGAGGTATTCTTTGGCAAGTTAATGGAATTGTTAACACCTGAGCAATTTGAGTCTATCAAGTTCGTCATGTTATTGGGCAATCATGAGAATAGAATCAATAGAGCCGCTGATGAAAATGCTGCTTTGCATTCCCATTTGTCCACTGAAGATTTGAAATATGCAGAATATTGGGACGAGGTTCATGGCTTTAATCAAAGATATGAATCAGAGGGAATTATGTATTCGCACTATTTTGAGTCTGGAATCCTTGGAAAAGCAATTTCGGGTGAATCCCCAGCTAGGAGCCTTCTGCAAAAGCTACATGTTTCTTGCACGGCTGGTCATTCTCATGTTAGAGACTTTTGTGAAAGAACAACTGCTCGTGGAGAAAAGATCCTTGGACTCATTGCTGGATGCTTCATGGAACATGATGAAGAATATGCCAAGAACTCAAATCAACTTTGGTGGAGAGGCGTGATTGTTAAGCGGAGCGTATCAAATGGTTATTACGATCCACAGTTTGTTTCAATTGATGAAATGAAGAGAAATTACTTGAGGTCGGTGGCTGAATAGCTATTTATCGCATGAATGAAATAGCCATTATTGAAGAAGTTTTTGACCAGATCCTCAATGAGCTTAATAGAAAAGGTGTTGAAACTGCCGCAGATGGTAGTTTCATTAAACATGCCAAAAGGAAGGCAGAACTTGATGGCAATACAATCAAGTTTCTTGGCTTTACTGAAGGAATGGCCTATTTTGATATTCAGTCATACACCTGGGGCAACAAAGTTAAATACATGGTTAGAATCCAATTTAAAGATTGGAACAATTTGATTCAATCTTGGGTTCCTGGATCGACTAGAGCAGAAGCATCAACATTAGCTAGTTCTTTGATTCAGGGTGGAATAAAGGTTGATTGCAATTGTCCTTCATTTAGGTATCATTATAGGTATGTTGCTGGAATTAAGGATGATTCTGCAATCGTTCCTGAGAAAAGACCTGCCCCAATTACAAATCCTAAGAATCGTGGCTTACCATGCAAGCATACAAGAAGGATCATTGAAGTTGCTAACAACTGGATGTGGTCCCCATTGGTAAGTTTCATTACATCTGGCGGAAAAAAGAACAGATTTGAAGGCAAGTTTTCAACTTATATTGAATGGCCCAGCCATTATATACCGCACACAAAATAAGGTTAGATATGTCAGTTACATATAGCAAAAAAGAGCTTCGTGAAAAGCTTTTATCAGGTTCTTCTAAACTGAATGAAGCAGTATCGGTAACACTAGGCCCATTGGGCAGAAATGTCATCATTAAGAAAAGTGAGGTTCCTTTTATCACAAAGGATGGAGTCACAGTTGCAGAAAACTTGCAACTTTCAGACTCGGTGGAGAACTTAGCTTGTTCAATTATCAAACAAGCGGCAAAGGCAACTGTTAAGGCTGCTGGTGATGGAACAACTACATCAACAGTTTTGGCCCATGCTATCTTTAAAAAGGGAAGTGAGTCTGAACGACACGTTGAATCAATTCATAAGTTTAAGAAAGGCATGGATGCAGCGGTTGTTGATCTTGTTAACATTATTGGTAGTAGATCAAATCAACTCAAGACATTTGCTCAAATTGAATCAGTTGCAACAATTTCGGCAAACAATGACAAAGAACTTGGAAGTCTGATTGCTTCTGCGTTTGCAGAGGCTGGAACATATGGGACCGTGGTGGTCCGTCCGGCTAATGAATACAAGACTTCTATTGTTCTAAAAGAGGGCTACCAGTTTAATTCTGGTATGGTTAGTTCTGAGTTTGCTACAAATGTTGCTGAAGGTATTGCAAGAATTTCTGAACCAAAAGTCCTGATCTTTGATCATAGAATTGGTTCCGATATTAGAAAAGCAGAGAATATCTTATCAACAATTGCTAGGTCTGGCAAATATCATGTTATTGTGGCAGATGACTTTGAAGATCAATTCATTGGTATTGTTTTGGCCAACTGTAAGCGTGGTTCTATTAAATGTTGCTTGGTAAAGGCACCATTCATCGGATCAGAGAAGCAAGAGTTTTACATTGACCTTGCTACTGTTTTGGGCGGAAAACCAATTAAGAAAACTGATGATTTCTTGAATGTTTATGCTGATGCAGTTGGAATGGCGGAAATTGGTGAAATCAAGAGAGACACTACAATTCTGATCAATGGGGCAGGAAAGCCAGATGCTATTGAAGAAAGAATGCTTATGCTTCGTAATGCCGCTGAATCAGAAAATGTTACCATGGATGATGCCAAAAGACTCTTGGAGCGCATCCAAAGGATCAATTCTAAATCAGTGATCATTAAAGTTGGTGGTGTTACTGAAGTCGAAATGATTGAAAGAACACACAGGGTTGAGGATGCTCTTGAGGCCATTTATTCGGCCACACAAGAAGGCATTATTTCTGGTGGTGGTGCATTCCTTGTATTAGCAGCCAATTCTCTATCATCGAAAGAACTACCAACACTTGACGAACAAATTGGATACGACTGTATTCTTGAGGCAGTTAAGGCACCATTCTTAAAAATGATGGAAACCTCTTGCATCAATATTGATGTTAATGACTTCCTAAAAGAAGCAAAAAATGAAGATGGTTCAGTGTGTTGGACTTACGGTATTGATTTTTCCACTGGACACGCAGTAAAAGACATGCTACAACTAGGCATCGTTGACCCAGCCAAGGTGACACGGTGTGCTCTAGTAAATGCGGCTTCTGTGGCATCAACATTGTTAACAACTGATTATTCAATTATTGTTTAATCTATTTATGGGAGATTGGCTATGGCCGAAGGAAAACTATCTGTGCCAGACACTTCCCGTATTCTTGATAGATTAGACAATTTGGTAACTGCTGTTCATGATGTTGATAAAAGAGTTGGTACATCTTTGTCAGAGATGGATAAGAGGCTTTCAAACATCGAAACAGCCTTCATTATTCTAGATTTGAACAAGATTGCCAATGAGAGAATCATCAAACTTGAAAAGGATTCATCAGAACAGAAGAAAGTGATGAAAGACCTTGAACAAAAGAAGATTGAGTTTTCAACTCAGCTTAAAGTTGCTTATGCTTTGATTACTTTTGGTGGTTCGGCCGTAGGTTCACTTATTTTAGCAATGATTAAGTCTTATCTTGATCACAAGTGAGGATATATGTATAAAGTATTTATTAGAGAAAATGATGCAGCGAGTCAAATGGCCCTTGAGATTCTTAAATCAAGAGGTAAAAGTTTTGTTGTAGAATCTGCACCTGCAAATTTCCCTGTTCCATTTGTGTTTATTCTAGATTCTCTTGGAAAGGAAGTTGCTATTGGTGGTGTTCAGCAATTGAACGAGCATTTTAGTTTGAATGCGATGAGTGTTTTGCACGATTGATTTTTAACCTTTAACCCTTAAAAATGGGTGATATATGTCAAATAGTTCAGGTGTCGAGAAGGTTAACATTTATAACTTTACAGAGATTGCTCCTGGTATTCTGGAGTCTGGTTATCCAATTTACCTTCGTGGTAAGCATGGTATTGGCAAATCAGAGTTGATCAAGGCAATTGCTGCTATTCGTGGAAAGAAGGTCATTGAGGTTCGACTTTCACAGATTGGTGAAGGTGAAATCATTGGCCTTCCTGTTCCTGGTAATGATAATGATGCTGTTCATTATCGTCCAATGCACTGGATGCTAGAAGCGTCTAAGGAGCCATGTGTCCTCTTCTTTGATGAGATTGATCGCGCCTCGAAGTCAATTCGTCAGGCAACTTTTCAGATCACTGACTCAAGAAAGGTTCATAATATCTCTCTGCATCCAAAGACTGATATTATCGTTGCTGGTAATGCTGGCGATGATTCGTCACTATATGCAGTAGAGCCAATGGACCCAGCGGAACTTTCCCGTTACTTTGTTTTTGAGTTCGGCCCAACTGTTCCTGAGTGGATTCATTGGGCTCGCGAGAACAATCTTAATCAAATGGTGATTGATTATATCAAGTCTGACAACTCTGCTCTCGATTGGATTCGTGTGGATGAAAATGTACCACATCCAACAAGGCGTGGTTGGGCTCGTTTGGCAAGGGTTTTGACAGCAAGTGGCTATACTGATGCGGCAGAAATTGCTTCTAACAAAAACAATCGTTCTCTTATCCGCACACTAGCATCTTCAGTTGTCGGGACACAATCCGCTGCTGCATTTTCTGGTTGGCTAGATAGGCAGATTAATGCTCCAACAACTGTCATGATTCTACAAGGAGAGGTAAGCGGGTTCTATTCAAAACTGACTAATGAGCAGAACAACAAACTGATCAATGAATTCCGAGAGAAGAATCCAATGAAAGAGCGGCTTCTTACTGCTAATGAACTTTCAAACCTGTTGGATTGGGCTGAATCTTTCTCTCACAAGGAATTGACAACCTCTGTCTTTGGGCTTCTTCGTAATAACAGTTCTTATACTACCAATGAGAAATCCAATGTAGAAAAGAACAGGATGGCAATCAATAAGATTGGTGTTGACCCAATCACCAAGATTTCCCGTTATGGAAAGATGGTTGCAGAAACTCTTAATGGCAAATAAGGTGTAACATGGAAGTTGAAGAGACACCAGTTGATTACAGTAACGTTCCTTCTGTTGGGGAACTTCAATCAATCGTTTGCTCGATTCTGATCAGTGAACCATTGTATTTGTATGCATTTTCCCGAGTGAGAAAATACTTTTCAAGAAGGATTCCAACTGCTTGTGTATATTGGGACAAATTTGTTGGGGATTATGTAATTCTGTTTAATCCAGAATTCTTTGATGAACTGAAAAAGTCTGAAACTCTTAACAAGAGACTTCGTTCTGGTATCATGAAGCATGAAATCCTGCATATGATTCTTGGTCACACTCAATCGCCCAGGACGACTGCATTTAATGCATTCATGTGGAATATTGCGTTTGATCTATCAATTAACACAATGATTGATAGGGAATCACTACCAGATTGTGGTGTTTTTCCAGGCGAAGGAGATTATTCATTCTTGGAAAAAGACAAATCATCAAATTATTACTTTGATGCTTTGAAGAGATTGCCATCTGACGGTCAATCTTTTACCTTGCCAAATGGTGCAAAGCAAGAAATGCCATCAGTTCGTTCTGGAAATGGAGCAGGTTCTGGTTCTAGTTCTGGTAAACTAGACGAACACTTAACCTCAGAGGAAATTGACAAACTGTCAAAGCAAGTCAACAGTGACAATGGTGTTGATTTTGATGAGAATAATGTTGCTGGTGAATCTGAGCAAGAGCGTCAAAAAGAAGAGACTTCTGAAAGTATTGCACAAGGCATGAAAAATGCTAAAGATGCGATTGAACATGAGAATCGTATCAAAGGCAAAAATGCTGGTGTTGGTACTTGTCCAATTGATTCTGTTCTTGGCTTGATTAATGCTCGGCGTAGAATTGATCCAACCAGAATCATCAGAAGCTTTTTGGCCACCTCTTTGTCACCTGATAAAGAACAAACATGGAGAAGGCTTGATCGCAGGCGTCCATGGGAGCTTCCAGGAAGCAAAAGGGTTCCCTTGCCAAATATTGCTATCAGTTTTGATCAATCTGGTTCAATGAGTGATGACCTTATTAGAAAGTGTTTTGAAGTCATTGATCAGTTTTCAAAATATATTAACTTCACTGTCATTCCATTTGATTATGATGTTTTTGAACCTGGAATCTTGAAATACAAGAGAGGCGATAAACTCAAGAAAGTCAAAAGGGATTTGGCGGGTGGTACATGTTTTGAACCAGCAACACAATATGTTAACAAAAAGTTGGAATTTGATGGACATATTGTGCTAACTGACCTTGGCGCACCATTTCCTAGTAAAAGTAGATGCAAGCGTCTATGGATCACCACTGAGCAATATAAGTCTTTTGGAGAAAATTTCATTCCTCCTAATTCCAAGGATCGGATTGTTTACTTTTCTGATGACAAGTCACAATGAAATTGATGGCTTAAGTAGGTTTTGATAGTTTGCACACCTAGTTATCAGACACGGCTGAACTCGGAATATAAAAAGTCCTTGACAGCCGTGTTTGGTTGTACTAAACTGTTGCAACTTTCAGACAGAGGACTTATGAATTATCTATTATCTATCATTTTGGCTGTGTTTACTCAAACAACAGATGTTGACTTGATTAAAAAAGCTGAAGAATGCGCGGGTGAAAATGCTGATATCTCTCTTTTCCAGAAAATGCTTGATTTTGAAACTCAGAACCATGTTCCGGTTGAATTCAGAGGTTTCAGCTTGGCCGCAGCGTGCCAAGAATCATCGTTCTCAAATGATAGAGTTGGAGATCATGGAAAAGCCAAAGGAATCTTCCAATTTCATCATTGGGCAGAACGACATATTGATTCACCTTTGAAGATCAAGAGATTGGACAAGGAAGCGTCTGCCAAACTATGGATTCAGCGTGTGACTCATAGAATGCATCAGAACCCCTGTGGTTTCGATTCTGAGTCAAAAAGGTTTGTGAACGCATGGGTGAGAGCCATTCGTTCACCAAAGGGCGCACGATGCAATCAGTGGCCCAAACATTTGACCACACTTGCTGAATGGAAGAAGGAAATTGCGGCTGATAAAACAATGTTGACGGTTTCAGACTGAGGTGACTTATTTATCTTAGTGAGAAACAAACAACCTTCAATCAAAGAGCCAAGAAAAGTGAAAGCTAGACAGCATAAAGCTCGTAAGAACGGCAAAATAAAGTCTAATGCGTGGAACATAATTAAGGAATTTTATGATTATTGTTGTTTGTGCTGTGGAAAACAGGAACCAGAAATCAAGTTGACCAAGGATCATGTCATCCCTTTGTGTAAAGGTGGACCAAATGATATCTACAACATACAGCCGCTTTGTGAGTCATGTAATAATGTAAAGTCTAATAAGATTACAGACTACAGAAAACAGTATCTTGATCCACTTGCAATCCTTCAAATTGAGGGCCTTGTCAAACAAAACCAATAGGCGGTTTGTATGAAATATCTGGGAAAGTTCAACCCACTAATGTGCCCATATAGTGAATGGGTTTACCACAAGAGGGTCAATGAGCGTTATGCATTTGTTGAATATCAAAAGTTGATTCTATCTTTTGAAGATGATACTATTGCTTATTCAAGGTGGGGTGATTTTATTGACTTTTATCTTCATGATAGTGTTTGTGAAGAAATGGAAACAAAGTCACTTTGGCAAACGATTTGTGGTTGGTTTGGGATTCACAGGAAATAGATATTAATCTTCACACTTGACAGAAAATAAAACTCATGTTAGGCTGTTATGCAGAGGTGAGACATGAAGCGTAGGGTATTCTTCGATGTTGATGGTACATTGTGTGACCTTATGGGTCCATTTGTTGACAAATATAATGAGCAACATGGTACCAATATTGATATAAGTGGTCTTACTGAATATGACTTTGACAAGCTTCTACCAATTAAGCCCGAATCCATTCAAGACATATTTGCATCAATTCATTATGATGATGTTGAGCCATTTCAACCAATGATTGATGCAATCAAATTGATTGATGAGGCTGGGTATGAGGTGATTATTGTTACTGCCCCAATGTGGGATCATTGCTTTCAGCTTTCCCAAAAGAAGGTCTGGCTGGAAGAAAAAGTCGGGCACCATATTCCAGTAGTTGTAACAATGGACAAGGGCATTCTTTGTCGTGCTGGAGACATCCTGATTGATGATGCACCTCGATTTCTTGAACAATGGATCGAACAAGGTGGCGTGGCAATTAGGGTCAAACAACCTTGGAATACTGAATAC
>ERZ724522.1419-NODE-1419-length-12918-cov-76.827412_pt1 | contig 12918 bp, 14 predicted proteins | sample MGYA00376055_ERZ724522 | MGnify/ENA primary metagenome ERZ724522 (study PRJEB28724, sample SAMN07190884) | wastewater metagenome | isolation source: effluent of sewage treatment plant in Hong Hong | place: Hong Kong | collected 2016-03-17 ... | reverse complement strand
TACACTCTTTCCCTACACCGCGCCCCAGTCAAATTTTCACATCCGCAAAACCAGAATCCGGTTAAAACCATGGCCAGACCGCGAACTCCCACAAATGTTCTGGCGATGCGTGGCGCTTTTAAGCACGACCCGCAGCGCAAGCGTGTAGATCCTGATGTTGATGGAGATATCGGATCGCCGCCGCCGTATTTTAATGCGCAAGAAATTGTCGCATGGGATGAAATCGTAAAAGGTGCTCCGATTGGTGTGCTGAATTCCGCAGACAGACAGATCGTTGAGGTTCTGTCTCGACTGATTGCAGAGTGTCGCGAAAACTTTATTGATTTCCCTGTCCAGAAACTTGCCCGGATTGAATCCATGCTTGGAAAGCTAGGCATGACGCCAGCAGACCGCAGCAAGGTCTCCGGCAAAAAGCAGGACGGTAATAGAAACGCATTTGCTGACCTATGAGCGCAAAACCAGCATGCAACAACGTCAAGGAGGCGACAAAATACTGTAAGGACGTGGTTGCTGGGAAAATACCAGCATGCAAATGGGTCATTCTGGCATGTCAGCGACATCTGGATGACTTGGAGCTCAGCAAAAACAAGATAATCCCATACGTTTTTGACGAAAAACGAGCTGAAAGAGTCCTTAAATTCATCCAATTGCTGCCTCACACAAAAGGAAAATGGGCGGCAGGAAGGCAAAACATCAAGCTAGAACCGTGGCAAAAGTTCAGCATCGGGATTCCTTTCGGCTGGATTCATGGCGAAAAATGCACACGTAGATACCGGAAAATCCTGATATTTGTTCCTCGCAAGAACGGAAAAAGCATTATTGCCGGAGGAATTGGCAATTACATGCTTTCAATGGATGGCGAGTTCGGCGCTGAGGTCTATTCCGGTGCGACAACCGAGAAACAGGCATGGGAGGTTTTCAGGCCAGCCAAGCTTATGATTGAGCGGACTCCGGAATTGCGCGAACACTGCGGGATCGAGGTCAACGCTGGAAGCATGGTCATTTTGCGCGACGGAAGCCGATTTGAACCCGTGATCGGAAAGCCTGGAGACGGATCAAGCCCGTCATGCGCTATTGTCGATGAGTATCACGAACACCAGACAAGTGATCTCTATGACACGATGGAGACCGGCATGGGAGCGCGTGAGCAGCCTATCATGCTGGTGATTACCACGGCAGGCTCAAGTATTGGCGGTCCGTGCTATCAGATGTGCCGCGATGCCCAGAAAATGCTGGAAGGCGCGATTGATGATCCTGAAACATGGGCAATGCTGTACACAACGGACGATGGAGACGACTGGACTTCTGAAGACGCGCTTATCAAGGCGAACCCTAATTACGGAATATCGATAGACAAGGATTTTTTGCGCTCACGCCAGCGCGAGGCGATGCAGTCAAGTCAAAAGCAGGCAATATTCCGAACCAAGCATCTAAACCACTGGGTCGGTGCAAAGACAACGTGGATAAACATCCTGAAATGGAATGCCTGCAAGCCGCGATTGCCGCTAAAACAGCTGGAAGGCAGGCCATGTTATGTCGGCGTTGACTTTGCCAGCAAGATCGACATAGCGGCGCTTGTAGCTGTCTTCCCGCCACATGGTGACGATGAAAGATGGCATGTGCACGGATGGTATTACGCTCCTGAGAATCGCGTTCTGGAAATGCTTGACGGCAATAGCGCCTTGTACAGGCAATACCATTCGGATGGATTGCTGACACTGACTGAAGGCGACGTGATCGACTTTGAGGCTATCAAGGATGATCTGCGAGGCATAGCGTCTCGGTTTGATTTGCAGCAGGTCGGATTTGATCCATGGCAGGCCACTCAGTTCGCCAGTGAAATGATCGAAGAAGGTCTTGGCATGATTGAGGTTCGCCAGACAGTACAGAACATGTCTGCTCCAATGAAGGAGCTTGAGGCGCTTGTCATGTCTGGAGATTTGGCGCATGGATCATGCCCTGTTCTGACATGGATGGCGTCAAATGTGGTTGCCAAGATTGACGCAAAGGACAACATCTACCCGAACAAAGAGCGGGCAGAGAACAAAATCGACGGAGTTGTCGCCCTGATTATTGCGATCAATCGGGCGATGACGAGTAATGCCGATCCCGGCGCATCTATTTGGGTACTGTGATGAATAAGCGACAAGCGGCGCGTCAGGCTCGGCGGGCTGAACGCATGGCTATCGTCAATTCAGACAGCGCGTCCGTTCCGGTGTCCTCGATGACGCCGGGGAGTGAGTTTTTCGAGTGGATGACCGGAGGCGTGAAGTCCGCTGGCGTGATCCTGAACGAAAAGACTGCCATGACCGTCAGCGCGATCTATGCCTGCGTGCAGCTGATTGCTGGGGCGGTCGCATCTCTGCCGATTCCGATTTACCAGCGCGAAAATGATGACAGCCGTCAAAGCGTGGATCATCCGATATGGCGGCTGTTGAACATCGAGCCGCATCCCATCATGGGCGCGGCGACGTTCTGGGAGTTCATCCTCACCAGCAAGCTGCTGCATGGGGACGGCTTCGCGCGGATCTGGCGCAAGGGTCGGTACAACCCGGAAATCGTCAGCATTGAGCCGCTGCACCCGCTGGCGGTGCAGCCGCTGCGCGTCGGTGACCGGCTCTGCTACTACCTGATGTACACCAACGAGATTCTGGATCAGGACGACATCCTGCATTTCACCGGCATCGGGTACGACATCCCGATCGTGAATCCGAAGCTGGCGAAGGTGTACGGCTATCGCTCGATGTCGCCGCTGAAGTATGCGCTGCGCTATGCGGGCGGCATTGCCTTGGCGGCGGATCAATTCAGCGCCAACTTTTTCGGCGATGGCAGCAAGCCTGAGTTCGTCATCAAGACGGAAGCGGCCAAGCTGACGGATGAGCAGAAGACCACGATCCAGAACGCCTGGCGCGACATGATCGGCGGAAATCGCTTCAAGCCGGGTGTCTTGAGTGCTGGAATGAGCCTGCAGGAACTGACGCTGACAGCCGAGGACGCCCAGTTGGTGGCTACCCGGCAATTCCAGGTGGAGGATGTCGCCCGGATCTACGGCGTTCCGCCGTTCATGATCGGCCACACCGCGAATACCAGCAGCTGGGGAACCGGTGTCGAGTCCATGGGCATCGGATTCGTGAAGTACACCCTGCAACGCCACCTGGTGAAGATCGAGCAGGAACTGAACCGCAAGCTGTTGGGGGATACCCCGGAGTACTTCTGCGAGTTCCTGACTGCCGGGCTGGAGCGTGGCGATACCAAGGGCCGCTTCGATGCGTACCGGGTCGGCTTGGGCCGCGCCGGAGAGCCCGGATTCCTGACGGTGAACGAAGTCCGTCGCCGTGAAAACCTGCCGCCGATTGAAGGCGGCGACGTATTGTTCAAGGGGACTGGTGATGCACCAACTTCTGCACCTGATGGCGCTTAACCGGCAGGCTTCCGGCCGCCGGTTTGAAGCTGTCCGCAACGATGACAGCGGGGACGAAGAGGTCACCCTGTACCTGTACGACATGATTGTTGGCGATGCGCTGACGGCGGAATGGTACGGCGGCATCGACCCGCAAACCTTTGCCACGGAACTGGCATCCATCACCGCCAGCACGATCCACCTGCGCATCAACAGCCCGGGCGGCGATGTGTTTGCGGCGCGGGCCATGGAGCAGGCGCTGAAAGAGCATCCGGCCAAGATCGTGACGCACATTGACGGCGTGGCGGCCTCGGCGGCCACCTACATTGCGCTGGCGGGCGATGAGGTTCGCATGGCGGATGGCGCGATGTTCATGATCCACAATGCCTGGACGTATGCGGCCGGTGACAAGAACGACCTGACCAAGACCGCGACGCTGTTGGCCAAGATCGACGGCACGCTGGCGAAAACCTACGCCGATGCGACCGGCAAGGACGTGAAGGAAATCGCCAAGCTGATGGACGCTGAGACCTGGTTCACCGCCCAGGAGGCGCTGGACTACGGCTTTGCCGACATGATCGACAACGGCGACCAGCAGCAGTCCGCCAGCAATCGCGGCACCTGGAACATGGCGATCTATCGCAATGCGCCGAAGCCTGCGACCGGCCGCACCGGTCCGGCTGCGGAGCCAGAGAACATCCCGAAACCTGCACCGGAACCCGTCCAGCCTGCCGCGCTGAACGAGTCCGATCTGGCGGCACGCCGCCGCCGACTGGAGTTGGCAGCAGCCGACATCTAACCCATACACCCGAGCACCCCTAAACGGGCCGCAAGTGCGGCCTTTTTGCATTTGCGGAGAGTAAACATGAGCAACATCCAACAGCTGCGCACCGAAATCCAAGCCAAAGCGAAAGCCTGCAAGGATCTGATGGCTTCCACCGAGGGCAAGACCTGGACGGAGGAAAACCAGAAGGATTACGACGCCTACATGCAGGAAATCGACAACCTGAAGTCTCAGGTGAAGCGCATCGAAGCCTTGCACGACAGCCTGCGCGAAGAGCAGCTGGACGACCAGATGATGACGGCTGCCAATCGTCAGAGCCACACCCCGCGTGCCCGCGAACTGCTGACCAAGTTCCTGCGCAACGGCGAACGCGGACTGACCCCGCAGGAATGGGCGGAAGTCCGCGCTGGCGTGAACAACACCATGTCCACCGGCACCGGCAGCCAGGGCGGCTACGTGGTGCAGACCGAAGTGGTCCCGATGATTATGGATGCCCTGAAGCAGTACGGTGGCGTCCGTCAGGTGGCCACGGTGATCCAGACCGAGCAGGGCAACCCGCTGAACTGGCCGAACAGCGACGGCACCAGCGAAACCGGCGAGCTGGTGGCTGAAAACGCCGCTGTTGCGTCTGCGGACACCAGTTTCGGCAGCGCCGCGCTGAACACCTACAAGTTCAGCTCCAAGGTGCTGGCGATCCCGGTGGAACTGTTGCTGGATTCCGCTGTGGATCTGGTGGCGTTCATCAATCAGCGTCTGGCGACCCGCCTGGGCCGCGCCACCAACACCTACTTCACTACCGGCACCGGCTCCAGCCAGCCGAAGGGCGTTGTTACCGCCGCTGGCGCGGGCAAGGTCGGTGCGTCCGGTCAGACCGGCACCGTGATCTATGACGATCTGGTGGCGCTGCTGCACTCGGTTGATCCGGCGTACCGCAATCCGGCGTCCTGTAGGTGGATGATGAACGACGATTCCGTCCGCGTGATCCGCCAGTTGAAGGACAGCTACGGTCGCCCGTTGTTCGCGCCGGAAGATTCCGGTCTGGCCGATGACTTCCAGGGCCGCATGCTGGGGTACGACATCGTGACCAACCAGCAAATGGCGACCATGGCGGCTTCCGCCAAGTCGATCCTGTTCGGGGATTTCAGCAAGTACATCATCCGCGACGTGATGTGGGCCGCGTTCCACCGCTTCGAGGACAGCGCCTACGCTCAAAACGGCCAGGTTGGCTTCCTGATGTTCACCCGTCACGGCGGCAACTTCGTCGATGTGGGTAATTCCCTGAAGTACTACCAGAACGCCGCAAGCTGATACTGGCGGTCCTGATGGCCTGTTTTCCGGGTGGAAACGCCCGGAAAACAGGGTTTTTGCCCAAGTTTGGACGTGAAAAATGCCAAAAATTGACGAAAAAACCCCTGAAAACGAGGAAATTCAGCCTGATTCCGTCCCGGAAAATACGGCCGGAAACGGGGTGAAAAAGTGCCTGGTCTTGCGCCGTTGTCGCGTGGATGGCATCGAATATCCCTGCGCGTCGGTGTTTTCCGGCACGCCTGAGCAGGTTGCACGGCTGATCGAGGCCGGTGACGGCGACGATACCCCGGCCAACGTGGCCTGGGGCGAGGAACAAGCCCGATGAAACTTCTGGTGACGGCCGCTGCGGCCGGTCTGGCGGTAACGCTGGCGCAGGTCAAGCTGCATTTGCGGCTGGACCCGTCCAGCAACCACGAAGACGACCTGCTGCGGATGCTCATCAAGGTCAGCATGGAACGCGCCAGCCATGAAACCGGCCGCGCCTTGCTGACGACCGGCTATTCGCTCACGGCCGACAGCCGCGAGCGGCTGAAGCTGCCCAAGCCGAACCTGATCGCAATCAGCGCTGTCACCAAATACGACGACCAGGGCAACGCCACCGTCTGCACGACAGACGATTACACCGTAATCCGGACGGCAGCCATTGCCGAGGTCAAGCCGCTGGTGCGCGACTACTATCACATCGTTATCGCTTACACCGCAGGATACGGCGCGGACGCTTCGTACCTGCCTGCTCCAATCTGCCAGTGGATTTTGGTTGATCTGGCGACCCTGTATGAAAACCGGGAGGCCTTTACGCTGGGCAAAGCTGAGGTCGCCAACGCGATCCCTTATCCATATGTCGGCGGCCTGCTTGATCCTTATCGGGTGGAATACTGATGCGTTCCGGTCGCCTGCGCTGGCTCGTGACTATCGAGCATTCTCCAGAACCGCAAAATCGCGGCGAACTTGGAGGATATGAGGCGCAATGGGTGCCTTTGGCGGAGGTGTTTGCCGAAATCAATCCGCTGAACGGTCGGGCATTGGAAGCCGCGCAATCCCGGCATGGCGAAGTCACCGCCGAAATCCGCATTCGTTACCGCGAAGACGTGATGGATGCGATGCGAGTGGCATATCGCGGCAATGTGTACGCCATCCATTACGTCTACAACGTGAAAAACCAGTATCGCGAGTTGATACTGGGCTGCTCGCTGGGAACCAGCGATGGCGGGTGAGTAATGCCTGAAGCCATCAGTATTGAAGTGCAGGGCATGGCCGAGCTGGAGCAGGCGCTGCTGGAAATGGGTAATGCGCTGGCCGGAAAGGTGTTGTTTGGCGGCCTGATGGACGCCGCACTGCCGATCCAGAAAGCCGCCCAGGCGCTGGCACCGGTCGCTGACAAGCCGCACTACCAGTACACCCGCAAGAAAGGGCAACGCATCCAGATCCAGCCGGGCAACTTGCGCAAGAGCATTCGCCGGAAGCGTCTTAAATCGCGCGATGAGCAGACCGGCGCACAGGTCGGCATATCGTGGACCGGCCGCGCCTTCTACGGCCGTTTCCGCGAGTTCGGCACCAGCAAGGAACCGGCCAAGCCGTTCCTGCGGCCTGCCTTTGAAGCGAAAAAGGATGATGCGCTCCGGATCTTCAGGGGCCGGCTGGAAACCCGCATCGAGAAACAGCGGCAGATCGCTGCCGCCCGCACCGGACACCTGTGATGAACACCAGCCGCGCCACCGCCGTTGTTCTGGATTCCCTGCTAGGCCTGGTGAAAGGGTGTGTATGGGTACTGATTGCGCCCAAGAACAACACGGCCCGCAATTACATCATCCTGACGCCCGTCACGGGTAACCGCCTGACGGATCTGGACGGCTACACAGGCCACAACCAGCAGCTGCTGCAGGTGGATGTGTGGGCCAATGATTACGACACCTGCGCGAAGCAGGGCGAAGCGGTGATCCGCCTGCTGGATCAGAGGCCGGAAATCAGCGTTGAAGTGCAAACCGACCGGGATGACCACGATCCGGTCACGAATCTTTTCCGGAAGTCCATCGATTTCCTTATCTGGGAGCAAACGTCATGACGAATGCCGTCACGGTCAATGTCAAAGGCACTACCATCAAGCTGGGCGACGGTAACACGCCCACGGAAACGTTCAGCACCATCGGTCAGATCACCGACTGGGACGGCTTCGACGAAACCGCGAAGGCCATCGATGTCACGGTCATCACCGATGATTACGTGATGCGCGACGGCGGCGGCCAGATCGACTCCGGCAAGCTGTCGCTTGACATCCTCTACGACCCGGCCAACACCACGTTCGGCAGCCTGCAATCCGGCCTGAACACCCGCAAGAACTTTCAGATCGTGCTGTCCAACGGCACCACGCAGTTCGCCTTCGCGGCGGTGATCGCAGGCATCAAAAAGATGGCCAAGAAGGGCGACAAGCTGCGGGCCCAGGTGTCGCTGGAAATCTCCGGTGCCATCACCAAGTCCACGATCGGTGTCTGATCATGCTGACCCGTGATCAGATTCTGGCGGCCTGGTTCCGGTCGGAAGTGGTGAACACCCGGATCGGGGATTTTCGGGTGCGGGTGATGTCTGGGGCGGTGCGGGAGCAGTTTGAAGCTGCTGCCAGCGATGAGCAGCAACGCGGCCGGATTCGTGCCCGCTGGATTCGCTGGACCGCCTGCGATGAATCCGGAAACCTGCTGTTTGGCGAAGGCGACATTGATGCTTTGGCCGCAATGGATTCCGACATTATCATCCCGGTATTTGAAGCTGCCCTGCGCATCAACGGCCTTGGATCTGGCGCGGTCGAGGAAGCGGAAAAAAACTGACGGCCCGGCCTGCCCGGGCGTTTTATTTCCGGTTGGCGGCACGGCTGGGCCGCACGGTGCGGGAACTGCTGAACACGGTTGACAGCGATGAGCTGACCGAGTGGATGGCTGCCTACCAGCTGGGATTGCTGGACGAATTCAAGCCGCTGATGGAAGTGGTGGATCTGGCCGGTGCAAATGTTGCCGCAACGCTGGCGAACATCCACCGGGCACCGGAATCACGGCCGTACAACCTGCTGGATTTTGCGCTGCTGGCGGAAAAACCTGACCCCGATCAGGACGACATGGAGGCCAGCCTTGAGGCTGCCTTGACGCGGTTTTGTGACTGAGGTGAATCATGGGTGAAGTGCTCTCCAGGCTGATGGTGGTGCTGGGTGCGGATACGGCCGCATATCAGCGCGACCTTGGAAAAGCTGTCGAGACATCCAAAATCCATTTCGACTCAATTGCATCCGCTGCTAAAGCCGCAACCGCCGCGCTGGCTGGCCTGTTTGCCCTGGAAAAGATCGAGGAAGGCATCAAAGAGGCGACGGAATACGCCGATTCTATGGCGCACCTTTCTCGCCAGACCGGCCAGACCGTTGAGCAGCTTTCCGCCATGTCGTATGCGCTCAAGCTCAACGACACCGCCATGGAGGACTACCAGGAAGGCATCAAGAAGCTGTCCAAAAACATGGTCGGCGCGGACGATGCCAATTCGCAAGCCGCCAAGACGTTTGCCGATCTGGGCGTCAAGGTTCGCGGTGCGGATGGCGCGATGCGCGACAGCCAAGCTGTTTTTCTGGACGTGGCGGACAAGATCGCGGCGATGAAAGATGGTGCGGAAAAAACCGCGCTGGAAATGGAGCTGTTCGGAAAGTCTGCCGGGCCACGCCTGCAGGAGATGCTGAATACCGGCCGTGCAGGAATAACGCAACTGACCGACGAAGCCCAAAAGATGGGAGCAGTCATCAGCACGGATACCGCCAACGCTGCCGCCGATCTGAAAGACTCCATGGAACGCCTGCATGTCGCCCAGCAGGGCATCTACATGCAGATGGCGACCGAGTTGCTTCCGGTATTCAAGAATCTGGCGGATCGCGGCACGGACGTGGCCACAAAGACGGGTATTCTGGAAAAGTCCGCACTGGCGCTGGCAGTGGCATTCAAGACCCTATACACCGGGGCATCCGTCATGGGCAATGTGCTTGGCGTCATCGGGGACCAGCTGGGCAAAGTTGGCGCGATGGCGGCGGCAGCAGCCAGCGGTGACTTCGCCCAGCTCAAAGCGATCTGGAATGACCGGACATCTGTCGAAGATTACAAGCAGAGCATTCTGGATCTGGGCAACATTTGGAACGATGTCGGGTCCAAGGCCAGCACGGCGGCGTCAGCTGAAAGCCAGGCTGCCGGGAAGATCGCGGCGCATGACGCCGGTAAGCAGGTCAAGAAGGCGAAGGCCAAGAAGTACGGAAAGGAAACCAGCAGGCTTGATGAGCTGATGGCCGATAGCGGCATCAATTCCGTGGTCACGGACATCGGATATGATGCGCAGGTTCGCAATTCCGCCTATCAGGAACAGCTGAACAAGCAGAAGGAAATGTCAGGCATTCAGGCAGCCCAGCTTGAGTCGCTGTGGCAGCAGTCGCGGGATCGTGAGCTGGAAGCCACGCAAGAGGCCGAGCGCCAAAAGCAGCAGGCCATGGACGATACGTTCACGTTTGCACAGCGTGGAATTGACTCTGTAGCGGCAGGGCATAGCAAAGCGGCAAAAACCGCGCAAACCATCCAGAAAGCGCAGGCGCTATCCCAGATCGTCAGCCAGACGCCAGTCATGGCGGCAAATGCTGCTTCTGCCGTCGCCAGCATTCCGATCATCGGCCCTGCGCTGGCGCTGGCTGCCAGCGCATCCATGTATGCCCTTGGCGCAGCGATGGCGTCAGACGTGATGGGCGGCGGAAAGTCCGGGGCTTCCGGGAGTTCCGGGGTTACCCCGTCCTCTGCCAGCAATACCGTCACCCCGATCAGCCAGCAGCCCGAATCCCAACATCGCACCATCCTCCAGCTCCCGGCCGACAGCCTGATGACCGGCCGCATGATCGCGGATCTGTTGGATCAGGCGCTGGGTGACGGCAAAAAGCTCAACAACCTGCAGCTGCAAATCGTATGACCGCCATCATCTGCTACGACAACCTGGCCGAGTCGACCCTGCTCACGGCTGCAACCGCCAGCAGTGAAGCCGTAGGCTACAGCGCCTCCAAGGCCTGGGACTGGCTGACCACGACCTACTGGTCGCCCACGTCCGCCGGCATCCAGACCCTGACATTCCATTTCAGCGCGGCCGTCACCGCCGATTATTTCGGCCTGTACCGGCACAGCCTGGGCACCGTCGGAGCCGCCGTCCGCCTGCAATACAGCAGCAATGGCAGCAGCTGGACCGATGCTTTCAGCGATGAAACCCCGGCCGACAATGAGCTGCTGCTGAAAACCTTCTCCAGCACATCGGCCAGTTGGTGGCGCATCCGCTTTGACCTGGGCAGCAGCACCGAAACACTGTTCGTTGGCGTGGTGGCCTTCGGGCAGAAGCTGACCACGCAATACGGCATGCCCGCTGGCTTCACGGTGCCGCGTCACGGCAGGGCAACGCAGATCCTCAACAACAAGACTGAGGGCGGGCAGTTCGCCGGCCGGTCCATCATCAGCCGTGGTGCTACTTCGACCATCACGATCCGCGCCGCCACGCAGGCATGGGTGCGCCAGTACTGGGAGCCGTTCGTCCTGCATGCAGAGCGCAAGCCGTTCCTGTTTTCGTGGAACCACGGCACCTATCCGGAAGACGCGGTGATGTGCTGGAGCGAGGGGGATATCCCTGATTTCGCGATCAATGAAGATCGCCGGCAGCAGCTGACCATGCCGGTCCAGTGCCTGCTTTCCGGGGAATAATCGATGACTGACCACGCCACCGAGGCCGCGAAATCCGGCCGGATTCCGGTTGTGTTTGTCGAGCTGGACATGGACATCTGCACCCATGTCTACGGCACCAGCCCCTGCACGGCCGCCATCGGCACGACCGGCACCGCGAAGTGCTACAACACCTACGCAACCTGCCAGGACAAGCCGCACTACACCAAGGGGGTGAAAACCTACAGGTTCTGCGAGCCCAGCGCGGCGTTGCCGATCGGCCTCGATGCTATCCCGCTACTCAAGCCTGGCGGTGTGAGCTTCGCCCCGCAGCAGATCACGCCGGGCAAGGGTCTGGGTGTGCGCGGCAGCGTCACGATGCGCTTCATTGACGCGCCGTGGTCTGATGTCGACATCGATCCGTATGCCGCCGACCGTGCCGCTCCGGCCTCCGGGACTTTCTGGGGCCGTTTCCGCGCCCGCAACCCGTACTATGAGGGGCGGCCGTTGCGGATCATCAGCGGCTACATCACGCAGCCGTTTACCTGGGATGCGTTCCAGACGCGGGCGTACATCATCGACAGCCTGTCGGCCATCCAGAAGGGCGACGAAGCACAGATCACCGGCAAGGATATCCTGAAGCTGGCGGACGACAAGAAATCCCTGTTCCCGCGCCCCAGCACCGGGACGCTGGCGGCCGACATCACATCCAGTGCCACGACCCTGACGGCCAGCCCATCCGGCGTCGGCGATGCGGAATACCCGGCATCCGGGAAAATCGCCATCGGCGGCGAAATGATGAGCTTCACCCGCAGCGCCGACACGTTCACCGTTACCCGGGCTATTTCCAATACGACCTCCGCCAGCCATAGCGCCGATGACAGCATCCAGCTGGTGGGCGAGTTCGTGGCGCAGGAAATCCAGGATGTGATCTACACCCTTCTGACGGACTATGCCGGGATCGATACTGCCTACATCGACAAGCCGGCCTGGGATACCGAGCGCGATACTTACCTGAGCGGCGTCTGGAACCTGCAACAGCCGGAACCGGTGGGCGTGAATACCCTGCTGAGCGAACTGACTGAGCAGGGAAACTGCCGCATCTGGTGGGATGAGATCGACCAACAGATCCGGTTCCGTGCGGTCCGCCCGCTGGATGCCGCGTTGCCGGTGCTGTCGGATACGGACCATTTCATCCAGAACACGGTCAGCGTCACCGAGGACACCAAGCAGCGGATCAGCGCGGTGCTCGTGTATTTCGGCCGCATTCGCCCGACAGATCGGCTGGATGACCCGAAATCCTTCGCCGTGCGCTACCTGGCGGCTGATCCGGATGCTGCCGGGGTGAACCAATACGGCAGCCCGCAGATCAAGAAGATTTACAGCCGGTGGTTCCAGCCTGTCAGCCTCGGCCGTGTGCAGGATCTGGCGGATGCACTGCTCCAGACCTACCGCGACCCGCCGCGCATGCTGGAGTTTAAACTGGATGCGGCGACAGACTTGCGGACAGGATCGATCTTTCGTGCTGACACCCGCTTTATCCAGGATGTCGACGGAAGCCATGCGCTGATGCCGTTTGAGGTCATTGAGTCGAAAGAGGAAAGGGCAGGGCACCTGCTGGCATTCAAGTGTCAGGAAATGCCGAAGGATATTCCGCTGGCGGATACCTACACGATCATCATCAGCACCGATACGGCGGATGTTGACCTGTACGCGCTGTTTGTTTC
>ERZ724522.1416-NODE-1416-length-12949-cov-3.668373_pt1 | contig 12949 bp, 13 predicted proteins | sample MGYA00376055_ERZ724522 | MGnify/ENA primary metagenome ERZ724522 (study PRJEB28724, sample SAMN07190884) | wastewater metagenome | isolation source: effluent of sewage treatment plant in Hong Hong | place: Hong Kong | collected 2016-03-17 ... | reverse complement strand
CGCTGGCAGGGAACCTCGCGCTGTCCCCCGACGACGCCGTGCTGGCCGACCTGATGGGCCTGTACCGGGTGTCCCCGAATCGTGACCTGGCCCGATTGATCGAGGCGCAGAAGCGCCGGCTCGGCATGGGGGCGTAGTGCCGTTCTTCGAGAACGAGATCACTCACCTGATCCGCCAGAAGGAGAAGCGGGCGCGCGTCGCGCTCGCTGCATCCGCCCCGGGTGCGGACGTGCAGGCGAAGGCCATCGCCCGCCTCTCGGTCGACTACCCGTGGCTGTCCCCCGGCGTTGCGGTCGGTCTCGCGAAGGGCAACTACGCCCCGGACAAGGCGAAGGCCATCGCGCTCGAGGATCTGCGCTCGCAGTACGAGCAGAACCCCGCCAAGTTCGGTGACTTCAAGCAGGGCAACGCGCGCAAGCGCCTCAAGGCGTGGGTCAACGAGCTGGACGACTACCTGGACGCCAACGCCCAGGGCGCCGCCGCCCCTTCCGCGTTCGACGTGGTGGGCGCGACGACGAACCGGGGCCTGCGCTTCCAGAACATCACCGACGACGAGGTGCGCGCACTGCGGAACACGGCACGACGCGCCCTCGACTCGGGTGACGCCGTGATGATGACCGCGGCGCTCGGCTTCATCAACCGCCGGTCGCGCGGTGGTCCCGACCCGTTGACGACGGACCGGGCGACGGGGCTGACACCGCAAGCCGAGTGGATCGGCCAGAACGTCATCGACCCGCTGGTCAACCAGACCGAATCCGTCACCAAGCCCGTCGTCCGCACCGCGGCGATGGCCGCGCAGTATCCGCTCGACATCGCCAACGCGGCGATCCGTGAAGAGGTGAGCCACCCCCTCGGGATCGGGCGTTCACCCGAGCAGAACTCCTACGGCTACCTCAACGACCAGACTCTCGCCGGGCAGGCACTCCAGGGCCACCCTGTCGGTGACGGGTTCCTCCCCTCGTATGCGCCCGTGATCGACGGTCAGCCGTCGGCAGCGGCGATCGCGGCGCAGAAGGCGCGGGAGGCTTCCCGTTACCTGATCGGTGGCCACGGCTGGACTCCCGGCCGGGCCCTCGCCGCCCTGGTGTTCGATCCTGACTCGACCGCCTTCAACGTCGCCTCGGGTCTGGTGGACGCGGCCGTCGCCATCAAGATCGACCCGGTATCGAACGTGGCGGCCGGCTTCGGTCGTTCCGCCCGTGCCGCGCAGACGTTCGAGAACGTCAACGACGCTGCCGGGACCGTCCGTGGCGCGGAGGCCGTGACCTCCGGGCTGGACGAAGCGGGCCGGGTCAAGATGCTGGAGGACATCGGTGTCGTCAACGGGCGCCGGGCGATGGTCCGCGGGCACAACCCCGTGTCGTGGCTCTACACCAACGGTGCCCCCGTCGTCACGAAGCTCACCACCGAGTCCGATCCGTGGGCGATCTGGAACGCCACCAATCGCAAGTTCCCCGTCGATCTGGTGGACCAGCTCGCCAACTCGACCGACGAAGGACTCACCCGCCAGATCCTCGCCGGGGAGCTCGGGACGACGATCGACCGGGTGCCCAAGTACCGGGAGGGCTACGGCATCAAGCCGCGGGCGCTCACCGACCTCCCGACCGGCCGGCTCGACCTCACGGACCCCGACGGCGCCGCTCACCTCATCGACGACTATCTCGTCTTGATGAAGGCTCCGGAATCGACTCGGGCCAAGGTGTTCAACAACCTCGTCCGCTCTGCCGGTCGAGGCGACGACTACGCCACCGTCGATGCCGTGTTCGACGCGTTCCGGGAGTCGATGATCGCGGCCGGTGCGCCAGCGGAGAAGGCGGACGCTCTCGCCAAGTGGACCCGCAACACCTGGGACAACGCGCAGAAGTGGGGCGTGGACGCCGCGACCGGTGATGAACTGCCGGTTCGTCTGCACCTTCCGGCGACCAGCGAGTCGCCCGCCGAGGTCGTCGAGGTTCCCTTCGGCCCACGGATGCCCCAGGAGCGGTTCAGCACGACGATCGACATGCCCGACCCCCGCGCCGTCAAGCGCCTCGTCGCCTCTCGCGAGTTCCGGGACCTCGGCCTCGGCACCGACCAGTGGGCGGGGATGGTCGGGATCACCGACAAGGCGTATGGGGCGTGGAAGGTGTTCAAGCTCGCCCGCCCCGCCTGGACGGTGAAGGTGGTCGGGGACGAGCAGGCGCGCATGATGGCCACCGGGCTCTCGTCGATCCTGAACCACCCCATCCAGTCCGTGCTCATCGCGCTCGGGAACCCCCAGGAGGGGACGTTCTTCGGCAAGTCCTGGTACGAGCGCATCGAGGGGATCGGCAAGCAGCCCAACGCGAAGCAGATCCAAGACGCCCTCGACGCCCGCTCGGTTCGCGCCACCGCACTCCTCGACGAGAACCCGTACATCACCAGCAAGGAAGTCCGGGCGATCCTCGACGAGGAGATCCCGATTCCCCGCTCTGCGGGGCAGAAGGCGTCGACAGCATTGCGGTCGGGCAAGGCGAAGGTCGGACGCCTCAAGACCGACGTGACCGGGGCGACGGTGGATGCCCGCCCCGGGATCGGCGGCGACTACGCGGCCGGACTCACCGGACGGTTCACCGACTTCTCCTCGTCCGGCGTCGAGGGCCGCAAGATGTACCTCTCCCACTTCGACGTGGCGGGGAGGGACTCCGAGCATTGGGCGCGAGGTCTCGCCGAGGACGCGGCGCGCCTCAGCTCCGAGCCCGCGACGCGACGCGCCATGCGCCTCACTCCCCAAGAGTTCATGGACGAGATGTGGGAGAAGCCTTGGGGCAAGTACATGCGCGAGCAGATGGCCGCCGCCCGCGAGGATGGCGACCCGTGGATCAAGGTGCTCAACGACCGCCGCTACTCCGACGCCTACGCCCAGGAGTTCCTCCGGCACCTGGAGAACTTCACCGCTGACGAGGAATCGCTGCGCCTCGCCCTCGTCACCGGGAAGATCGACGGTGTGCCGCTCGCCGACGAGTGGGGTCGGGCGAACCCGGCAGCGATGGAGAAGCTCGAGGTCATGCGCGCCGAGGGGCGTGGGCCGAGCCATGTGAAGGTCCAGCGTGCGGTCACCCAGAGCATCTCCGAGCGCGAGCGGGACATCGGCAAGTTCACCGCCGCGGTCAACTCGCTCTTCGACGCGCTGATGACCCGTCCGTCGAACTACCTCTCCCGCCATCCGACGTTCATGCAGAAGTATTGGGGCGACGTGCCGCAACTCGTCCCGGCGATGAGTGCCGACGCCCGTGCCGGGTTGCTCTCCAACCTCGACGCGGCGAACCTCCCCCGGCCGCTCGACGCGGAAGTGCGTACTGCGCTCGCGAAGGCCACCGGGACGGAAGGACTCGACCTCGAAGCGGCCGACACTATCCTCAAGAAGCGGGCGCTCGACTTCACCCGGGACAAGCTCTACGACCTGTCCAAGAAGTCGAACATCATGGACTCGCTGCGGTTCGCGTTCCCGTTCGGGGAGGCGTTCAAGGAAGTCCTGTCCGTGTGGGGCAAGATCGCCGTCGAGTACCCGCAGGTCACCCGACGCGCCCAGCAGGGCATCTCCGCGGCGCAGCAGGCGGTGTTCAACCCGATCACGGGACTCCCGACCGGCGCCAACGACCCGATGGGGACAGGGTTCTTCCGCCCCGATCCGCAGACCGGTCAGCAGGTGTTCACGCTCCCGGGGAGCGGATGGCTGTCGCAGATCGCGACGGGTGGCTTGACGATCCCGCTCAAGTCCCCGGTGCAGGGACTCAACATGGTGGGGAGCCTGTCGCCGGGCTTCGGGTTCGCCGTGTCCATCCCTGCGTCGTTCATCGTCCCCAACAAGCCCGGGTGGGACAAGGTTCGCAAGATCCTGTTCCCGTTCGGGCAGACCGAGACGGGAGACCCGCTCGGAATCCCGGGTCGCGAGTTCGCCCCGACGTGGTTGAAGAACCTCTCCAAGTCCTTCGCCGATCCCCGTCAGGACCGTCTCTACGCGAACACCGTCATGGACATCGCCGCGGCGAAGGCCGCGACCGGAGAGTACGACATCTCCGGTTCCCCCGACTCCCACGACGAGATCAACCGCCTTCTCCACGACTCCATGAAGGCGGCCGACTGGGCATACGCCATCCGCGCCTTCGCGTCCGCCACGTCTCCGTCCGCTCCGGGATTCGACGTGTACGTCAAGCGGCATCCCGACGACGAGAACCTGATCCTGCTCCAGAAGCTGCGCGACGAGTATCGCAGCATGGTGAACGAGCACGGGTGGGACGAGGGGTTCAAGAAGTTCATCACCAAGTTCGGCGTGGACAACCTGCTCGCCACCGGGTCCAAGTCGGAGTCCCATGTTGCCGGCCTCACGACCAGCACCGAGCAGCGCCGATGGGCGCGCAACAATCCTGCGCTCGTAGAGGCATACCCGGAGACGTGGGCGCTCTTCGCCCCCGAAGGTTCCGGGCACGACCAGGCGGCATACGAGGCGCAGATCGCATCCGGGCAGCGCGATCCCGTCGACCCGCGAACGGGCACGCAGAAGGCGAACGACCGTATGGCCAGGGCCATCGTTGCGAACGCGATCGAGACCGAGTTGGGCGGGTCCGTGGACAACGCCGCCGAACGGGCGTACCTGCGGGACCTCAAGACCAAGCTCGCACGCGAGTACGACGGCTACGAGCCCGAGTTCCAGGGAGGCGGGCGCACGGCGGCCCGCATCCGCGAGCTCGAACGTGCCGCCACCGACCCGAAGCTCGCGCGGACCCAGACCGGCAAGGCCCTCGTCGCCTACCTCGCCGCCCGCGATCAGGCGAACCAGATCGCCCGCGACCGCGGCTACTCCGAGGTCGGGGCGATGGACGCCGACAAGGCCGCCTACCTGCGCGACGACCTGCGCCGGTATGTGAAGAAGCAACTGATCCCGAAGGCTCCGGCCTTCCGGCGCATGTGGGAAACCGTCCTCGAGCGGGAGCTGGCTGACTGATGGCCGACAACAAGCACAAGACGAAGAAGAAGTCCAATCCGTTCGGCACCGCGAAGTTCTCCGACCCCGGTGACACCACCGAATCGGCCGGCGGCCTTCTCGGTGGGCCGTACCCGGCGCCGAACCCGCACCAGGACTGGGTGTACGGCGGCGACTCGATTGTCGCTCCCCGCTACTACGACGGGGAGCAGGACAAGCCCTACGACTGGGTAGAGGATGATGTCGCCTCACTCCAGTCAGCGTTGATCGCCGCCGGGCTTCTCTCCCGCAAGGGCGTCAGGGCGGGGATGTGGGACCCCGATTCGGCGTCGGCCTACAAGAAGGCACTCACCTGGGCCAACAAGCTCGGGGTTCCCGTCGAGACCTTGCTGGCCCAACTTCTCGACGGTGCGGACGTGGGCTCCGGTTCGGGTGGTGGCGGAGGCGGTGGTGGGCTCGGACCGGCGCCCATCTCCGACGAGGACATCACCGCGCTCGCGCAGAAGGTTTCGCAAGGCGTCCTCGGACGGAACCTTCGCCCCGAAGAGCTCGGGAACTTCATCCCCGCGTTCCGTGGCATCTACCAGGCGCAGGAGACCACCCCGCAGGTCGGCGCCGAGAACCTGATCCGTCACGACATCGCGCCCCAAGGCGAAGCCGACGCCCATCAGGTCGGGAACGTGATGGACACCATCTCCAAGTTGCTCGGAGGCTGACGTGGCAGAACTCGACCCGAACGTCGACTGGGGATACGTCGACAACCTGCTCAACCAGATCCGCAGCCTGTACCCGAGCCTCGCGTGGATGCTCAACGTCCCCGAGCTGGCCGACCTGATCCTCAAGGCCGGCCGCGAGGAGTGGGACAGCGGGCGCATCCAGGCCGCGCTCCAGAACACCCAGTGGTGGAAGGACCGCAACCAGTCGGGCCGGGCCTTCGAGGAGCTGTTGAACACCGACCCGGCGACGGCCGAGCAGCAGGTGTCGTCGCTCAAGACCCAGATCCAGCAGTTCGCCGGGCGCAACGGCTTCACGATCTCCGAGCCCGAGGCCATCTACATCGCGCGGGAGTCTCTTGTCAAGGGACGAACCCAACAGGAGTGGCAGACGAACGTGCTGACCTTCCTGACCGGGCAGAAGGGCCAGAAGTCCGGGCCGACCACCACGTCCCTCAAGGCCCTCGCCGCGGAGTACGCGGTGCCCATGTCCGACGCCACGCTCCAGAAGTGGGCGAACGACATGCTGACCGGGATGGTGGACGAGAACACGTTCCGGGCGTACCTGATCGAGCAGGCCAAGAGCCTGTTCCCCGGCCTCGCCAACGCCCTCGACCGGGGCATCACCGTCAACCAGTACGTCCAGCCCTACGCGCAGATCGCCGCCCAGGAGCTGGAGATCAACCCGAACTCGATCGACTGGACCGACCCGAAGTGGTCGGCCGCGATCCACAAGGTCGACCCCAAGACCGGCGTGCCGACGAGCATGAGCCTCTCCGACTGGACCCGTGAGCTCCGGTCGAATCCCGTGTACGGGTTCGACCGGACCGTCCGGGCTCAGGAGCAGGCTTCCCAGCTCGGCCAGGCACTCTTGCAGCGCCTCGGGAGGGCTGCCTGATGGACCCCACCTTCGCCGCGCTTCTCAACGACCTCAAGTCGGGCGGCTTCACCGATGCGATGTTCGCCAACTGGCTCTCCGGTCTCGACGCGACCGAGTGGGAGCGCCGGGTCAGGATGATCGACGGCTGGCTCCGGTCGGGGAAGTACACCCAGGCCCAGCTCGACGCCATCAAGGCCGCCCCCTCGTGGGAGGCTGCGGTCGGCACCGTGGACAAGGCCAACGCCCCCGCTCCCGCCCCGACTCCCGCTCCTGCTCCGACCCCGACTCCGGCCCCCACTACTCCGACGACCCCGGCCGGGCCGACCCCCGAGGAGCAGGCGTCGGCCTTCGCGTCGATCCGCAAGATGCTCGACGAGTTCGGGCTGGGCGGTCTGGCCGACTGGGCGTGGGGCCGCTACCAGGCGGGCTTCTCCATCGACCAGATCATGGTCGAGATGTACCAACGGCCGGAGTTCAAGGCCGTGTTCCCCGAGTACGAGGACCTGGCGAAGCGGGGCCGGGCGCAGTCGGTGGCGTCCCTGGTCGAGTACCGCAAGCAGGTCGTCGGGATGATGCGGATGTACGGCATCCCCGAGGGCTTCTACGACTCCGTGGACGACCTCTCGAACCTGGCCCGCAACGAGGTCTCGCTGGCCGAGGTCAGCCGGCGCGTCTCCGAGGCGGCCGACGCCGCCTACTCGTCGTCCCCGCTGATGCGCGCCGAGATGGAGCGCCTCTACGGGGTGAACCCGGGCAGCCTCATCGCCTACTTCCTCGACCCCGACAAGGCCGAGCCGATCATCCGCCAGAACTGGCTCTCCGCCCAGGTGGGCGCGGCGTCCCGCCAGACCGGCTACGGGCTGCTCACCGAGCAGGAAGCCTCGAGCCTTGCCGGGCTCGGCGTGGACTACAACGCCGCCACCCGGGGCTTCGGCACGCTGGCAGGCTCCCAGGAGCTGTTCAACGCGGTGGCGTCGAACGAGCAGACGATCGGCCGGGAGACCCAGCTCGGGGCCGCGTTCGGCTCCAACGCCGCCGACCAGCAGACCGTCGAACGGCGTCGGGGCCAGCGCCTCGCCGAGTTCTCTCAGGGTGGCGGCTTCGCCACTACGCGTGAGGGTACGACCGTCTAGCACGGATTCCTTGCATTCTGCCGCAGTCTGTGGCACACTGACTCCGAGCGAGAGCTACGTCGCGCGAGCTGTTCCCCACGGCCGCGGCATGGCCGCTTCCTTCATCCCAGGCCGACAGGCCCCGCCGCCCGCGTTCCTCCGCGTGGGCGAGTACGGACAGGAGCGCACCCAGAGATGTCCGATTTCGATTCGGAAGAGCTGTACGAGACCGAAGAGCCCCGAGGTCTGCGGAAGCAGATCGAGGAACAGGCCTCAGCCCGCAAGCAGGCAGAGGAGAAGGCCGCCGCCCTCGAGCGCGAACTTGCGTTCGCCAAGGCGGGACTCCCCCTCGACGATCCCAAGATCGCCTACTTCGTGAAGGGATACGACGGAAGCCCGTCCCCCGAAGCGATCCGGGCAGCCGCCGAAGCCGCAGGGTTCATCGGAGAGTCGGCCCAACCCGAGGTCCCCGCCGAGGAGCTGGCGCAGCACCAGCAGGTCGCTGCCCTCGCCGCTGCGGGAACCGCCTCACCCCCCGACGAGAACGCCGAGTACCTGGCGGCGCTCGGGATGGCCAAGACGAAGGAAGAGATCTTCGCCGTCATGGACCGCTACGGGTCAGCCCGGACCTCGAACATCTTCTGAATCGGCCCCGCTTCTAGGAGGAAGCACCAACCATGGCCGATGCCCTGACCAAGCTGTCGTCAGTCGCATGGGACCAGGCCGCCTACAACCGCCTGGCCTACTTCGACCTTCGACCCGAGCTGTACTTCGACGCCTTCGCCGACGTCCAGCCCACCGCCCAGGCGATGCCCGGTACGAGCGTGATCTTCAACATCACCTCGGACATGAGCGTCGCGTCCACCGCGATCAACGAGTCCACCGACGTGGACGCCGTGGCGCTCGCCGACTCCGAGGTCACCGTGACCCTCTACGAGTACGGCAACGTCGCGAAGTCCACCAAGAAGCTCCGTGCCACGTCGTACCTCCCCGTTGACGAGATCCTCATCAACGTCATCTCGTACAACGCGGGTGTGTCCCTCGACACGATCACCCGTGACGTGATGAAGGGTGGCACCAACGTCCGCTACGTCGGCGGTGCGGCTGGTCGCACGACCATCACGCCGTCGACCCACTTCGGGACTTCGACCGCGACGAACGGCGCCGACTCGGTGCGCCGTGCGACGGCCGAGCTCCGGGGCGCGAACGTGGCGACCATCGGCGGCAAGTACGTCGGCGTCATCCACCCGGACGTGTCCTACGACTTCCGTGGTGCTACGGGCAACGCCAACTGGCGTGACCCGCACACCTACTCGGACCCCATGGGGATCTGGAACGGCGAGATCGGCGCGTTCGAGGGCGTGCGGTTCATCGAGTCGCCGCGTGCGCCGGTCTTCGCGGACGCCGGTTCCTCGACCACCCTGACCGACGTGTACGCCACGCTGATCTTCGGCCGCCAGGCCCTGGCGAAGGCGTACTCGATTCAGGATGGCGGTGGCCCGCTCCCGACGGTGTTCCCCACGCCGATCATCGACAACCTGCGCCGGTTCCAGGGCGCAGCGTGGTACTGGCTGGGTGGGTACGGCATCTTCCGGCAGGCGGCACTCCGCCGGATCGAGTCGTCCTCGTCCATCGGGACCAACAGCTAGCAGACGGGAATGGGAGGGGCTTCGGCCCCTCCCACTCCCAACAAGGGAGCCGACATGGCCGACAAGTGCCGACACTGTGGAAGCCTGGACACCGCCGCGGGCGCCCATCACTACCACTGTCTGGTGTGCAACGGGTACTCCGACTACGAGGGCAACGCGGTCGAGCAGCCGTCGAACCACGACTCCGCCGCCTGATGGCGACGTTCACCCCGCCCACCGAGGAGTACGCGCAGACGCACCCGCAGGCCCGATGGTCTGTGAACCGTCTGATGCGTTACTACGGCACGATGCCCCGGGGGCGCAACGTCTACTACCTCTCCGACGGCACCGTCACCGAGAACGACCCCGACTCGCGCTCGGTGTTCTGGACCCGGGAGGCCGGGTCGCCCTACGTCCACACCGTCTGGTGGGGCGCGCCGGCGACCCCGTACACCGTCACCTCGGCGCAGGCGACCGCGCTGACCGCAGCCGGTTACACGGTGACCTGATGCCCGAACTCGTCCTCGAGCTGAACCGTCTCGCCGGCACGACGCGCCTGACGGAAGTGCAGGCCGCGAACGTGTGGGCGGGGACGAGTCGCCTGGAGCTCGTTCAGGCGCTCCGCTCGAAGTCGGGCAAGACGGCCGAGGCCGCGCAATGCCTGAACTCCATCGCCGGGACCACGGGCCTCCCCGAGCCTGCCGCCGCCGCTCGGATCGGTCGGCGCGCCGTCCTCGATGGTTCGTCGGGGTGCTACCTCTCGACGCCCGACAAGGCCGCATACGCGATGAGCGGCACGCTGCGCTACGTCTGTCGGCTCGGGTGGCCCGACTACACGCCCGCCGCGATCACGGGCGTCATGGCCCAGTACAACACGACTGGCAACCAGCGGGGCTGGCTGATCCAGATCATCACCGACGGTCGCATCCAGTACATCCGCTCGACGGACGGCCAGGCGGGCACCTCGGTCACCGGCACGTCGACGGCACCGTCGCTGACCGACGGCACCATCTATTGGATCGGCGTCGAGTACGTCACGTCCTCGGGCGCGCTCGCCTTCTACAAGGCACCGGACGCGCCGACGGTTCCGTCGATCTGGTCGGGGTGGACCTCCATCTCGTCCACGACGATCACCTCGGGTGCGCCGTTCGACTCGACGGCCGCCCTCTCGGTCGGCGCGTTCAACGCTGGTACGTCGAACATGGCGACCGGGGACTTCTACGACGCCATCGTCTACGACGACGGGGTTGCGGTCGCGACCTACAACGCGAACGACGCTGCGGTCGGTGGCTCCTCGTTCACCTCGTCGGCGACCGGCGAGACGTGGACGGTCAACGGGACCGGGGTGGTGCGGTGAACCTCGGTGAGGCCATCGGCCCGAAGCAGTCCACCCTCATCGCCAAGACGATCGAGGACGCGCTGGAGAAGGCGGTCCGCGAGCAGGGCGACTCCATCGCCCTCGTCAAGGCGTCCCTCGAAGCCCTCACGTCCGTCGCCACGCGGCTCTCCGCGATCGCGGACCAGCAGCAGGCCGCCACCCAGTCGCTCGCCGAGGCGGCCCGTGCCCTCGCCGCCCGGACGGTCATGCCCGCTCCCGAGGTGACGGTGAACATCCCCGAGGCGCCCGAGCCCCCGGAGCAGGAAGCGCCGGTCGTGAACGTCACGGTGCCCGAGCCGGTCGTGAACGTCACCATCCAAGAGCCGCCCGAGGTCGAGAGGGGCTGCCGGAAGCGTGTCGTGCGCGACACCCAGGGCCTCATCACCGAGATCATCGAGGAGCCACTGTGAGCGTTCTTCTCGAGGCGGAGCACCACTGGGAGTGTCCGAACTGCGATGTGCAGGCGGTCACCCACGACGAGGCGCTGCCGCTCCACGCGTGCGCCAAGTTCAACGGCCTCACCGCCCCGCTCGTCCCCGCAGGGACGCGCTGCAAGGTCGAGGCGAAAGAGCGCGAGGACTACCTGGGTTCCGACACCGCCCAGACCGACGACGAAGGCCACGTCTACATGTCGGTCGTGACCACCAGAGATGACGGGCAGGACTGCGTAGTCCTCGCCCCGACCGCCACCAGCCATTGGAGCGACCGATGAGCAACCATCTGGACTTCTACCAGGAGCTCGCCGACCGTGACGCCGCGCTCGAAGACGCGCGGGCGAACCGGGCCGAGGATCCCGAGACCTACGACCGGGTGCAGGCCGAGTACGCGGCGTGGCGGCGCGGGATCCGACTCCTCGCGGGCCGGCCGCTCGGCGGGCCGCCGTGGCCCGAGGACGTCCGCGACTTCATGCGGAACAACCCCGACGACCCGCGCTGCGTCGCAGCACGCGAGGAGCTGGCGTCGCAGCACGCGGCCGAGCTCGAGGCCCTGGGAGGCTGAAATGGCATGGTCCGCGAGCAAGATCTTCCAGGCGGCGATCACCGACGCGCTGAACTCCACGGCATCGTTGAACCTCGACGGCGACACGCTCAAGGTGGCGCTGTTCGACAACTCGATCACCCCTGACCGGACGGTGAGCGCGGCGAACTCGGCCTACGGGGCGGGCGTGTGGGCGTCGGGCGGCGTGTCGGACGCGTCTGGTTGGCCGGCGGCGGGCCGCGCGCTGGCGTCGGTCACCTCGACCGCCTCGGCGGGCACGTACACGCTCGACGCGGCGGACACGGCGAGTGCGAACTCCACGACCACGCTGTCCGCGAACTACGGGTGTCTGATCTACAACGACACGCTGACCACTCCCGTCGCGGATCAGGGGATTTGCTTCCTCTACTTCGGCGGGGCTTCTTCGGTGACCCTGGGGACGTACACGATCGTCTGGAACTCGTCCGGCCTCGCCAACAACACCGTCTGATCCATGTCGTCCCAGCGGCACTTCTACCTCGACGGAACGGGTGACTACCTCACCACGCCCGACGCCGCTGGCATCTCGGGGTTCGGTGACTTCTCGGTCGTCGCGCTCGTCGCGCTGGACGACTGGACGCCCGCCGCCCAGTGTGGGATCGCCACACAATGGCTGACCACCGGGAACCAGCGGTCATGGACCTTCGAGGTGACGACAGCCGGGAAGCTCAACTCGGCCTTCTCGACGGACGGTGCGTTTGGGACGGTCACGACGGCTACCTCGTCGGCTGCGGTGAGTGCGTCGGATGGCACCGCGATCTGGGTCTTGGTTACCCGCACATCGTCGTCGGGCACCGTGAAGTTCTACACGGCGACCGCCACCGACGGGTCGAGCACGATCCCTGCCATCGGATCGTTCACCCAGCTCGGCACGAACGTCACGGCCGGGACGGGGACGCTCAAGGACTCGACGGCGAAGCTCGTCGTCGGAGCGAACGACGCGGGTGCCGGTCCGCTCACCGGCAAGGTGTGGCGGGTCGCCGTCTACACGGGGATCTACGGCGGCGGGTCGGAGACCAAGGTCGCCGACATGCTCGCCGACGATTACTCGTCCGGTACGACGTTCACGTCGTCGGCGACCTCCGAGACGTGGACGCGCGTCGGTGACTCCCGGTGCGATGTCAGGAACTTCCCGGGCGTCTCTGCCACCGCGACCGGCACCGCCAACAACGCCGCCGCGTCGGTCAAGCCCTCTGCCGGGGTCGGTTCTGCCACGGGCACGGCGAACAATGCGACGACCTCGGTGGCCCTGAGCCCTTCGGTCGCGTCCGGCACCGGA
>ERZ724522.1415-NODE-1415-length-12949-cov-17.434155_pt1 | contig 12949 bp, 20 predicted proteins | sample MGYA00376055_ERZ724522 | MGnify/ENA primary metagenome ERZ724522 (study PRJEB28724, sample SAMN07190884) | wastewater metagenome | isolation source: effluent of sewage treatment plant in Hong Hong | place: Hong Kong | collected 2016-03-17 ... | reverse complement strand
AGTATAGATTTCTATTATCGAAAAAACTGAGCCGCTATTTCTTCGGCTACAAATGTTACTACAAACATTCCTACAACAATGGCAATGACGATAACTGCTGGTCTAACTAATCGTTCTACTGCCTCACAGACTCAGTTCTATGTAAATACTACTTCTATTCAAAGATAATGATTAAAAAAGTTAATTACATTATACAAGATGAAACAATAGACATTGAACTTGACGATGATTTTTCTGAAATTGAAAAAGAAAAAAAACTCGAAATAGATACAAATATAATCAAAAGTGTTGTAGAAGAAGTATTGCCACTAATACCTAAACCTGAAAATGGAAAAGATTGAGAAGACTGAAAAACTCCCACAAAGATTGAACTTAAATCAATCATAAGAGAAGTTCTACCAGAAAAAGAAATTATAGAAAAAGTGGTAAAAAAAATACCAAAACCAAAAGACGGGAAAGACGGAAAAGATTGAGATAAATGAGAAAAATGAGATAAGCTAAAATTTAGTGACCTCACACCTTATGAAAAACAATTATTAACATGACCACAAGGGAGTAACGGTGTATGAGTCCCTAGAGGTGGTACAATCTGACAAAAATTAGTAAAAAGTAGCAGTAAAGACTATGATACAGAGTGGACTAACGATGTAGTAGACACAGATGTTTGGGGTGGAATAACATGAACTCTCTCCAACCAAACAGACCTACAAACTGCTCTCAACGCAAAAGTAAATAAATCAGGTGATACGATGACTGGTGACCTAAGTGTCCCCGATGAAGCCTATTGAAGTGGTTGGAATGGCTCTCTCGAAGTCCCTACGAAGAATGCTATTTATGACAAAATACAGACGATTACTGAGTCTGATACTCTACAAACTGTCACAGATAGAGGCTCTACAACGACCAACGCAATTACATCTTCGAGAACCACAACAACCTCTCCTGTAGATTGATTTGTCGCCTCTACGTCTTCTACTGCTACATCAGGAAACCAAAAATCATCTGCTACTGTAAAATGGACTGCTAGTGGTTGGAAAAGTAGCTCACCAACATCATCTCGACAAATAGATTGGAGAGCTTGGGTACTCCCAGAACAAGCAGTAAGTAACGAACCATCTAGCGTGTGGAAACTCCAATCACAAGTAAATAACTGAGGCTGGACAGACCATTTTTGGATAGATAACAAAGTCTGAGGTCTTGGTGCTTATTTTAATTCAACTGGTTCTAATGGTTCTCCTTGAACGACAAGAGCAATTACTATAAATAACACAGGTTCTTACTCTTGGATAGATTGGACATTTTCAGGTATTCGTAAAGTAGCTGATGGAGCTAATTCTTCTGGCTGACGTGATTTTTACGCTTCTGGATGAAGTTATTTCTCCTATATAGACGGAAATTCTAATTCACTTTTCTCATATAATTATCCTACTGGTTTGTACCACACATGAGGTGGTTGGTTTTGAGGTAGAGTAAGTGCATGACAAGGTTCTAATCCTAGTTCTACACTTTCTAGTTCTGGTTCTTTTGCTACAAAAGGTCGTAGAGTTACTTCTAATTATACTTTAACAGTTGATGACTCTGCTATTTATGCAGATGCTTCTACTGCTGCTTGTTCTGGTACTCCTACCTATTCCTGTAGTCATTGGACTAATCAAACAGATTGCGAAAAGTGGGATGCACATGGTGGATGTTCTTGGTATGCTGGTTCCGATTGTTCTGAATTTAATAATACTGATGTAACAACGTGTGAGTCAGGACACTCTGGTTGTACATACGACACTGCGAGTTGTAGCTGAATATGAGATGAGTCTACTTGTTCTGGTACTTCTGGTTGCTCTTGGAGCGGTACAGACTGTTCTGGACTTGACGAATGACCTTGTGGTTCTACTTCTGGCTGTTCAGTAAATACTTCTGATTGCTCTTCATTTAATGGTAACGAGTCTAGTTGTTCTTGAACTTCTGGCTGTTCAGTTTCCTCTTCTAATACTTGCCCGTCTCAGTGAGATGAGTCTGGCTGTGTAAGTGCTTGATGTTCTTGGGATGGAATGACTTGTACAGGAGATAATTCTACATGTTCAGGTACTTATTACACTGGGTGTTCTGGAACATACTACACTTGTACTGGAACGTATTATACTGGTACTTGTTCAGGAACGTACGGAGCATCTTGTACTGGTACTTCTACTTGTTCAGGTATTGATGACTCTACAAACTGTGGATTTGAAACTGGCTGTACTTGGGCTACATCTATTACTCTAAATCTCCCTAGTGTTATAACAGTACCATGACGACACTATTGGATTTATAATGATTCATCTTCTAGTGCTGATGTAATTGTTCAACCTTATTCTGGCGACCAAGTGGACAGGACTACTTCTTACACTCTCGGAACATACAAAGATGCCATTCATTTACAAGCTTTTTCAGAGTCAGTTTCTTGTGGTTCTTTTAACGAATGAGCTTGTACTCCGTCTGGTTGTTCTAAAGAATATTCATATTGTTCTTGGGACTCTATGAGCAATACATGTTCAGGTAACGCTGTTTGTGATGGTATATGAGACCAAACTACATGTGAAAGTACAACTTATTTCTCTTACTGTTCAGGTTCGTATTACTCTGTTAAAAATTGGTATTTACTTTCTCGTTCATAAGCCTATAATTTTTTTATGATTTACCTAAACAAAGACAATTTCTCTGAGGAGATAAAATCAGGACTTGTATTCGTCAAGTTCGCTGTAAAGAATGGTTGCCGACCTTGTACTGAGTTTAAATCTAAGTACGAACAAGCTGAAAACGATACTGCGAAATTCTGTACTTACGAACGTGAAACACTCCCTAAAAGTGCCGATGATTTAGACGAAATCGAGAAGAAATATCAAATTCAATCATTTCCTACTGTACTTCAATTTGAAAATGGTGAATTAAAATGAAAAGTAGAACAATATGTATTTTTTAATGATAGAGATTTAGAGTGATATGTTTTAGAGGCACAAAATAAACTTTATAGACAGAAGTGTTTTGTTGAGGATTTAATGACCTATGTAAATAGAAGATACTCACCATGAATGCAACCATGAACGTCTAAAACTGAAAAGATAGACGATTTTGTACTTCCTACTCCAACAGTAGACCAAAACAATTTAGCTCCATGTGAGTCTTGTCAATAATATGATTACAATAACACGAAACATCACCAGAGAAGAAGAAATAGGAGTACCAGAACTCCATATAACTGGCTCTGAATGAAATCGTGTAGCTCAAGTATGGCTTCCTGTTTTCTCTAACTGACAACCTCTCGACCCTATTATTGCTACTTTTAGTGGAGAAGATTTTAACACGTTCTACACTGAATATGTAAATGATAAATACCTAGTCGATACTGTCCTAGCACAAAACAATATCGAAGCTGATACATCTAATATTAACGATATAACAAACTAATATGAACCCAAAATTAAAAGAACATCTCATATCTGCTCTTAATACTTTTATCTCAGCTTTTCTCCTAGCACTATTGGCAATGCCTATTGATGTAGAACACTTAGACAAAGCTATGCTCTTCTCGATTACAATAGCGTGTGTTCGTGCAGGAGTTCGTGCAGTACAGCAATATATAGCTTCACGGATATAATATGGCAACATTATATCTTATATGGTTGAAAATAATTGAAATAACAAACAGTTTTTGGACTAAAATATTTCTTACTTTTATTTGGTCTGGTATAGTGTATTTTTCCCAACTCCAAGAGGCGGCACATACAGCAATATCAATACTATTTCTTCTCGATGGTTTAGTAGGCATAGCTCATTCAGTTGCAAAAAAAGAGTTCAGCCATTCAATACTTTATATAAAATTCAGAGTAAAGTTCTTTGCATACGCTATACTTATATTCACAGGATTTTCCCTAGACCTTGCCATCGTAAAATGACACGCAGACTTCTGATTTCACTATATGGCGTGTGTTTTCCTGTCACTCACAGAATGAGCATCTATATCTCGACATTTAGAGGCTTTTTGAATTAAAGTTCCATTTAAGAACAAAATCAATATAATGTTAGAGTCTATGTATACAAAATAATATGTGCAAAACTACCGACATAATTGATTCTTTATATAGATACATAGTCGTAGCATTGCTCGCATGAATCCTGTATTTACTTCTTTGTATATCTAACTGAGTATCTATAACTCACAAATTAGATGAAAAACAAATAGCCCAAATTATTACTGGGCAAAATGAAACTATTAGAACTGCAATGAGAGAGGCGTTTCAAGAAGAAGAGGATAAATGAAATGTTTTTACTTTCCCAATTAAATAACTATGCCATTCGTAAAACGCACTACACTGCCAAAAACAGCCAAACCTTACAAGACTCCCAGACCAAAAAATAAAATAGGTCGTAATCCTAAAAAATGGGCGTAATGTGACAAACCTCACTCATTAACGATATTAAGCATCGTCTTTTAAGAGGCGAGTCTATTGAGTTTATTTCAAAAGTAACTAACCTCCCAGAAGACATGATAAGAAAGGCTTTTTGACTAAAAAAATAATATGACTTATTTACAAGACACAGCATGTATTGATATTCCAAGTACCAAAGATTATCTCTATGAAGACTTACTCGGAGGTTGAGAACTAAAATCGGAAGTTCTACTAAATCTTACCTCTGTATATAATCAAGGTGAAAAGCACACACCAGATACTACATACGCTTGTATAAATTATGGTGGAGAACACTGTAAAAACGAACTCAACGCTTTTGAAGCAAAACAGAATGGAGTCACTGTAAAAGAAACAGACCCTGCAACAACATGGCAAAATTGTTTAGATAATTGAGCTGTTATAAATAAAGGTTGGTCTTTACAAGGCTGGTTAAATATGGCAGTCAAAACAGGACTTATCTCGTGATACGCAAAAGTTATTGGAATAAACTGATTTAAACAGGCTCTCAGCAATAATAATCCTATCCTAACTGGTACTAACTCTATTGACTGGGATAAAACAAAAGAGAACGATTTTCTTGCTGTTCGTGGTACTTGTTATGGACATTGCATAGCTGGGTTTTGATACACCGACAAACATACAAGAGGAATTATAAAAAACTCCTACGGAGAAAAGTGGGGGAAGAAAGGACACTTTTATTTTAGTTATGATGATTTTGGACTCCTTTATTCTTGTTATGCAATATTCTGAGTCGAACACAAAGACTTAATGGAAAAATTAAAGGCAGAAAAGAACCGAGACGAAGCATATAAACGAGGATATTGGAACTGATTAAGAGGTACGGACATGACGACTCGTATGGAATGATACTACCTCGCAAGTAACCTCTGACCTGTTAAATGGTCTGAAACCAACAAGAACGCTCCTATTATCCGTAGGGACTATGCTTCTATGATTAGCCAAGCAACTGGCAAGAACTTTAAAGTCATAGGAAATCCTAACGAATTAATTTCAAGAGCAGAGGCTTCTTCTTGGCTTTTAATGGTTTAGCAATATAATAAAATAGTGAGTCTTGAAAAGGAAGCTCACAAGGACAGCCCCCGAAAGGGGGTTTTGTTTTACTCTCTATTTGTCAATACATAATTTAATTGACACTATAAACCACATTACTATAATTCCTGTATGCAAAAAATAATACATTGAGACTGTCTTGAAGTTCTGCGAAGAGCTACACCAAATAGCATAGACGCTATCGTAACTGACCCACCTTATGAACTAGGATTTATGGGTAAAAGTTGGGACTCTACTGGTATCGCTAACAATGTGGAACTATGGAAAGAATGTTTAAGAGTATTAAAGCCAGGTGGACACTTACTAGCATTCTCAGGTACTAGAACATATCACAGAATGGCTAGTGCTATTGAAGATGCAGGATTTGAAGTGAGAGATATGATTGAATGGGTGTATTGAAGTTGATTTCCTAAGTCATTAAATGTATTTAAAGCCTTGACAAAAAAATGCAGTTGTGGTAATATGGAAGTATATGAAAATAGAATTAAACAAAAAGGGGAAAGTAGTGAACAGGAGACCGAATACTTTTTGCGATTTATGCAACAAGCCGATTTATCGGAGACCGTCAGTTTTAAAAAAGAACGAGGGGAAGTTTTGCAGTCGTGCTTGTCGGAACAAAGTTCACACAGAGCAGTGCAAGGGGGAAAACCCAAAGAAAGCAGTCAGGGGGGAGAAGAACGGATTTTGGAAGGGTGGAATAACACTGAAAAGACCGAAGGGAAATTACAAGGGGGTAATTTATCAGAGATGTCCGAAGGAATATCTGCCAATGGCGAGAAAAGACGGATACATAATGCAACACAGATTAGTGATGGCTCAATACCTAAACAGATTGCTAACGAGAACGGAAGTGGTGCATCACAAAGACCACAATCCGAGCAACAACAATATACAGAACCTTGTGCTTTTTGTAAACAATGGGGAACACAAGCGATACGAAGCTATGGAGTTGGCTCAAATCTAAAACCAGCACACGAACCCATCTGTATGGCAAGAAAACCTTTAGAACAAAAAACAGTAGCAGAGAACTGTCTTAAATGGGGAACAGGTGGAATAAATATAGATGAGAGTAGAGTGGATGTAAGTGAAAATGATTTAGAAGCTATGCAGAAAAAAAATGATAGTTTCAAGGGTGCAAATAATAAGGAATATAACGGAATACAATTTGTAAACAAAGATAGGAATTTAGAAGTAAACACACTAGGAAGATTTCCCGCAAACCTAATCCACGACAACAGTGAAGAAGTAAGAGAGTGTTTTCCTGAAACAGTTGGTGCTGGAAATAAAATAGGAACACCAAGAAAATCAGGAACATTTTTTACTGACGAACAAACACAGATGAATATGAAATATGATAACGGTGGTTCAACTGCTCGTTTTTTCAAATCAATAATCTACCAAGCAAAAGCAAGTAAGAGTGAGAGGAACGAATGATGTGAGGAGCTGGACGAGAAACAATCCGTAGGAGGATGAGGTGGTGTTGGAGATTATTTGGATGATGTTAATTCTGCAAGTGGGAAATTTGGGAGCGAAAAAGCACCCGCAAAAAACAACCACCCAACTGTAAAACCTGTTGCACTCATGGAATACCTTATAAAAATGGTAACTCGTGAATGACAAATAGTATTAGACCCTTTTGCTGGTAGCGGTACGACTCTTGTAGCTTGTAAAAATCTAGGTAGATGATATGTCGGAATTGAAAGAGAAGAAGAATATATAAAAATAATTAACGCAAGATTATGAAATATACTTTAGAATACCTCGAAGCTAAGAAAGCTAAATACAAGGCTTATCAACACCAATACTACCTAACAGTAACCAAAAAGAAGAGAAAACAAGATAAATCTTGACAATCTATTGACAGTACAAATAAAGTATTGTAGAATGTGATTAAGCTAAAGAAATCGACAAGCTCTCGCAACTAACATTAAGTTCTTGCACAAGCACCGACTCATTAGCTCCTTTACCTCCTATTCCTTTTTTATGAAACTGATTACCCTTTCTCTCCTTTTTCTTTCTTTTTTCTCTTTTTGAGACATTTCCTACACAGAATCTAAAACCTATATAGGTACTATTAGATACTACACTGTCACTACTGTTGCTAAAAAGTGTGCTATCGACTATCTCGTTGAAAAACAGAAGGTACTTTCTATTTCTTGTTTTACTAAATAATATGCGATATTCTCCTCATAAACTCCGTATCTGAATTAACAATGCCGAAAGTTCTCTACGATACTTCGCACAGAAACGACCCCAGAACATGACACCTTTTGACCATAAAGCTATTGAACTCAATATGAGAAAGATAGCAAAGTATCAAAAGATGCTCGACTCTAGTAAACAGTTTGTACCTAAATATCTTTAATCCCCCTTATGAATGTCAAAACAAATACCACCTATTCAGTACAAACTAAAAACTGAAACAATAGACGGACTACAAGTGATAGAAGTCCAACGAGTCTATGAAAAGCCATTAAAAAGGTCTTTGGAAGAAAAGTCCTCAAATTCCTCTGTGACTTTGAAAATATAATCAAACCTTATGCAAGATAAAACACTCCAAAAATTAGGCATATCTTTTCTCCTCCTTGCCCTAGTTCCTTTCCTCCTCTTCTATATGAAAGCAGAGGGAATGACAGAACAGGATAGCCAGAAAGTTATAGAACTCATAGAGAAGTCTACTCTTTCCGAAAAACAACAGATTGTTGCTGAGGTAAAACACACAGAACTAAAGTGACCGAAATATACTATCCGTGTTGGTCTTGGAGGTTCGAGGAAGCCTATTCCTACCATTACAGGGCTAACAACCGAAGAAAGGGCAAAAGAATGGCTAGAAACAGCATGATTAGGTTACACTCTAAGAGCATGGATACTCTTCGGAGAACAAGACCGAATAGACTATGCTCTACCAATATGTGTAGCTTGGGCTGACTCCCATTTGGGGAAGGCTTTGGCAAGTAAAAACAATATTGGAAATGTCGGCAATAACGACAGATGAGATAGGGTAGAATACAAATCTATGGAAGACTGAATAAACGCTATCTACCGTGCCTTAAATAACAAATGGATGGGTGGTAACACTAAACTAGCTCAACTCTCAGGAGAGGGGCGTAAACGCTTAGGAATCGAGGGATGTAACGAAACAAAAGTAAATCAGAAATGTTATGCTACCTCTACACAGGTTTGGCATACAAACGTTCGTAATTGCCTTTCCGTAATACACAATCAAGAAATATGAGATGATTATAACTTTAGATTGAAATAAACTGTAAATAGAATATAATACTCTCGTACCCACTGAGAATGCCTCAGTTCCGATTTCCCCTCTATGCACGGAGGGGATTTTTATTTTCTCTTGCTTTTTTTCAGGGAGGAGTATAATGTCTCTGTAATATTCAATTGTTTCCTAGAAAGTTTCAAATAGAATATATAAACTAAAGCACTCCAACACTCCTAACTTTCTAGTATCTCGCAAGAGATAAAGGACACAAGGGAGTGTTTTAGTATTCTGTCCACAACAACCTATAACCTACAACCAAAGAGTGGCTAGCATTAGGTGGCATAGTAATAATCCCGTGTCCTTGTGTTGTGTATAAACATTATTGTTGGTACAGGGTACGATAACTTACTTATTGTAGTTAGAAAACGATACACTAGCTGGGGTTTACAGGCTGACCGTTTCCCCATATTCCACAAAGAATGAAAGCTGAGTGTACAAGTCCGCCAGAACAGCGTAGAGCAATCTATGGCACTTCACTAGATATATGTCTTTGTCTCCGTATATCTTACTCATAGTAATGACCGTGAAGCATCATAAGTAGCAATAAGAAGTACCAGCTCTACAAGTGTCTGAAAAGATACCGATAGGCTTTCTGTAGCCTAAAAGTAATAACCAGTAACTGTAACTAATCATTATGCTTAAAAAAGAAATACTCAAGAAACGAAAAGAAATACTAACAAAGGAGACTGCATTTTTATTCTGAGGTCTTACAGAAGAAAAGAAAGCTATGATTGTAAAAAGACTTAATATCTTAAAACAAGAACACTGTGATAGATGTTCTGAGATGTCTGACACAGATTTAGATAACAGAAATATAGAAACATACTGTGCATGAATACTCTCTGCCCTTATATCTTTACTTGATTAGACACACTTTAATTCTAACTATAATAACACTATGGACACATTACTACACGATTTTATACAAATTTGCAAAGAACAACATAAGTGGGAAAGAGAATACTCCAAGTCTCATAATTATTCTGATTATTCAGTTATAAGACAATGGAGAGAAGTACCATTGAAATTAGTACCTGAATTTGATAGTGATATAATGCACAGGTTCTCTGATAAACAATGTGAGAGTAAGTGTACACCACAATCGAACGAAGAAGAGCTGTGAGATGGATTTTGTGATTATCTTTGTACCTCCTGAATAGAACTAGGCAATAATTCTTATTGAGATAGGTGACAGTGGGAAATATATCTTGCGACTATTCACGATGATTATTTTACAGAAGATGAATCAGATTGTTATTATGTTAAAGTGAGGAAGAATACCAATCCTCAACTAGATGCTTGGGTAGAATTTGTACTTAAAGATTAAACTATGAAACTCAACACACTATATAGATGAGACTGCCTAGAAGTTATGCGTACTTTTGAAGATAACTCTATCGACCTCACAGTCACATCACCACCCTATGACAATCTTCGTACTTACAATTGATTCTCTTGGGATTTTGAATGAATAGCAAAGGAATTGTATCGTATTACTAAAGAGTGATGAGTGGTAATATGGGTAGTATGAGATGCAACAATAAATGGGAGTGAAACAGGAACGAGTTTTAAGCAAGCACTTTATTTCAAGGAAATAGGGTTTAATTTGCACGATACGATGATTTATAGAAAAACAAATCCAACACCATATCACCACAATAGATATAATCCATCGTTTGAATATATGTTTGTTGTTAGTAAGGGGAAGCCAAAAATATTCAATGGGATAAGGATTTTAAGAAAAACAAAAGGAGTTGCAAAAACAAGAACATTCCGTTACCCCAATGGTGAATTAAAGTTGGCAAACACAATGTCAAACACTACCGATAAACTTGCTGATAATGTATGGGATTTGTCTTGCAATTCTCCTATTAAGGAACACCCAGCAACTTTCCCAGAGAAACTTGCAGAAGACCATATACTCTCTTGGAGCAACGAATGAGATACTGTCCTCGATTGTTTTGCTGGCTCTGGCACTACACTTAAAATGGCAAAGAAGAATAATAGGAATTACATCTGAATAGAAATATCAGAAGAGTATTGCAAGATTATCGAAAAGCGTCTCCCCTCCTAAAACATAGAGAAGTCAGACACACTTTAATTCTAACTATAATAACACTATGACTAAACAAGTTTACAAAATCTATATAGACACTGGCTCTGAATTTCAAAAAGATTGCTGGCTAAGAGCATTTAGTGATTTCCTAGATGTATTCAAAGTACAGATGGAGAGTAAGCACAAAAAGAATAGTTTTGTCTATCATAAGAAAACTGTTGATGATATAATGAAAATGAAATGATTCTGTACAAACAAAGAAGCAGAAGAATATAAAAAGCCATTTACTGAATTTCCAAATCAATAACACTATGAAACTTAACACACTATATAGAGGTGATTGTCTTGAGATAATGAAACAGATACCAGATTGAAGTATAGATGCTATAATTACTGACCCTCCATATTGAACTACTGCTTGCAAGTGGGATTCTGTTATTCCTTTTGAACCTATGTGGGAACAACTGAAGAGAATTATTAAACCTAACTGAGCGATTGTTTTATTTTCATCACAACCTTTTACAAGTTATCTTATACAAAGTAATATAGATGATTTTAAATATTGCTGGTATTGGAAAAAAGAAAGATGAACTTGATTTGCTACAAGCTGAAAAAGACCGCTTATGATAATAGAGGATATACCAGTTTTTTATAAAAAACAACCATTATACCAAGCAGAATGAAAAAAACTAGATAAAACATATACACACGTTTTACCAATAAAAAAAGAAAAATTCAGATGAGAATGAAATATGACTAAAAGTGTTGTAAATTGAGATAGGATATACAGGCAATACACTCACGATACTCCTCATCAATTACTTGAATTTTCAAGAGATAACTGATGCAGAAACTCATTACACCCCACTCAAAAACCAGTAGCATTACTTGAATATCTCATAAAAACCTACACCAATGAATGAGAGACAGTTTTAGATTTTACTGCTGGCTCGTGAACCACCTGAGTTGCTTGCATAAACACGAATAGAAACTACATACTTATTGAAAAAGATGAATGATACTGTGACATTATCGAAAAGCGTCTCGCCACTCCTAAAACATTTATAGAGAAGTCTAGTGAGTAAATATAGAGTTTGTCAATGAAATTGAATTGACAGAATAGAATAAAAGAATATATTTCTCTTACTTTATTGCTAATCCTATTTTATGACTGATGAAGAAATAATGAAAGACATATCACTTGCTAGTGAACTTGCTATCTATTTAAGAAAATAATATGTCTCATATCGCACAAACATTGTCAGAACTATCAGAAGCTAGAATATTTAACAGCTATCTCTCGTATATACACGCTCAAGACTATACAGGATTAGATGATAATATGTCTGATGCTTTTGATGAATGGCTTTCTGAAATAGATGATGAACAGATGATAGATTATTTATGGGATTTCCTACGCCAAGTAGACAGGAGAATACCCAAATGTATTAACTGGTGGAGTGAGTGACAGACTTTTATTCCTAAAATTAAAGAATAATGACTAAACCAATAACTGACGAACTTGATGACATACTTATCTCCACCTGAGACATTGAGATGTACGACTATCCAACAAATAAAGAGGCACAGGAAGCATTTAACATCCTTATAGGATGGTGCGTGAGTATGTGAACTCCATGATGAGACTACACAGACCAGGAACTCTGTGACGAAATGAAAAAATATATCTCTTTACTAAAATAATATGAAACAATTAAAGATGGATATGGCATGTAAAAAGTGCTGAGCAGTACAAAAAAGAGACGAAAGTAGAAGTAATGAAAACTGGAATACATTTGATTGCCACGAGAAGTGTGAGTGTTGAGAAAGGTTCTCTATGAGAATTGATTGAAAGTTTCTATAATAAAATTTATGAACTGAAACGAATGGAAAAGCATTAAAGTATGAGATATAATTTACAACACCAAGACTAAAAGGCCTAGAAAGATTATAAAATGGAATCAAAAAACAAATACTGCAACACTAGAGAATTGAACAGTATATTGTTTGTGAGATAAATACCTGTTTGATAAAACAATTCGCCAACCAAAAATGTTAGAGAAAATTATACGCTTATTTACTACATAATCTATGCCCTAC
>ERZ724522.1414-NODE-1414-length-12955-cov-6.338062_pt1 | contig 12955 bp, 31 predicted proteins | sample MGYA00376055_ERZ724522 | MGnify/ENA primary metagenome ERZ724522 (study PRJEB28724, sample SAMN07190884) | wastewater metagenome | isolation source: effluent of sewage treatment plant in Hong Hong | place: Hong Kong | collected 2016-03-17 ... | reverse complement strand
ATCCACCGTGTTGTTTCGGACCGCATTTATCGCTGAAGCTTCCAAAAAACGCACAGTGTCGACCGCGCGATGCAGTAGGTTTTGCTGGCGTCGCACCAACACGTCTTGGTGTGCAAAGTCACCCAACTCGACGCCAATTTCCGCCATGGCTTGATCGGCAGCGATTTTTTGCTCTACTGCAATGTCCCAGTAGCGATTGGCAACGTTGTGAAAGTAGACGCGGTACGCTTCTTCATTGTTGCCAATAGCAGCGTGATTTTTTGCAAGCTCTAACCAAGTGTCAACGTCTCGTGCAATAAAATTGACATCGTTTGGATCTTGCGTGCTTTGATCGTCGTTGTCCCTTTCGCGTTTCATGCCTTTTTTTATAAACAAAGAATTAGCACGGTTAGGGACAGGGTTTGCGGTAGGGTTGGGGTTAGGGTTAGGGTTAGGGTTAGAGGTAAAAATTCCAAAACGCTGAAAAAAAAATAAGTTAATTGCAAACATGTTCACAAACAGCTTGCTTGAGTTTGCAAGTGGCGACTTGGTGACAGGCGGCATTCGGTTAGGTGAGCCGCTTAACAATGCGCACAACCCACCGACTCGAGGCGCAACTATTGTACCGTGGGCAAATGACCGAAGCGACTTAAAAGCTCCCGGTGTGCGTGACCAGTACCCAAACCCCACCATGGTTTATCTTGGTCCCTTTCGGTCGCACACTTTCGATACCGGTCGCACCATTAACAACGCTCCCATCAACACTTGGTTCGACGACAGCAACAACGTACGCTGGCTAGCTTCCGACTGGAATCAACGGCGCAGTGCGTATTTGTACGATGTGTGTCGCGAGACAAAAGACGTGTTGCACCCAGCTTTTCAAGAGCGCGGCACTTTTGTGGTGCCCAAAACAGGATTTTCGGCGTTCGGCGACCTCAAAGCAGCAAGCACACGCACGTTTATTTAAATTTCTTAAACACAAAACTTTTAAAAACGAATTGCAAATGGCTTTTTTCCCTCTTGCTGCTGCTGCTGCGGGTGCGTGGGTTTACACTGCTGCCACACTTGACTGGCAAAATGCACACGACGCGCCAAAGGAAAACGTGTCGCAGGAAAGCGACGAAAAAGAACCGTTTAGGGGAGCGTGGGGTAACGCCAAACAATGGTTTTTGGCGCAAACGCGTGGACGGTTTGTAAGCGTCACCGAAACTACTGACGTGCAAGGCGCCCCGATTTTCTTGGTTGACTACGGAAACGGACAACGAGTTGTGCAATACCACGATCCACGGATTGAATTGTAAACTATGAGCAAACGCAACTACGCATTTGAAAGTTTGTTGGAGGAGCGTCAAGCAGCGGCAATGCAAGGCTATTCACCGTTTGACTACCAAGGTGGAATGGACATGACAAGTCCTTTTGACTATTTGGCGAAGGTTAACATGGGCGGTGAAAAGGGCGCGCTAGAGTTGCCACCTGACGGACCGTTTGCAACTCAACTCGACGTTGCACCCACTCCAACGCCGCAACCGCACATGGCAAGCAAAAGCTACGTGCCGCATTTGGCAATTGGGCTGTTGGCAGTTTTCTACCTACTTGCTTAAATAAACAACAACAACAAACATGGCTACGACGGAAGCTACGACTGCTCTTGTTGCGGGTGCAATTGCCGTTGCAATCGCCGAAGTTGGTGTGCAAGGAGGTATTGCGCAAAATTTGTTGCAAGTGGGTGCACCTGCAGTGGTGGGAAGTTGCGCAGCCGACGTGATTTTGCAAAGCGACGGCGTGAGCGGATACGACAATGCACTTAAGCGCGCACTGATTGCTGGTGGTGTGGGAGTCGGCGTGCTGGTAGCAAGCGGCGCGTACCAGTTTACTCCCGACTTGGGTTCGCTTTCTTTTGTGCTGCTCATTGGAGGAAGTGCAAGTTTGGCAGCGTATTATTTGCAAGCATAAAAATGCAAAAAAGGGTGGCAGCAATCGACGGTGGATATCGCAACCTGGCGTTGTGTGTGATTAACGGAGACAACGTGCGCGATCCGTTGGAGTGGAAGGTAATTTTTTGCTTTTTTATTCGTTTTCCGATTCCCCTTCGCTTTCGCTCATGTAAATCAAATCTCCGCGTCCGTCAAAAGTCACCTGCAACGTTGTGTGTTGGTTTTTTGTTTTCCACCTCCAAAAAGTACCGTTCATGACGTCTGTCGTAATTATTGCCTTTGAAAGTCAAAGTAAAACGACCGGCACCGTCGTCGAGATAAATCTTTTCAAGGTTGTCGTTCATCCAAGCTAACACCTTTTCCATTTTTAAAAGGTTTATGATTTGTGGTGCAAAAAACCGGGACGACGCGGTGTGCCAACACGCAACGACTTAATCCGCAAGGCGGTAAAATGGTGTCGAACGCACGCGCAACTGCTTAACGAATGTGATGCCGTCGTGCTCGAAAACCAAATTCGCGAAAAGTTTATTGTGATTAACACGGTGATACAGGCGTTGTTTTACGACAAATGCAAAGTGGTACATCCCATGACGGTGGGTGCATTTTTTAAGCTGCCGTTCAAGCGCGAACAAAAAAAGGAGGCTGGCGTGCACGTCGTGTTGTCAAATGGCGCGGTTTTCCCTCGCAACCGCGGCAAGTTTGACGACTTAGCCGACGCGTGGATGATGGCAGTTCATGAGTTGTGTTTGCAAAATCAAATTGACAAACAGGTGTTGCATTTAAATAAATGAGCGACAATAGCGACAGCGACAGCGAAACGCACCCGCTTAGTTGGAACGAGTGCATCGAAACCATGTACGACATGTGCGCCGAAATTGCACACCCGCGCAACCGCAAGTACGACCGCATCGACGAGTTTTACGAGATGCTGAAGGGAATGGACGCTTTTTCCAGAGCGTTGCAAAGTGAAAACGCATAGGCGAGCACAGGTGCGAGACTATGGACGGTGCTTACACGCTAGATAGTGCCGGACACACGTACAATCCGTTTACGACGGTGGACATTTTTGGTGCGCCTCCGCCGGTGCACTTGCAAGAAACAAACAAGCAGCAGCTTTTTTTGGGACGTGACGACAGCGCTTTGCCACCTCTCGCCAACCCACACTTTCAAAACCCCGGCTATTTGGTGGGAAGCAACCAGCCAAACGCAGCAGCACAACAGCGCAGTGCCGCAGCAACACCCAACGGCGTGCGCGCAAGCGAAAACATGACGCACTTGCTGCTATTTGGCGCTGTGCTTGCAGTTGCTTTAATAAAGTTTATTTAAAACTTATTGCCAGCTCACTGTGCGACTGTTGTTGTGCACCGTAAAACCTTTGCTGTAAAGTTCTTTTTTTGCCATTGGCGTGATATCGCGCGAAAAATCGCAAGCGTAGTGACCGGCTTGTGCGCTTTTCAAAGCTAACTGCATCACGTCTGCAACCTCGACACGCCACCGGTTCGCTTCGTCGGCAACGCTGCGCAAATATTCGGGCGTGTAATCTGCAGTTTGTACTTTGTAGTTGACACTCATTTTTTTAATTCGGTCACAAACACCTTATCACTGAAAATTTCCGTAATAAACGTTTTTTGCTCGACTTTCATGCGTCCGGGAACTTGTTTGGCACTCCACATGTCGGCAAACGCTTTTAAGTAAGGGTAAACAAGTTGCCACAAGTCGTCGTCGAACGTCACCTCGGCAAAACATACTCCGCACGTTGCGCTCCAGCACGCATAGTGCGCTTTGCTTAAGCCGTAAATGTGACAAAGCAAAAACATTTGGATCTTGTGCGCAATGGGAATCTCTTCGCGCACGCTTCCCGCCCAGCAAGTTTTGCACTCAAGCAGCACCGTTTCATCTGTTTCTTTGAACGTGACAAGTCTGTCCGGCGATCCACCCAGCCTGTTGTCGGCAGCGTCAACACGAAACGCATCACATTCGATGGTAACGTTGTCGGCGCCGACATACTCGCGATACAGGTGAACCACCCAGTCCTCGTACTTTTGCCCAGCCAGCATGAACTCGTTCGGCTCCTTGTCCGGGATCAGTTTCAGCTTGCGACGCATGTACTGCGAAGCGCTTTCATAGCCAACCCCTAGCGCGCTAGCCGCTTCACTTGCTGTAATCGCACAAGTTTCTCTGCTTTTCAACCAAAGTTCGTCTCCTTGCTTCATTGTGCTTTCGATTCGACAATGCAAATGGACTCGGACAGCGACAACGAAGACAGCAAAACAAGCAAGCCGAAGAAGAAGACAGCTGCAAAAGCCAAAACAAAAAACCCCCCTGCTTCAGCAAAAAATGCAAGTTCTTCAATTCGCAATTGCAGTATCATCACGGAAGGCGAAGTTCTCAAGACGGTGGCAGGCGATATTTATGGGTGGAAGCCGTGCAAGGAGAACTTGCCGAATCACCCGACGATGGCGTTTTTCGGAAAACGTCGAACAGGAAAGAGCACCACCATCACAAATATTGCTCAGAAGTGTTGTCAGGACATTCCTTTCGGAATTGTGGTAAGTTGAACGCGTTTTTGAATACTCACGACCCCTTTTCATTGTTTTTTGTAGATGAGTGACACAGCGTACGCAGGTGAGTAATTTCGTCGCGCATGTCTTTGAGTGCGTTAACAATGCGCAAAACAACGTCAAACGGCAGCCACACCCGTTGTGGGAAGTAGCTGTCGGGGTTAAATTCCAAAACATATTCGCCTTCGGGATCAACAACTAACTTGTTGCTTCTTTGCATTGTTTGTTTTTTTTAACAGGTTATTGGGAAAAGATCGTTCCGAAAAACTTAATTGTGCAAGGTAATTTTTTTCACTTAAAAAATCGGTACGCGTCCCACACGTAGTCGCGAATCCACACACACACATCCACCCAGTCGTCGCGGTTGTCGATGTGAATGCTAAACTCGCCGAACTGCATGCCGTGCTCGTGTTCGTTGTCGTGAAACTCTTTTGTTAATGCGTCGCGCAGTGCTCTTGCTTTGTCGTATGCACCCATCCACTGACAATCTTCCCCTTCATAGGTCTTCGTCAGGATGTAAGCACCAACGTCGCCGCACCGTTCCATTTTTTTATTTTTTTGTTTTTTTAGGTTCTCGACTGGTTAATTCAGCGACAAAAAAAAGCCGTTGAAAAGTACGGCATCAAAGACAAGCGCATTAGTGCGTTTATCATTCTGGATGACGTTATTGGTAATTTTTTATTTTTTAAGCGATTCATATAACTCACGCCTCACCTCCGCCCGCAGCTGATCAGAAAACGATTCGCTGGTCAGCCGACTTAGGTCGCTTCTTTGTTCAGGGGTAAGTGCTTGCATTGCGTCTTCCGTCGAAAGACAATCCAAAACCAATTTCAGCGCTTTTTGGTTTACTGTGCTATTAACCGCCAGTTCGTCGTTTGCGTTGCAAACTTTGATGAGTTGTGCGCGTTGTTTGTTGTAGCGGTCGAGCAAATGAGCGTTTTCAGCTCGAATGCATTCGTTGCTGTTTTGCACATTGCGAGCATGCTCATAAGCCTCTTTAAGACGCACCACCATCTTCTTGTTTGCTTCTTGCAGCTGATTGTTAGCTTGTGCCAGTTGTTTGTTTTGCTTTTTCACCGCTTGCAGTTGTCGCTGAAATTCGACAACGCAGCTGCTTTTTGCAAAAATTTCAGCGTACGCGTCGTCTAGCAATTGCATGCAAACGTCTGGGATGTCGTATCCCCATTCGCGCATTAACACTTTAAAACCCGACAACCTCTCACACATTTTTGATTTGTTTTTTAGGCGACACTTGGCAATCACGGGTATTTTATTTTTTTATTTTTTTTTTTCAGTTAATTTTTCACACCGCTCTCATTCGCTTGCAGTGTTCATCGCTAGCCAGTACGTCAAGGTAACGCTCCCACACCAGTTTCCGCTGATGCGCTCGACTGATCCACGTTTGTTTTTTAGGGTGTTGGACCGGTAAGTTGTTTGCAATGTAAAGCGCTTGCAAGTACCAGTCGGCGTAGCTGCTGAGTTTCACGTCTTTGACGCGATGATACTCATAAGCCAAATGCGTCACGGTCTCGTCAGAGTCAAAAATAGCACCTTCAGACATTTTTTTTTTCAGTTTATTAATCGCATCTCCTCTTCAACAGATGATTCGCGGCAACTGCGACTACCTCTTCTTGCAACCCATCTACAACAAGACGCAACGCGACATATTATGGGACTTAGAGGTAAGAACCACAAAGTGGCGCCAACAACCCAACACAAAAAAGACACACCAATTAAAATCAAAGGTGTCTTTGGCGCACAGCACGGTTGAACCGTGGCAACGACAACAGCGATGCTAGCAAACGAGCAGCAAACGCTCGCCAGTAAAAAAATGCCCGCGATAACCTCTTGCCAAAAATCCACCTCTGTTGACATTTTTTTTTTTGTTTCAGGCTGCCTTCATGGACCGCAACGACTGGAACACGCTCATGGATCAGGTGATTGAGCGCAAAAACTTGGAGGGCAACAGCGCAAGCGACCCCAAAAAAGAGGTGCGCATTTTGGTGAGCGCTGACTTTGAAGACAGCTGCAACCCGAGCGAAAAGTTTTATTGGATGAAGCCCGTTCCCATCGACGACTTGCCGCCGTTTCGCCTTTGCGCTGCCAAATATTGGAGCGAGGAGTTTCAGCGCAAGCAGATTTTTCAAAGCAGCGACAAACCGACGGTGCCCATTGCGCAAGAGCTCATGGACGTGGAAAAGAAAATGCGACGCGTTTTGTAATCTCTTGCCAGTCATGGTAGCACGCATCGCACAAACGACAATGCCTTACTTTGCGCAAAACCCAGCAGACGTGGTTGGGTGCAATGCTTCGGTAACCCGGATGTAAAACGTCGTCGCAAACAATGTTAAAAAACACCAGCTCCCAAATTAATAAACGCACACCGCGCTCCCGAATGTGCTTACTTAAGGCTTGTGCGACAGCAAATTTGAAATTGTCCCACGTTTTGCAACCACCGCTCATCTTTTTATTCGTTTTCGCACTTTTCGCGTCAACTTTTCATGGCGATACACCAGCTGCCGAAAGTAGCAGCTCACACACAACAAACATCCGTTAAAACAACACGCCATGCACAAATCCAGTGTTAATTTGAAAATAACCTTGCGCAAGTCTCGCTGCGGTATTTTCGCACGCAACAAACGCAACACAGTAAAGTTCCACTCGATTTTCATTGTGCGCACAGCCCATCGTTCAGTAATTGTTTTCTCCATCACACAACTACGACAAACAAGCAGCACCTAATATGAGCGCATTTTTAAGTGAAATTTTGCAAGATTCGCAAACGAGTATTTTGTGTCTTGGCGGTGCCGTTGCTGGCGCAGCTGCCGACAAGGTTGCAACCATGGTGATTGGAGCTACGGGATTGCGCGCAACCAACAGTGGTGTGGGAGCACTTGGTTTGGATTTTGTGACGCGTGCTGTCGTGAGCGCTGCTGCATTTGACATTGCGGCAGGTTTCATGCCGGAAACAAGCGGCAATATTTTGTTTTCAATCATCTTTTTTGCCGCCAACCCGAATTTGATTCGAGACGCGGTGGAGATTGGTCGAGCAGCAATTGGCACCGTTAGTTTTGCCGCACGCAAACCGTTGGTGCCACCCAGTCACACTGCAGCAATGGGCGAAAGCGATTGCGCTTGCAAACACTAAATGCGCCATAGGGTGTTTGTGCCACCCGTAGAGTGCTGGCAACCTGAGGAGTGGGATATTGCAAAGCACTGCGAGTCGTGTGTCGCGTGTGCTCGTGAATTTATTTTTTTTCAGTTTTCCACCTACTTTTTTTTTGACATGGAGGGGATCGTTGTTGACGAAGCGGCGGTAAGCGAGACGGTGGAAAAGCCCACCAACACCAAGAAGCGCCAGCGCACCAAGAAGGAGAAGGTTAAGGTGAGTTGTGAAAGGCGCCCACAGTACATGAGCCGGGCACAATAAAAAAAGTTTGGCGCGGGAAGGCGATGCAGGTGTTAAAAAACCGCAGCCCCCCGAAGCCCGCTTTTAAGTGACTCGAGCCGACGTCAGTTGCAATCCGACACGTGGTGTTAGAGGTCGACTGACGCTCACTTTTTTTAAAGGGACCGGGCGTCATGGTTGTTGGAGACCGCGTGATTTGCAACTACAGTGGACGTGCCACCACAAAGGGAGTGGCGATTCCGGGAGCCAAGGGAGCAGCTTTTTGCAACTTGCCGTGTTTGTTTGCGTGGCTCGATGACAACGTGCCAGCAGGTGAATTGCACGACAACGCTGTTGCTGCTGTGTGTGAGTATTACGAGCAAACGCGCGAAAACATTGCACGCGCACCCGACCGTTCGCGGCTGTTGACGTTTGGAGGCGACGAGACGTACGATCAGTGGATTGGCGGTCTCAGCAACTGGGAGGCGCTCACTGAGTCAAAGGGAAGTACACCGGAGGAGCTGCAAAAGGGGCTTAGCAAGCGCGCAAAAAACGGCAAAGCGGCGCCAACAAAGGGAGGCAAGGGCAAGCAAGGCGTAACGTTTTCGACGGGTGTGTGGGTGGTTTCGCACGGCAAAGCGGCTGCTGGGTGTGTCAAAGCAAACGCGTTGGATGTTGCTGCCACTGCCGCGGAAGAAGGTGCTGTCGATAACGCAGCCGGTAAGAAGCTGACAGCAGTGCAAATTGCGCGCAAACCTCGTGCGTACGCCAAAGCGCACCCCGATGAAGTGCGACTTGTTCACACTGAAAGCGACAACTTTGCCGCCGACTACTGCGTGCTGCAAAACAACCTCACTGCCATTCCTGACGACAAGCAGTACAACAGCGTTGCCAGCAACTTGACAAGCGTCAAGGTGTACGGTCCGGCAAGCGTGACGTTTTTCAAGAAGACAAGCGTGAAGTTGTGAAAACAAAAAGGTTGTTTAATAAATGTACGGATGGTACTTTTTTTAAAACCCGTTTCAAAAATTGCTCACTACCTCCGTTAAGTCGCATGCGTCACAAACAATGTGTCCTCCAGCAATGTAAGAGTGATGCGAACACACAGGAAATTGACACCGGCTACATTTAAACGTGCTAATCATTATCCGATCGCTTTCACTTAAACAAAAACCGCAAGCTTCGTAAGCGCAACAATAACACAAAAAACGTGTGTGACTCCAGCAGTCGCTGCACACTGCGTAGTTGCATTTTGCACACACACGCAAACACATTTTGTTTGCACCACAATCGCTGCAAACCATATTTCTTTGTTTTATTTTTTAAACACAAAAAAAATGTTTGATGGATTCAGCGGCAATTCACTTGCAAACGCTTTTCCCAGTACGCAATTGCCGCAAATCAAGTGGCGCACATGCAAGGGAAGCAACTACACGGAACGCAAGCTACCGGCAGCACACAACTTAACCAACTTGGTGCCGTTTGACACCAACTGGGGACGTTGGCAACACACTGTGATTCCGCGCGACGGAGACTTTATCACAGCGTGGCAAAAAGCGCCGCAGTACGAAGAAGCGGTGCCGCAACCCACCGACTATCAGTTTGTCGAATACTGGGACAAGCGCAACGTGCAGCCCGCCAACAATGATGTTTTCTTTCGCCAACAGTGGAGTCACATTAACGGGTTTCAGTTTGGAGTTTAAACAAAAAATGCAAGCTAACACTGTACTGCAAGCGTTGCAAACACACGCACAGCCGGGAAAAATCACCGCCGCAAAAGTTATTCAAATTGCCGTCTACTGCGTCGAGCAACTGGCGGCAAACATTAAGCAGGGGATGACGTCACAGGAAAAGCTGCACGCTGCGGTGGGAATGTTGCCTGGAATCATCGAGCAAGCGCACAACTCGGGAATGTGCGACGCCGCCGAAGCAGCAGCACTTACCGCTACCTTAACAACGTGGGGAAACAACATTGCGCACATTATTGGCATTGTGGTGGACGCAGCACACAACCCCGAGTTGATTCAGGCGGCAAAAGACATGAAACAGTGGTGCAAAGTGCATTGTGCGCGAAAGCAATAAAAAAAATTATTTTTTTGTTTCGCTGATTTGCTTTCGTTCGATCGCCTTAAACGCGTTCAACGACGTGTCTTCGGCACACCAAAAACAGTGGCTATCGCTACCGCCACACACTTCACCGTGAAACGCCTTCTCAGCTTCGTACAACTGTTGCCAAAGCTGCTCGTTTTCAGCGCGCAACGACTCGACCTGAACCTGTGACGTCAAATCCTTCACCAGCTCGTCCCACGCTAAGTCATCGTTACCGTCAATGACAAAAACTTGCTTCACGCGTTTGTTGCTCGCACCTTCCATTGCTCTCACTTTTTTTGTTTTTTAGTTGCAGTATTGTCATCCTCGTTTTCGTCCACCAAGTCTTCCTCCTCTTCGCTTGCTGTTTCGGTGGTGCTCGTACTGTCGGGCGCATTGTCAGGGTCGTAGTCAACGTCACCGCCAGTTTCGTCGTCATAAAACCTGAAAATGAGCGCTTGCAACTCCACGATAAAATCGTTCCACTGCTCTTCAGCGCGAAACGATAAACCATGAGCAAAAAGCACGGCATCCGTTTTGTCCACCAGTCGAGCCATTAGTCGGTTGCTGTCGGGGTCTCCCTTGAGAGCGTCAGGCGTCACAATGCTTGCGCTGCTTTCTTGTTCTTCTTCTTTGTCACTCATTTTTTTTTAAAAAAAACCCCTCAATGCTTAAATCACTTTCCACCATAGAAGCGGCGCTCGTGCTTACCGCAATTGAATGCGTTGGCGATGTTGCTGCAAAAATGGACGGTGCGTTGCTGCCGACGTTTGCCAGTTACAATGCGCTTGCGTACACGCTAACGCAAGTGTTGCCAAACCAAAACTTGGCAATAATCAACGGTTACTGGAACGCAGCGACCAATTTAACCCACGTTGCGCTTGGCGCGTACTTTTTTGGCGAATCGGTGACACAACAGCAATTTCTTGGTTTGATGCTGATAAGTGGAGGTATTTTGTTGCTTAATGGCAGCAACTATTCGTGACAGTTACGCCATTAGCGCGGGGTTAGGTGCGTTGTGGGTGGCGCCAGCTGTAACACTTGCACTAAGCGGCGACAATTTGGTTGTGCCAGCAGCAAGCTTTGCAACGGCGTACTACTTGTACGACGGCACGGCAACGGGGTTATTTAACGCTTACGTGAGCGCGGGAAGCGTTTTTGCCGTTGGTTTTCAAATTCTTGTTATGCCGCAAATCCTTGCCACTTTGGAGGGGGACGTTGACAACACATGGAAGCAGTACAAGGGGACGTTTCTCAAAGCACTAGCGTGCATACTGAAGAACTGCAGCTAACCACGCTGCAACGCAACGCCTTGCACGAGTGCGAAACTGCCGATGAGCTGTACGTGTACGTGCGCCGTCTTGAAAAAACGCTGGTGAAGTACGCAAAAGATCTGCGCGACACCAAAGCGGCACTGCAAGATGCGCTGCACTTGCTCACACAAGCAAAAAACGACATGCAAAGTTATTTGCGCTACGAACTGAAAAGCGAAAGTAAGGTGGCGGTCGGCACGGTTGCTGACACTGGGGAACAATGGATAGCAACAGCAAAAAAGTAAAAGCAGCAAAGCACCGTTGCGACCGCGACTGGAAGTGTTGCGCTACAGTTGAGGTTGACGTTGGTACGTATAAAACACCGCAACCGATTTTGTGGTGCCGATGGTCACATTCCTGTCGCTATCCTTATTGCGATTGCTGTAAAAATCAGGATCTGGTTGACATTACTGAGTGTCACGACTACGCAAAACGACAAGCTAAAATTTTAAGTGAAAAATACAAATTTACTTTTTAGCTTCAAGCAAAGCTTTCACCGCGCGCAAATCTTGCTCGACGCGATCGATTGCAGTGGCAAGTCGCGAAATTTGCACTTCCACTTCGGCGGGAATTCGCGCCACTTGATCGTTTTCCACCACCGCAAGTTGCTGCGAGTATCCTGCTGCACGGGCACGTTTTTGCGCGCCTTGTGCTTGCTTACCACCAGTAAACTTGGGGCGCTCGTCAGTAAAACAAAAAAGTCCACATCCACCAAAGTCTTTGCCACAGCTGACAAACTGGCGGTTGGGATTCTTTGCCGTGTTGCTCATGCGCGCCTTCAACACACGCCCGCACCCTTCACCAGGGCAGTCAAAGTCCCCATCCTCACGCTGATGCTCCGCCCAAAAGGTAGCCATTTACGCAATTTTATTTTTTTTTCGCTGTTGCACATTTGCGGCATCCAACCACTCGTCAAATTCAGGTCTCCACGCGCCCGCACAAGATTTGATCAATTCTGTGCGACGTTTCGCTAGCTTGTGAAAGGTATTTACGGATACATTAAGGTAATAATCCCACCCAGCAGAATCCATAAAAGACTGCCACTGAATCGCTTCCAACCTCTGTAAAAACCATCGCCGCAAGTCGCGTCGTTGCACACCTAAACCACGCAACAACACCAACCGCACTGTGTCGTGCCAATTGTCACAGCGTGGAGTTAAATCCAACTCTAACTCCATTTCACTTAATTTTCGTTTTTTTTTTATTCGTCGTCGTCGTCGTCTGACTCTTCTTCTCCTTCACTGCCACTAAATTCGTCATGTTCTTCCAGCGCGTTGTAGTTTGGCGTGTACGATGCTAGCTCGTAGCTGTGAAACACAACGTCGAACTTGAGTTCGCTGAGCCCGCCATCGATCGCTAAAGCGCCGTCCACCCAAAGCGTGTTTTTATCCAGATCGTGACGCGCATAGCTGAAAGGTAATCGTTGCGCAAGCACTTGTGAGCCGCACGTGACGTTCGCAAACTCTCCCGGTCCCTCCGCCCACCCCCCCGGCCCCCGGTTTGTTTTTTTCTTTTTTTTTTTTTTTTTTTTTTTTTTTTTTGCTTGGCGACACTTTGTCTCGCACACGCATGCCTCACACAAGCGCGCTTACACCCAGCTGTTCCACATGTAAAGGACCCCAAATAATGTATTTTGTCAGGGTTGACCGGGTTGACCGGGTGGTTTGGCTAATCGGTAGCATAAAAAAAAAT
>ERZ724522.1413-NODE-1413-length-12963-cov-147.975054_pt1 | contig 12963 bp, 28 predicted proteins | sample MGYA00376055_ERZ724522 | MGnify/ENA primary metagenome ERZ724522 (study PRJEB28724, sample SAMN07190884) | wastewater metagenome | isolation source: effluent of sewage treatment plant in Hong Hong | place: Hong Kong | collected 2016-03-17 ... | reverse complement strand
TTGATCAAATATTTCTCCACTTGCAGTTCTTTTTCCATGGAAATTAGGGCCATACTCTTGACTTTATCATTAATTGCATGTATTATATATATACAAATATATAACAAACATACGGAGGATTATATGGAATTTGTTATAAACAATAAAGTAAAAAATAATCATTATGCTATAAAATATGAAAATTTTATTAAATCAAGAATAGAATTAAATACAAAAAGAACTTTAAAAAAAGGTGAATATGAAAAACATCATATAATTCCAAAAAGTCTTGGTGGTTCAAATTGTACTTCTAACTTAATTAAATTAACTTTTAGAGAACATTATATTGCACATATAATGTTATTTTACACTTATTTAAATATTTCAATGACAACTACGATTAATTATATGACTAATAGAGAGTCTTTAAAACATTATAACTCAAAAATATATAAAAAATGTAAAGAAGATGCTATTAAAAAATTATCTGATTATAAAAAACTTAATAGCACTAAAGGACAAAAAATACATACAGAAGAATTTAAAAATAAAATGAGTAATTTAAGGAAAGGAGAAAATAATCCTTTTTTTAATAAAACTCATAGTGAAGAAACTAAAAAATTAATTTCAAAAAAATCTAAAGAACAATTTAAAAATAACATACCAAATAATTCCAAAGCAATTAGTATAAATGGTATTATTTATACTAATTTAACTGAAGCTGTTAATTCTGGGTTATTTAATGTTTCAAAATCTACTATAAGGCGAAGAGTATTATGTGACGATTTACAATGGAAAGATTGGAAATATCTATAATACTTTATATTTAATAGCAATAACACCTTGAGAAAGCGGAGCAATTTTAGAAAAAGCTACTTTAGATAAATCTAAAGTTCTATTTCCATATTTAGTTTTATGAAATGCCCCTCGATCTGTTACTTTAACAACAACAGATTTACCTGTTTTTAAATTAGTGACAAGTAAGTAACTGTTCATCTTAATATGTGGAGCTGCAGCGGCTGTTAATGCATTTTGATTAAAAATACTTCCATTTGCAGTCTTACGACCATGAAAATACTCCCCATAGTAGCTGGCTTTACCTGTCCCTGATTGTGCAAAAGTATTAGCTACATTTGAACTAACAGCCACAGCAGAAAAAGATACAAATAAAGTAAATATAAAAACAAATAGATGTTTCATTTTGTTACCTTAAAGTTTTTTGTTGGTTATGTAATCCAACATTGGTTTAACGCACCAATCATCTAATAACGATTAATTAATATAGTAATTAATAACTAAATAAGTACTATGATTAACACAGTACTTATTTTATAAAAGAATTATTTATAAGTATTTAAAAACTGACTTAGATGATCTAAAGAAGGTTTATAAAATACATTATAAGCTACAAGTTGATTTTTTGAATTAAAAATATGAACTGTAGGTACGTTAGATACTCCATATTTAGCAATTAATTCTGGAGACTTATCTAAATCGACAATATAAAAATTATAAACATCTTTATAAATTTTATAAAGATTCACATACGTGTCAATACATTGCTGACTTTGTTTTAATAGATAAGTAGAAGGTAAAAACAAAATAACAAAGTTTTTAGTTCTATTTTTAATATTAAGAACAGAATCAAACGTGTTAGACTGGATTGTTTTAATCATAGTCATAATCATCCTTTTTTGATTTTTTGAACTTTTTTGTAAAATTCTTTTTAGAATTTACACGAGAGGGTTTTTGGTAAAAAGAAAAATCTTTTGCTTCAGGTTGATAAGAATAGTCTTCTTGAGAAGATTCGTAAATTTCATTAGAAATGATAAGCAGTTTTTTACTTTTATTCATAGATTAATTCAGAAAAATCAATAAGTCTGGTTAGGTTGTCGAATTTAGAAAATTTATCTGGGATTTTACCAATTGTAATATGAAAAGGATAATCCTCAGAAAGGTTTAAATTTTTACGAATATTGGATAGCTCTTTAGAATATATCTTAATTGCAAAGAATTTCCAATGTAAGTAAATTTTAGGATCACATAAAACTTTAAATTGTTTATTGTTCAATTGTGATAGATACTGACTATGTTTCTCAGTATCTATTTTTTTCCTACCATCACAAATGGTGATATGAGCACCAAATGGAGGTTTTTCTAATAAGACTCCATATTTTTTATAAATTAAAGAAATATAGTAATTACATAAATCATCAGATACTTTTCCAATAATAACTTCATCACTATATTGTCTTTTTTTATTTTTAATACGAAGCCTATCAGTAGGGAATACTTGAATCTTAGTATTTAAATAATAAGAATCCATAGTTAAATTATTTTAGATTAGGCATGACAGTATTTTTTAGAGTAGTAGTAAATTTTTCAAATACATCTTCTCCTTCATTTACAGTGATTTGATAAATGAATTTATTTTTGTTTTGAAGATAGTTTACAAGAGATTGGAAACGACCTTCAGTACGACTAAATACGTCTTTAGATGAACAGGAAGCTAAAGAAACAATATATTTGTTTTTGTCTTTAGATTTTTTTAGAAATGTAACAGTAAATCCACCTTTTGAAGGAATGTCTACTTTAGTGTTTTTTGAAGAATGTTCTTTAATAAAACTCTTAAGAGAAGAAGTAGAATGGAAAGTTAGATTAGATTTGACACTATTTCCTACATTTTCAAAAGAAACTACAGGACGGAAGTGTGCAACTTGTTCTACAAGGATTTCTTGTTTCTTAAGTTCTTCGATAATTTCTTTTTCTAGCTTTTTAGTGTACTTCAGTTCATTTTTAAGTTTATTCTCAAAAATGTTTTTGTTATAAAAAGCATTAGAAATTAGAGCTTTTACAAAAAGATTTTCTTTGTTTAGTTTTGTAGTAGGATCTTCAGCTTTATATTTATCTGCAACAGATTGAATATCATTATTTGGAAACAGATAAGTAGCTGAACACTTACTCAGGTCACTAGCCAGAAAAGAACGCAGAGCATAATAAACACCAAGGCGACGATTAAAGTTTTTATCTTTTTTAGAACAAATAGTAAGACTGCAATACATATTTTTATCTGTATTTACTACACAAACAGTAATACCAGTAATATTATCTGGAATTTTTACTGATTTATATACTGAAGCATTTTTAAGTGAATGCCCAATATGATGATAATGAATACTATCTACTACTTCAAGTCCACAAGTATATTCATTGACTTTATCAATGACTAGTTGTTGGAGTTGCTTGTTAATAATAGTTTGTTGAGTATTTTTAGCGATTTGTTGATTCATAATAAACCTGTATGAGTTTTTGGAAAAATGATTTAAAACTAATTAAGTCAGTTTTTAAAAAGGGAGTTTAACAATTTTATTATCGTCAGTATAATAAATATGTTTAAGAGAAAGTGTCTTATTAATTGCCAATTGGCAAATAGGGCAAGGCTTAGAAGTTACTAGATTTCCATCTTTATCTACTCTGGCTACAAACAAAACATATGGGTCTTTTGATTTAATCAAAGTTGCAATTTCAGCATGAAGAAAAATTTTGTACGGTTGTTGTGTTTGTTTTGCATAGTAATATTGAATTGGATGTGTTTTATCTTCACGCTGATAAGACATACCAATAATGTTACCTTTTTTATTTAAAGCAACACAACAGAATTTATATTGATGTTGATTTTGCATTGCCATTTCAATGCAAATTCTAAATGAACGTTGAAATCTTTGAGGAACTTTTTCCAACCAGTCGAGCATAATAGTGCAAACTTTTTTTCAAAAGATCTTGTTTATTACTGATATGAGAAGGGATATAAGTAATAACAAGATTAGTAAGAGGATCTTCAAAAGAAAATGAAACAATTTTCTTTGTTTTAGATTTGTTATCTACAATAACAAACATTTTGATTGGGGCTTGTTTTTCACAACAAGTTAAATAATTTAAATATTTAACTATTTCATTATAATTTTCTTTATCTTCTTTATAAGAAAACGAACGTTTTAAATCAAATCTTAAATTTCTTGAAACAAAAGGTCGTTGAATAATTTTAAAACGGGTGTTTTGAGTAGACATAAAGTTACTTCTTTTTTAAACAAATAAAAAATGTAATAAATAAAATAACTAGTGTATAAAATGCAATAGAGAATAAGAATGAGAAGAAAGCAATAGTCATTTTATTTAAACCTAAAAATGTTATAAATTAAGATATAAATTAAAAAGAAAAACATAAGAGAGTATGTAAAAAATTGAATAAGACTAGTAAGTAAATTTAAAGTCATATTATAATTCTTTATTTTGCAACTCGTCTTCAGCATTAAAATTTTTTGGAAGTCGAGTTCGGATGCGAGAAAATTCATCAAAAATGAATTTAGGAAGAGGAGAATTGTTAACTACATGATCATGTAGTTTGTTATAATTAATCGGAAGAACAGAAGAAAGATATTTAATTTTTTTCATATCATTTTCTACCCATTCTTGAATAGAAGTTTTATGAGTGTCCATACATCATTAACTCTTTTGGTGTTTGAATTTCATACCCCATTTTAGAAGCTACATAACAACAATAGGTGTCATCGAATGTCCGGACATCCGTCGAATCATTGACGGCTACCCAGGCATCCCGCATGACATTACTGCTGCCACAGTTGGTACATACTTGAATGGTTTTCATACCAGTTCCTCCGGTACATCCACCTCGTCTCCCAGCTTTGAGGCCTTCTGTGTATTCATTGCTTGTTCCTTTCGCGTTGCCCATCGGCAGTTACTTGGTTCGTAGTTACCATTCACGTTTATTCGATCTAGCGTTTTGCCATCAGGCCGATTACCCATGTCCTCTAGGAAATTCCCAAAGTCTTTCCAACGATCACAAATCTGGATGCCTCGCCCACCATAGTCTTTGTAAGACTTCACGTTTGGGTTTGTGCAGCGTGTCCACATGCCTCGCCAAGATTGGTACGTTGGTGATAACCCTGTTTTCCTACTTGCGTGCCCATGCGTTGGTTCGGTTGATGTATTGCGCTCATCCTTCCAGCATCCGCACGATTTTGTATGTCCAGACGTTAGGGCATGGCTGACAGCTTCGTGTAACTTCCCACACTCACACCGGCATAGCCAATTAACACGCCCTTGGCGGCTACCGTATCGTTCTAGAACAGTAAGGCGACCGAAGGTTTGTCCTGCTAAAGATTTGGCTGCTGGCATGGTTGTAGCTCCTGTGGGATGTCAACTTCATCTCCTAGTGTAGCACAACAATAACAACGCATAGCTGCAACAAGTGGAGTAGGCCCTGAAGAATAAACAGAAGCAATTACAGACTTATTTACCCAGTGTACAAAAGTACCTGTATTCCCGTTGTCATACATAGCTAACCACTGGTTATTTAGAGAATGACCTTCTTTTCTAATTGCACGTAGCAAGATACCTTCTCTTTCAATAATTGGACCACCTTGTGACCAATCAGTCGAGGGTGTTATTTTAGGATAATATTTAGAATTAGCTGGAAATTGAATAGTCGCTGCAGCTAATTCATCATATTCACATTTAGCAACAGCCCAGTCTAGTACAGGACCAATCAATTCTTGTACTTTAACTAAATTCATAATAATTTCCTTAACCACACAAAGAGTCTCCAACGATAGTTGTGACTTGTTTACATGCAGGACAAACATGTCTATAGGCTTGTCCTTGGGGGATATAAATAAGAGCTGGATAATGCTCTGGATGCTTACATGCATATTGGGAAGAGAGTGGAGAGAATCCTGATTTTTCCATAGTTAGTTTTCCTCTAAAGAGTATTTAATGGAAAATTTATAGAGAGCCGCTATATTCAGAGTGTTTATCTGAATTAGCTTTATAGTATCTCATGCACTTGTCAAGAGTACTGACTTCTTTTATTTATTTTTCCTGTAGCTTTATTAATTATTGCATTAGCTTTTTTAGCATCTATGCCATAATACCCTAGATCCATAGCAATAGGACTATGAATTATTTCAGATAAAATTTTTAATAATTCTGGAGCAGCTGCTATTAAATTAGCATTTGCAAGTGTTTCTTCTTTCTCAATCTCTTTTCCAGTAGCGATTACTGCAACAAGTAGTCCATTTTCTGCACTAACAAGTTGTTCTCCGTTTGGAAGAGTAGTACCTACATGCCATGGATATGGAGTATGTTTAACATTATTATTTAAATAATAATTTTCATTATTTTTAAATTCATTAATAATTTTTAAAGCATCTTCTAATGTTTGCTGCTCTTCATGAGCAAGAGCATTAGAATATACACTTGAATAACCAAATTCCTCTATAATATTTTCAAGAGCTTGAACTAAAATTTTTATATGTTTATTAGTCATTTAAAATATTCTTAATTTTATTAATTGAATTTATTGTTATTGTTTAAATACCATATTTTTCTTAATAGTAATTATGGCTTACGCTTGTATGGATAAATAATAGAGATAATTTTTAAATATATTTTAATAAATGATTATTATAAAATATATCAATTTATAAATTTATTATATTTAAAAAATAACATAAAAGTTTTGTTTAATTCTAATTCATTTGAATCTGCTTGTTCACAACCACACGTATCACAAACAGAAAAAAATAAAGGTATCTTTGTTGTATAATTATTATTTTGAACAGTATTAAAAGTTACTTTTGGAGTTAAAGTTCCTTCTGTACAAACAGGGCATGTTTCATTAGTTAACTCATATTTTTTGTTCATGTTTAACTTTTATTATTTAGGGCAAGCAAAGCAGCAGCACGCACAATTGCACGACGAAGTGCTTTGAGTCGCTGATCTTCTGTATCAAAATATTCAAAAGCGTAGTAACGCTGGTACTGAGTGCAAACAAATACCCAAAGTGGCTTGTCTCCCGGTTGGTTGTGATCGACCTCCATGCGAAGTTCCACAATCAATTTCAAAGCGTCACTGTCTTCCTCAAGCGGATTCCAAATTCCAAGATGTCCTTCAATCTCAAGACCCCAGTCCGGGCCATTCCAGTAATAGTCGTGGTAGGTCACGGCGTAACCGATGACTTTATAGCCAGCAGCTTTTGCAGCCAGCTCCAGCAGCTCGCGATCTTCTTGTTTGCTCATATCTCATCTCTAATTTGGTACGAGTATCTATGACTCATTATCTTTTTCCAAGTAAGTGAAACGCAGTGCAATAGCATCTGCCAGTGCATTATGTGGATTTTCACTACATGAATCAAGACGAACGATTTCTAGAGTTAGGGGTGGGGTATCTAGCCTTTGTCCTGGACCAATAATCAACGCATTACAAAAATGTGCAATGTCCTCTGGCCAATCTGCAATAATATGACACTGAACAAACTGGTTTAGATACTGTTGCAACAGAAACTGAAAATGTTCGATCTGGATTGGTTTAATCGGACCAATTCTTGGAATGACGTTTTCAGCAACCCAAGGTGATGGGTAATCACATCCAAGCCATTCATAAAACTGTTTGCCGTCTTCAGAGATAAGAGCCATGCTTATTAGCTCACCCTGAAAGTCGTTGAATTCACAATCAATAAAAATTTTCATCACTTATCCTTTTTTATTTTGATCGTAAGTTTGGAGCTGGAGGCAAAGGCATCCACCAGCGTACACGTGTTAATTCTTCTATGTCAAATCCCTTGCCATCCCAGATACTCCAAAAAAGATCATTATAGCATTTTGAGCTTTCAAAGATAACTGCAACTCTTGACTGACCTCGTAGAAAAATAATTACAGGGACGCCAATATCTGGTAAATCGTCGCCGCATTTAATCCATTGACTCATGATTCACCTATAGCTTTAACAGTCCCAGCAGCAGCACAGACAATCGCACGGCGGGTGGCGGCACATGGGTCGTCGCCGTGCGCTTCGATGCATATAACGTCACCAAACGGGAAACTAATTCTGGTGTACCCGCCGTGTGTGTCTACGATGAACCCAAGTCTCACCGCCAGACGCATTGCATCGCCATTATCATCAATAGGGTTCCACAGCCAACCTGTTTCTTCTACGTAGATTCCGTGGTCATTTGGACCAGCCCCACAGAAATATTTTGGTTCATAATTACCTTCAATCCCAGCTGCTTTAGCAGCTAGTTCCAGCAGCTTGCGATCATTTTGCTGGCTCATACTGTACCCTACACTTCATTCTTCAGCAGCCTTCCCTTTTTTCCTATTGAACCGATGCGAGCCAGCTCATCAATCTTCACCCAGTAGTTGTCTGGGTCGCCAGTTAGCGATGCGATCGCATAATCGCCATCACGGTCTGCACCATTGCTGAACACCACACAGATGTCGCTATTGTATACAACTAAGTCGCCACGACGCAACGGCCTTGCTTTTTTCGCTGCTTCAATTTCTTCTGTAGTAGCTGCACGCAAGTCGTCTGCGTGCCACGCCAACCCACCTTCTCCGGGAACCCCAGCCAAAACAAACCCATAGCTGTTGACGGAGATGACTACCAGCAACTTACCAAACAGTTGCTTCGTGGTCTTGGGGTACTTGTGGTGGTTTGCGCGAATTAGCGTCACTTTGTCGCCGACCTTAAACTTACTCATGCATTTTCTCCTTTCTGTGGCCCATCAACGACAACAACTTTGTCGCCCGGCTTAAACTTGCTCATCTCACTCTCCTGTTAAAAACACTTTTGGAATCGGGGGTCGGTGCTGATGTCTGGCTTGATGGTGGAATATTCCCACCGGCCTTAGCAATAATTTTTTGCGCATAATTCCATCGTTTATTATGCTTTTGGCACACGGGGTCATTAGATTGATTAGGAAATGGAAGTTCTTTTGGCAGCCAATATTGTAGCGCTTCTAGTAATTCGTCCCGTTGCTTTTTCATCGCAGTGAATTTAGAGTTAAGATTTACGCCTTCCAGTTCTTCATTAGTGAATCCTTTACATGCGTTAACGCAAAGGACAGAACGTGCCTCTTGATCAAGTTCAGCAAGAATCTGGCGAAAATGCTCATATTGCCACGAGCCTGGAATATGCCTATTCATACTGAATCTCCAGCTGTACTGATTGCTTTACTAGCAATTGTATTAATATTACCAGCATCAACTGTTGCAGATTGAATTTGTTTCAATGCTGCAATCAAATCATCCCGTTGCTTTTTCAATGTAATAATTTCGCTCTGGGATTCAATACTGTCTTTAAACAGATCTGCACCTTCCAATTCCTCAATGCTAAAACCTTCGCAAGCATTGATGCAGGCAACGATGCGACGAGTATTGGCCTGAGATTTTTCGGTGCTATGGGAACCGAATGAAAATCCATCTAGACAAACAGGATGATCATTAGCATCGGCAATTATCCGGTTTTTATTTTTGAACCAAGGTCCTTTACTGTGTTTGTTCATTTCTCACCTTTCATTCCTTTTTTGATTCGTTTAATCTTCTTACGAACAGAACCAATGCGCATTAAATCTTTGGCATTTTTATGTACGCAACAACCATCTCCTGTTAGTGCTGCAACCCAATACCCATCTGAATCGATATTATGAATAATACCAAGTTGTTCACGATATAGTACTAAATCACCACGGCGAAGAGGCTTTGGCTTTTTTGCTGTTGTCGGTACTGGCACTAGTTGTAGGTCGTCCGAGCGCAAAAACCAGCCCTCCTCTCCGGGGACACCTGCACAAACAACCTCGCAGCCGCATCTGTCATTGTCTACAGTACGGACAACCAGCGACACTCCGACCAACTGCCTCATAATGTCGCTGTAACTGTCAGCATTAACCAGCACAACGGCGTCACCAACTTTAAATTTGCTCATATCACTCTCTTTTGTTAAATGCTTTTGAAAAAGATTTTAAACAGTTAGTTCTTTAACTTGGAAAGCTACACCACACCATTTGCTTTCAGCTAGAACCATGTGCTCTTTACAGTCCTCGAAAAGAACCCAGTTGCCAGGACGCATTTTCGTGACAATCCATTCGTCATTATTACGAACAAAAAGTCTTAAATCTTTGCCACCAGCTAGGAGTCCAAATACCGAGTGAGATGTGTGCAGAAGCCCTACGGAAGGATCTGTATGAGGATCTACACAAACTAGATTGGCCAACATTATACCGCTGTCGTGAGATACTTCAAAACCAAACGGAGTCACATTAGGAAGAAGATTAAAAATTTCTTTGTTTGTGGTATCAAGTGCTACTCCACATGAATCATTGCCTCTTTCTCGTACCATAGAAACTAGTTTTCTTGGTTTATGGCATGTTGCAATTCTAAGAACTTTATCCATTGTCATTACTCATAAAATATTTTTGAAAACGTTGGCTGGTGGATTTCCAGCTTTCTGATATTTAGTGACATCCTTTCAGTCACTCCCAAGTTTCTTATTCCCAGCCGACCTGCTATTACGGCTGCGTATTAAAATACGCATTCAACGTTTTCAAAAATAAACGCTTTACAGATATTATTTTAATTATTTGTTTTTTGCGAATTCTTTAATTATTTGATTAGATTTTTCACAAATAGGTATTTCTTCGTTTGATAAATGTTTTATTAATTTAATGACTTTTGAATAAGCTTTTTTATAATCTTCTTGTTGATCTTTAAGCTCGGGAGGTGGGGAATTAGAATTATGATGTAATGTTGCTAAAAGAAGAATAGTTAAACGTTCCAAGATATCTGGAGTTTGATCAAAATATTCTTTATTAAGCTTATCAGCAATATCAAATAGAATTTTAAGAGCTAAAATTTGATTTTCTTTCATATTTATCTTCTATATTATGATGAGATTAATATTTATACTTTTTATTAAATACTTTTGGAATCGGTGGCCGGTACTGATCTCCGGCAGTATCCTGACATGGAGTGACCTTGTTTCTCCAAACACGATCAGGCTTCTTTAGCGTATCAGTCTACGTATTCACCGATTTCAGAAATATTTAAAAATAATCTAAAACCAGATATCATATTGAAAGATACACATTGACATCCTCCCCGACCTAAAGGACGGGGATTCCTACTGCTAGATGGCAATGTCCTGCCACGAAACAGATAAATATATATCTATGCTTTAAGAATATGATAATTAAATTGAATTATTTTCAGTATCATCTTCATATTCAAAGCCAAGTTCATCTTCAAAAAAGCGTCTTTGCTCTTCTAAAGTTTGTGAAGTAAAAGCAGTAACGCTTTCACATTTAATTGCTGCATATGACTTACCTATTATAGGCGAAAGGTCATTAGAAACATTCATGTCATTAAGTTTGTTCATTAAGAAACTCCATTTAATGATAGTGGTGTAGTGTAGTGAGATTTGAACTCACGCTACACTGGTAATTCCAGCCATATGATTTCTAATGCTGGCCTTTGCGTCCTAACCAACTAGACTATATGCCACAGTATAAAAACTTACTACGTTTATTGAGATTTCAAATGTTTAATTTCATCTGCTAATGTAGTTGAAGATCTTCTTCCTTGAATCCAACTAGTTTTTGAGCATCTTTAAATTTCATTTTACCAATCTTCAAGATCTTCCATTGTAGTAATGTATAGACGATTTAGTTTGATCCAAGAATCAATATCAAAATCATCTGGAAATTGTAGACAATGTTCTTGAAGTCCATCTCCACTAGAGTATCTACTATCTCCAGTTTCAGAAAGTTCTCTCATTTTATCTATTACATTATAATTAGTAACCCATTCAATGCCATTAGATCCATCTCCTAGATCAGAGATAACAAAATAAATATGTTTCATGATTTTTTCTCTTTTATATAATACGTTATTCAGCTGGCAGATATTCGGTAGTTGGGGTGTAAGGAAAAGTAATTGATTTGAATGGGGTTTTGATAAAATATGTTTTATATTCGTTACCATCTTTGTCTACGTTTTTTTCGTAGTACACCTGCCCCTCAATGTCGTATGCTTCTTTATCTTTACTATATTTAGCTACACGACTGCATCGTTTGTTCATATACAAGTTATCTTCTACTTGCACCCATTCGTCTGCTTCCCCAGTAAGTGGGGTCAGTGGTTCTTGTTTTAAGAGTACAGTTAGTTGTTTAATCAAATATGTTAGACTAAAACCACTGTGACCTTGATCGTCGATAGTTTCAATAACTTGTACTAGATCTTGACAGATACTCTCTTGCATTTTGTCGTCAAAAGTACCTTCTGGACTCATCCATCCGACAAATACAAACTCAGAGAGTGCGTGTTGGATGGTGCTGGAAACATACTCACCTTTGGCGATTTTATCCAGATATTCTTTGATCTTACACATAGTGTTGTTCCTTTAATGTTGATTTGTTTTACACAGATTCTTAATCAGAAGCATAGTTTAGAAGTTTACATGCAAACTCAATTTCATCTTTCAGAGTAGAAGCAACCTCGTCATACCCATAAGCATGAGACCTGTAATAGGCTTTTTCATAACAGAGGGTATAAACATGATCTGAAATATATGAGTACTCTGCCCTAAGATTCTCTCTCCAGATTTGGATTGCATTTCTAAGCAAGACGTTTTGATTTTGCGTGTACTGTTCAATTTCATCTTTATTAGCCAGTACCTGCTCAGTAAGAGAACTAATTTTTCTAGCTTCTTCTTTAGAAGAACACTCAAAAGTTTGCCCATCTTTATAAGCAAAATACTTATAAATTCTTTTAGGTGCTTTGTAGTAGTCTGGGTTATATCCAACCTGATCACAGGCTTCTTTAAAATTCATAAGGATTCTCTGTAGGATAGATAAAAAGTAGGGGGGGTTTTATAAATAGTTGACATCTTATAATATAAGATGTATAATTTAACATACAAAGCTGATGAGATCTACGAATCTGTCAGATAATTTATATATTAAAATAAATATGGTACCATGGATGGAATTCGAATCCATACTGTAGTCATTTTGAGTGACTTGCCTCCTACCTGTTGGGCTACCATGGCATTAAAAAATATTACAAACAAAAAAATAGTGCTGTGTATACCGTTTCACCACACTCGCAATAATGATCATTGCTAAATTTTCAT
>ERZ724522.1409-NODE-1409-length-12992-cov-5.185128_pt1 | contig 12992 bp, 17 predicted proteins | sample MGYA00376055_ERZ724522 | MGnify/ENA primary metagenome ERZ724522 (study PRJEB28724, sample SAMN07190884) | wastewater metagenome | isolation source: effluent of sewage treatment plant in Hong Hong | place: Hong Kong | collected 2016-03-17 ... | reverse complement strand
ATATGCATACATTTAGTTTCGGTAATTCAGATAGAGGTTCTAGTGTTAGAATTCCAGTACATACCTATACCAATGAAAAGGGATATTTCGAAGATAGACGACCAGCGGCTAACTGCGACCCTTACAAAGTTTCACTTGTGATGATTGAGACCGTATTCGATAAAGCTGGCATAACAGTGGAACAACAATAAGTTTTATGAAAAGAGGGAAAGAGATTCGACTCAACCTGCCTTATAACTATAATGTGATCTCAGGTGCAGTCGACAACAAAAACCCTGAATCTATTTACATACAGATATCAGCGTGGGGTAAACCGAAAAACAAAGAAGAAGAAAATTTTGATACAATAATTAAACAAAAATCTAAGAGAGTTAAAAGAAAACTATTTGAAGTACTTGATAATGAACAATTTCTACCAAAGGCAATAGTTGATTTTAATATGGCATCATCAGGCATATCATACGATAAACGTAGTTTTATGTCGGTTGAATTAACATTGTTTCAAAAAGATCCACTTCCGATAAATTCAGAAAAATTACTACCAACATTGAACAAGATATCTGAGAAAATTATTTCAGACGTTTTTGAAGTAGATGAAGATTTTAAATTTTATAGAAAAAAAGGTTAAAAAAGAAAAACCCCGATTTAATCGGGGTTTTTTTATTTAGAAATAGACTTCTTCTAATTTACCTTCCACTTCAAACGGGAATATAGGTTCCCAATTTGTAATATCATTAGCCATAACTGGTTTACCACCTTCAGATTTATTAATAGCTACAGTGATGTGTGGTACATCGTTTTTAGTTCTAAACTGTGTATCAACTTGAACTGCAACCACTTTATCCGTTCTACCCACATGGGTAACTAATAAGTCGAATGATTGACCTAAAAGTGGACGGTATTCCTCTTTTAAAGGGCCTAAATTAATAGTCATATGATGTCCAATGAACTCCCATTCGGCAAATAAATCATTTTCAGGTAACTTAATGTAGTTTTTTAAATCGTTTCTTGATTTTTCGGTTAACACAATACCTGAATAAGAAACACTCCTTTTAGATTCTGTCATAAGTTTTTCGAATATCTCTTTTTCTAATCTTTCTTTCTCATTACCGATTTCTCTACCTACTAAACCTCTTCTCTTCAAAGCATCACCAGATGTTGTAATACGGTACTTCAAGAATGTATTAACTAATTTTTCATTCATACCGTTAAATCGTGCAAAGTTGATTAAAGTTTCTTCATCTAATCTAATAGATTCATAACTCTCTCTTAATTTGAAGGCATTACCAGCATTTAAACCTAGAAATTGTATTAAGAAACTAATCCATCTACCTTCATCTAAAGTATATTTTAATCTATCGACTAAAGTCTTCGCAATCAACTTAGGGTCGTTAGCTCTCAATAAAGAAGAAATTAAAATTATTGGATTTTTAGTTTCCAATAGTGGTTCTACTGTAATTACTAAACGTCCAAAAATCCAATCCCATAAGTTATGTTTATCAATCAACTGAATGTAGTACCCCACAGATTGGGCTTGTTTAATACCCTTTAAAAACTCATCTCTAATTCTTTCTTGTGATAAAGATAAACCATTACCACTAACAGGTGTTTTATCTTTACGAATTGCCTCGATAATGTCTTCATCCAATTCAGAACCTACACGTGCAGCAAACCTAAAAGCTCTAAGAATACGTAATTTATCTTCGTCAAAACGTTCAGAAGCTGAACCGACAGTTCTAACCACATTTTTTTCAATATCTTTGATACCACCAACCATATCTACAACTTCACCTTTATCAATATCATAAAAAAGGGCATTCATAGTTAAATCCCTACGTAAAACATCTTGGTCTATAGATGTAAATTCTACAGAATCAGGTCTCCTACCTTTACCAATATCTTTACGGAACGTTGCAATCTCATATTGACCATCGTCAGTAATAACGTTAACAATGGCAAATTGTTCACCCATATCTATAGTACGAAACATACGTAACATAGATTTAACCTGTTCAGGTGTTGCATCGGTTGCTAAGTCAAAATCTTTTGGGGTTTGATTATTTAATAAATCACGGACAGCACCACCGACTACATATAATTCATGACCTTTTTCTTTGAAAATACGGTTCATTCTCAATATGGATTCGGGTAAATCCATGTGTAATTGTTTTCTAATTACTTCTTCTCTTAACATTTTTCTAATAGTACTCTCCATATAATGTAAATATCAATATTTATGGCATATTTATTAATAAAATCTGCACATGAAAATATTATTACCAGGTGAGACTAACAAAAAAGGATTCTTAGTAGAATACGATTCAGGTTATATTTCACCAGATTTAACATACAAAGGTAGGAAGAATTCTGATTTAATTAAAGAACATTTATTAACATTAAATGAATTTAAATCAGGTACAAACATTGGTAAAGATGGTAGTTTGCCAGATGTTGTTATTGTTTACGCTGTACTCCAAAAATGGGGTGTAGAAAATAAAAACGGTAGAGTATACCCAAAAGAAATTCTTGAAAGAGAAAACGATAGATACCAAGAGTACATTAAAATGGGTACATCCCTAGGTGAATTAAATCACCCTGAATCATCAATTATTGATGCTGATAGAGTTTCACACAGAATTACTGAAACTTGGTGGGAAGGTAGAACACTTATGGGTAAATTAGAATTAGATACAACACCAGGTTACCATAAATTAGGTGTTATCAGTTCTGTTGGAGATAAAGTTGTCAACATGATTAGAAAAGGTTGGACAGTTGGTATTTCCTCTCGTGGTGTGGGATCCCTTAAACAAGAAGGTGGTAAAAATGTAGTACAGGATGACTTCGAATTAATTTGCTGGGATATCGTTACATCACCATCAACTCCAGGTTCATGGATTTCTTCTGACGCATCAGATTTAAAAGTATTTACAGAATCACATAATAGTGGTTGCAATGGTTACTCTTGTCAGTGGAATTTAGTAGAAGGATCATCTTCAGTAACAATACCAAGTAACACTATTTTTAATAACACACCAGGTACCCCAAATAGAAATATAAAACTATTAGACGGGTTAAATAAATTTTTAAAATAAAAGACCTCAAGGGGTAAATAGGATATTTATTTTGCGCAGCTGCGCTTTTGCAAAAGCAGCTTAGCAAAAAGATCATAAAAGCAGCTAGCAAAAATTTTTTAAAATGAAGAAAAGTATTAATCAACTAATTTGGGAGGCTAAAAAATCAGGAAAACCCGTTAACCCATGGGCCGTTTGTACATCATCAGTTGGTAGAAAAGACAAAGCCAAATATGAAAGATGTGTAATGGATGTAAAAAAGAAATCCCCAATTAAAGAAGATAGAATTAATGAATATGGTGGTTACGATGATCCAAGTATGTACGCAAAACACGCTGGTTCATATATGCAAAACTTAAAAGATGGTTATAATGCCATGGCTACAGTATTAAATCATTTTGATAAATTGAGCGGTGAAGTTTTAGATGATACACTTAGAAAAGAAATTGAATCTTTCTTGAGAACTGTTCACGGCCCTTTAGATAAGTTAGGTAAATCTATAGTATCAACAGAGAAAAGAAATATTGGACATTTAAGGGGCGGTAGACCTACTCCAAGACCAGAAGAAGGAGAATAATTAAAAAAATATACAAAATAAGGGGATATGATTTACATATCCCCTTATTTTTTTTACTCTTATCTCATCATAAACAATTAAAATTTAAAAACAAATGAGTGATAGCGTAGTAAAATACTTTTTAGTAAAAGTAGAATTCGAAACCATTAACGAGAGTAATGGAAAACCAAAAAAAATTAAGACACAATATCTTGTGGATGCAATGACTTGTACTGAGGCTGAAGCCCGTGTAAGAATTTATCTAAAAGATTCAGTAATGGATTATGAGGTTGTAAGTACAACTAAGAGTCCAATTGAGGATGTTGTGACTGTTCCTGTTAAAGCGTAATTACTTACGATATTTTTTAGGTAATCCAACACGGTCAGCTAAATCTTGGAATATTCCTCCGTGGTTTCTAGCTTCTGTATCCTCAACTCCATGAGCCGCATGAATTAGTTCGTGTTTAATTATATCTTTAACGTATTCAGGATCTTTTAAGGCCTTGGGGTGTATTCTCATCACTCCGAGGTCTTCTTCATTTTCGGGGTGTTTAAAGGCACCAATCTTACCATCTTTAATGTTATCATCTACGGTAACAACGATGTTATCATCGTTAACAGGTTCCTCACCTGTGATATCTCTATAAGCGTTTTTAACCTTATTTTCAATTTTATCTTTCATAAAACTTACTTTTTCGGTTGCCTCAGGGTATTTCGAATTTTTTACTGCCTTTTTTTGTATATAGTCGACTTTCTTATCTAAACCATCGTTTTCGATATGATTTTCAACGAATTCCCTTAGTATGCCCTTAATGTTTTCTCTCATCATTAATAAATATCTTTCTTTTTAGATAAAAATATTTTGTTTTTTCTATTGACTATTTGCACTTTGCTGTAGGCAAACATATTTATTAATAAATCTTGCATCCTGTGCAAGTATATAACCATTAAAAATAAAAAAATGAAAATGGCAAACGAAAAGAAATCAATTATTGAGGAAGCTCTTCTTGAGGCACAAGAAATTGACGCCACTTTCAAATCTAACGCAAAAGAAATACTAGCTCAGACAATGAGTTCAGAAATTGAAGAAATGGTAAAGGAATCATTAACTGGTTCGAAGAAAAAAAGATTGAAAGAAGACGAAGAGGAAGAAACAGATTTAAACCTTGATTTAGATTCTGACGATGAAGGAGAAGAAGATTTAGACCTAGACCTAGACACTGAAGAAGGTGAAGACCTTGGTGGTGAAGGTGAAGGGGATGAATTTAACTTCGATTCTGATGAAGATGGATTAGAGGGTGAAGAGGACGAAGATTTAGATTTAGATCTTGATGCTGATGCTGAAGGTGAAGACCTTGATTTAGCTGGAGCAACAGGTGACGATTTAGACCTTGGTGGACTTGACCTAGGAGGTGATAACGCTGACTTAGATTTAGATCTAGGTGGTGAAGGTATGGGTGACGAGACTGAAACTATTGACCTTACAGGTGCTAGTGATTCAGATGTTGTTTCCGTTTTTAAGAAAATGGGCCCTGAAGACGAAATCGAAGTCGTTAACGACAACGGTACGGTTACCTTAAAAGATAATAAGTCTGGTTCAGAATACAGAATCGAACTTAACACTGGAACAGGAGCACCATCTGTAGAGATGGGGGCAGGACTTGAAGGTCTTACTGAAGGTGAAGAGGAAGAAACTGAAGAAGTTATCTATGAAATAGAAATGGATGAGGACGATGAGGATTTTATGTCTGATTACATGAGTCACGCAGAACATGAAAGAAACGAAACTCCTTACGAGGAAGAACGTGAACACATGACTGGTGAGGAAGATGAAGACGAAGATTACATGGAAGACGATATGTCTTATATGGGATCTGGTAGACTACCTGACACTGATGATTCACAAACAACTGACTATATGTCACGTGTGAAATCAACAAGAAGTAGATATACAACTAACAACAGAAATAACCCTGAAGCTATCGATAGAATGGGTGGTTCTGAGTCGTATAAAGCTACATACGGTGAGTCTAAAACTCCACAAATCACAAAACTTATCAAAGAAAATACAAATTTAAATACCAAGAATACTACTCTTGAATCTGAGAACAAAGAGTTATTGGCAACACAAGAAAAAATGGTTGAGGCTCTTAAACAATTCAGAAAGAAATTACAAGAGGTAGCAGTATTCAACAGTAATCTTACTTACGCTGTGAGATTAATCACTGAAAACACAACTACTAAAGAAGAAAAACAAGAAATTTTAAAAAGATTAGATTCAGCTAAGGATTTAAAGGAATCTCAATCTATTTATAAACAACTTGTTAAAGAATATTCTAGCGGTAAAGCTCCTATTAAGGAATCTATCGAAGAGAAGATTAACAAAACTGCTTCTAGTGGAGCACAAATCAGTGAACAAAGCGTGTTCGTACATCCAGAGTTACAACAAATGAAAAAACTTTGGTCTTACGATTATAAAAAATAATAATAAAAATAACAAAACAAAAAACCAATAAAAATGGGATATTTATTAAAATCAGGTGAGGTTGGTAATATCGGATTAAAACACCAAAAGGCAATCCGTGAGGCAACTGTAAATAAATGGGAATCTTTAGGATTCTTGGAAGGTTTGGAAGGACATATCAGAGAGAACATCGCTTTGTTATATGAAAACCAAGCATCAGTTCTTATTAACGAATCTACTTCGACTGCTGGTGGAGCATCTACTGGTCACTTCGAAACTGTAGTATTCCCGATTGTAAGACGTGTATTCTCTAAATTATTAGCGAACGACATCGTATCAGTTCAAGCATTGAACTTACCAATCGGTAAATTGTTCTTCTTCGTACCTAAGACTTCAGAAAGAAATACTGATGGTTCTCACAATGGTATGTACATCGCAACATGTGTTGGTGGATGTCCAGAAGCACTTTATAACTCATGTGCTAAGAATCTTTATGACAGATTCTATAACGATGGTATGTTTGACCAATCAAAAGGTAAAATTACTATTGTTGCAGCAACAGGTACAGCTATCACTTGGACAGCTTGTACATCAGGTCATGAGTTCACTGCAGGTAAAACTCCAGCAGCAACAGACGGTTCATTACGTAACCAAATCGTTCAAGTAGAAGGATTTAACAATTCAGCTCCTGGTCGTTTAATCGGTCCTGATGGAAATGAAATGGATACTGAGTCTTTCTTAGCATCATTAACAGTAGTAGCAGCAGTTCAAATCGCTGACGCTGATGGTCAAGTTATCTACAAAGTAGGTGATACTATTCCTTTCCGTTTAGTAACACAAAAATACGGTAGAGGTATCGTTGATTACGGTGATATCTGTTCTCCTGATGGAAAACTTAACATCGACTTGGATTTAACTCATCCAACTTGTGTATCTTGTAACAGAAACACTTTCGATGGTTACATCGGAGCTGATTACACAGCTACAACTATTACTAACTCTTCTGTTGTTATCACTTGGAGACAATACGAAGATTTAGAAATGGAATCTAACATGGGTGAAGTTTCTTTCGAACTTGATTCTATCACAGTATCGGTTACTGAAAGAAAATTAAGAGCTACATGGACTCCTGAATTAGCACAAGACGTTAGTGCATTCCACAACATTGATGCTGAAGCAGAATTAACAGCTTTATTGTCTGAACAAATCGCAGCTGAAATCGACCGTGAAATCTTGATGGATTTACGTAAAGGTGCAGCATGGCAATTACGTTGGGATTACAACGGATGGAAGCGTCTACCAAACAACAACGGTTACACTCAAAAAGATTGGAACCAAACGTTGATGACAGCTATCAACCAAATCTCAGCTCAAATCCACAAAGCTACATTAAGAGGTGGTGCTAACTTCGTTGTTGTATCGTCTGAGGTATCAGCGGTAATGGATGACTTAGAATACTTCCACGTATCTAACGCAGCTCCTGAGCAAGACTCATATAACATGGGTATCGAAAGAGTAGGTTCACTTTCTGGCCGTTACACGGTATATCGTGACCCATATTCTCCTTCTTACTCAATTATCATTGGTCACAAAGGTAAATCATTGTTAGACACAGGTTACATCTACGCACCATACGTACCGATGCAATTGACTCCAACAATGTACAATCCGTTTAACTTCGTACCTGTTAAAGGTATCATGACTCGTTACGCTAAGAAAATGGTAAATAACCGCTTCTACGGGCATATCCGTGTAGATGGTTTAAGAACATTTGACGTAAGAGAATTAAGATAATCTTAGTTGAATAAGATAAACAAAAACTAAAGAGGGACTAAGTCCCTCTTTTTTTTTTATGATACATTTACAACAAACGTTTTTATGGTCATATTTATATTATATGAAACGTAAACAATTTTCACAAGAAGAGGTTGATAAAATGATTAAAATGTATACTGAAGAGTATAAAGGTACACCAACAATATCTGAAGAATTTGGTTGTTCTAAGGCCGTTATTAATAGAACACTACGTGAGAACGGTATTGAGTTAGGTAAAAGTGGTCGTAAATGGACTGGTGGTAAAGAAGTTGCTGATAAAAAATGGAGAGAAAATAATATAGAAAAATTAAATAACTACCAAAAGGAGTGGTTTAAAAATAATAAAGATTATCGTAAACAGTACCATAAAGTGTGGAGGGAAAAGAATAAAGAAAGTTACCAAGAATATCGTCGTAATTATGAAAAAAATAAAAAAGATTCTGACCCTAGTTATAAATTGGCAAGTTATACTCGTACAGCAATTTATACTTGTCTAAAAGAACGTAATGTGAATAAATATAAAAACACCTTTGATTTATTGCCTTACACATTGGATGATTTAATAAGACACTTGGAAGATAAATTCCAAGAGGGTATGACTTGGGAAAATTATGGTGAGTGGCATGTTGACCATATCAAACCTATGTCGTCTTTTAATATCCAATCACCTGAGGGTAAAGAATTCCAAGAATGTTGGTCTTTGGATAATCTTCAACCACTATGGGGTAAAGATAATTTAATTAAAGGATCCAGATATTTATATAAAAATATTTAATATGGATAGACTTAAGAGAAAGAATATAGAAGAGGCTAATAAAAGGTTAGAAGAATTTTATTTAAAACGTAATAGATTCTTAAATGAGGAAAAAAATGGATTAGAAGATGATATTAAAAAAATCATTAAAGATTTAGAATCAAATATAAATAAAAGTTCCGAATACCAAGACCAAGCGGTTAATGTACTCATGAATTACCAAAAAAGTGGCGGTTATGATAGGGAGCTTTTTACTAAAGCCTCAAAGTTAGTTAAAAAATCGACTATAGTTAGTTGGTTTGAAGTTTTAAAGAAAAAAATAAGAAATAAAGATTTAATACCAAATTTTCAAAAAATATTTAATGAATATGTTAACGATGATGTAGATGAATTTGATGATGTGGGAGTTATGCAAAAATCACTTCTGTTGGATATGGCATCAACTTATGTTTCAAAAGAGAGAAATAAACCGTGGAAAGAACTGTTTATAAATTTGGTTAATACCTATAACCCTAAAGAAAGGAATGATACTAAAATCGCTGAAAAAATGTTAAGTTTAGATATGATGACTGTTGTGGCCTCAAAACCAGATAATATTAAACATAAAGAAGAATTTAATAAATTATTTTATAAATACCTAAATAACGGTAATACTTCCGAATTTATGGAGTCGGTTTATGGGTTAGCCAATAAATTAAAAAAATAAGTGTAATACAACAACCGTTTCTACGGACACATCAGAGTTGACGGTTTACGTACTTTTGATATCAGAGAGTTAAGATAATCTTAATTTAAGATAAAAACTAAGGGGGACTAAGTCCCCCTTTTTTATTGCTTAATAATCATAATCATCATCATGATATTCATCTGATTTACCCCATCTATCACGGTCTAAATCATCATTATAAGATTTTAAATTGGCAAGTTCGACAGAAATTCTCTTATTCTCATCTTCAAGGATTTTAATATCCTCTAACTTCTCTTTAAAAACTTCATAGGCAGATTCGATTAACAATTTTTCATTGTCAGTCAAATCTTCAAGACTAACAGAGATTTTGTTAGCCATCATTTCAGTAAATTTTTCCTTGAGGGATTTAAATTTCATTTCCATAGTACAAAGATATGAAATTTATTTGAATTAATTAAATTAAATCATTAAAGGTCCGACTGGAATCCATTCCGTTCCATTCCAAAACTTTAATCTATTTGTTTCTTGGTCATAAATTAGAGTACCCAATGCGTGAAGTTGTCCTTGTATACTAAGATTACCAACTGCATCCATTTGTAAAACTCTATTACCACCTAAATTAACAGACCATTCATTAGGGTATTGATTAAAGGCAACAGTTGTATCAACTTCCAACGCATAAACACCTGGTGAAACAAAACCAGCAAAAAGGGTTTGTACTTCTTTTTCAATAAAATCAAAAGGTTTTATCTCTTTTTTAATCATATTATAACAATAAAAAAGGGAAGAGTAATGTAAACCCTTCCCTTTTTTAAATTATATCTGTTGATATTAGAATTTAAGAGTGTTGTCGTCTTTAATTCCTTTTTCACGAGCCAACTCACTATTGGTTTTACCCTTAAGAGTATCGTTAACCGTTTTCATAACTTCTTGTGGGATTAAACCCATAATCTCCATCATTCCAACAGCTGATACTTGAGAGTCTTTAGTATCCCAAATTGTTGTAGCACTTTGACCTGATTTGGTCTTATCGTGGTGGAAAGCCACTTTAGAATACAACATATCACGAGTTTGTTCTTCCTTAACGCTCTTGTCAATTACATAAACAAGAACACCATTTTCAGTGTATTGTTTGAAATACTTCTTGAAGTCGTTAGACTCAGAAGCTACACACCACTTAGTAGACTTACCGTACATGTTAGAACTACGTGAAGTAAGTGGTTGTACTACTAACCATCTGTCATCTTCGAAAAGAGTTAATGTTTCAAACTTCTTAACTTGACTCTTGGTTACTTTTTCACGGGCCAACTTGATTGTATCCACAATCTCAGAGTTGGATGTATAAGAATAAATGTCTTTATTCTCTAAAAGGTTTTTCGCTGAAAGTTCTTCGAATTCTTTTACGATATCGAACATTTCTTTGAATGTGTTGTTAGCTAATTCTTCTTTAAGCCAATCTACCCAAGTCTCAGCTTGTTTAATCATGAATGGTAGATACTTATTGGTTGCGGTAGGATCTTTCTCTGCCAAAATCTCGATTAAATCGATTGTAAACTTGGGATTTTGGTCTTTTAAGTCTTTCTTTTTTGCCATAATTTGAAACGGTTATATTATCTGATTGTTTAGTAAAATTACAATTTTTATTTGAATCTGTCAATTGAAAATGAAAGGTTTGATAGATTTTTTATTGAACTCTAGGTTAGATTTCTTTAAGAACTTAGGATTGTAGTAGTTTACATATTGTTTACCTCCTCTGTAGTAATACTCACCCTCAATCCATATCCAAGGATCATCACGATGGTGTGAAAACCCAACTACTTTACCATATTTACTTCCATTGGAGAAAAATGGGTCAATAGTTATGTTATTAAAACCACACCTTTCTACTATATCACCTATTTGAAACATTAATAATACAAATGTACGATTTTTTTATCAAATGACAAATATTTATATATAAAGAATTTTTACATGAAAAAAGTAGTTCGATTAAATGAAAACGATATAGAGAGTCTTGTTAGAAAAATCATCAAAGAAGATGAAGGTCAACAAGCTCCTCAACAAACAGCTCCAGAAAAAGCACAAAAGGAAAAGGCTGAGAAACAACCAAATGTAAAACAAGTTGGTGATGGTATTCTACCTGGTATTGATGCAACTATTAGAAAAATTCAAGATGCTAAAAGAGATTTTGAAGATTTATGTAATAGTAAATTGACAGGTGCTGAAGGTTATTCTAAAGAGATTGACGGTATTGTTAATGATTTCACTAAACTTGAAGATAAGGTTAGAAAATCTAAAGAAATTATCTCAAATCACATTGTTAGACAAAGACAAGTTAAGAAGGTTGACTATATGAAACATAGACAAGCTGAAATGAGAAATAAAAGACGTGACGCTGAAGAAAACGGAAATCTTTACGCTTATTAATAAGTAATAAATAACGTGGGGCCGAAAAGTCGGTTTTTTACACGAAAACAAATAAAAACAAAAACAAAATGGAAGTAACATTTAACTCAGGAAAAGACATCGTCTTAGTTGCAGAGAAAAAAGTAACAGTTGACAAATTAACAATCACTAGAATGGTTGATTTACCAGTACAAAAGAAGGTGGTATGTTTCACAAAAGAAATTCCAACACCAATCGTTCTTTGGGAAGGTGCAGCTTATGATTCAATTGGTCAGTGGACTGATACACAAGTAACAGCAAGACTTACTGAACTATACGGTTCTTAATTCTTAATTATTTACATATTAAAATGTGTTTGTATACTTAAATCAAACACATTTTTTTATGCCTAAAATTCACTTAATAGCAGGATTACCAAGAAGTGGGTCAACATTATTATGTAACCTTCTTAATATGAATCCAAAGTTTCATGCAACAGCAACATCACCTTTATTAGACGTAATTAGGAACATTAGGAGTACATTCTCACATAATGTTACCTACAAATCTCATAATCGTTTAGAAGAGGTTGATAATATTAAAAGAGCTACTAAAGCCTTTATTGAAAATTATTACGACCAAGATAAAGAAGTTATCTTCGATAAATCTCGTGGTTGGACATCGAACCTTAATATCTTAGATGAGATTATGGGTAATAAGGATAGTAAAATTATTTGGACTTATAGAGATCCTGTAGAGATTATATCAAGTATTGAGAAACACTATCAAAAAACTTTAATGTTTGAGAGTAGTGATGAAGCGGGTGGGTTGGATTTCTCGACATTGGAATCTCGTGTAAATGTATTCATCAATGATAATGGAATTGTTGCCAGACCAGTGTGGGCATTGAATGATGCTTATGATATGGGACTTCAAGATAGAATCTTACTTGTAAGATATGGTGACTTAACTTTAAACCCACAGGAGACTTTAAATGCAATCCATAAATTTTTAGGATTGGAACCTTATCATTATTCACAAAATGATTTCAAAGATTTAAAACAAACAACTAATGAGTTTGATGGTATCTATAACTACAAATTTCCACATTCAATTAAGGAAGGTGAAGTTAAGTATGTAAAACATGATGTTAAATTACCACCACACATTATAGAAAAAATTAACACAAGGTTTTCTTGGGTTAACGGATTAGTTAAAGAGATGTATAAATAAAAAAACCCCGATTATTCGGGGTTTTT
>ERZ724522.1408-NODE-1408-length-13014-cov-8.384135_pt1 | contig 13014 bp, 10 predicted proteins | sample MGYA00376055_ERZ724522 | MGnify/ENA primary metagenome ERZ724522 (study PRJEB28724, sample SAMN07190884) | wastewater metagenome | isolation source: effluent of sewage treatment plant in Hong Hong | place: Hong Kong | collected 2016-03-17 ... | reverse complement strand
ACTGCTTTGACTGCGCTCTGAGACTTTGTAACCCACTCGTTGATTTCGGTGTTGAGGTAGCCGAAGGAGGAAGGGGTTAGAGCCTGACCATCGACGAAGCAGATGCGAGCCATGTAACCATTCCAGAATTCCCCCCCTGCGAATGCGCCTATGTGGTGAAATGTTGCAGCATTAATCTGTGGATTAGCGTTCTGTGCAATTGCAGTATTAGCTGAGAATGCGGTGATACGAACACCGTTCTTCCACAACTGCATTCTGTCTTCAGCGGTTGCGTTAGGCGTATCAAATACCACTAAGTAATGATTCCATCCAGTTACATCACGATGCACTTCAGTTGTTGTTCTATTGCCTGAGTTCGTAGAAGATACAGAGTTGTAAAACCCAAGTGTATCCGTACTGGAATAGATACCCACATTGGTATATGTAGGTGCAGTATTAGCAGAAAACAAATATTGTGTAGCACCTGAGCCATTAACAGCTTTCTTGGCCCATACACTAAATGTAGAACGCTTGTTATCGGTAGGAGTGCCAAACGTACGTGACAGATGTTGCGCACCGCGAAACCGCAGCGAAGCCGGGATGTCGCCGGTATCGACGCCGGAATCTAATGTTGCTCCACCTATGATCATGAATATGTACCAAACTGGATCCAAACATCGGTTCCGTCATTGAAATATGAACCGATATATGTACCAGCAACCTGCATCTTTGCCAGATTTGCAGCGCTGATCTTGGTGTTTGTATGAGCAGATATGCTGTATGCTCCGCCGATAACAAATTTGATGAAACCAGATTGGCCGATTGTTGCAGCGATGTTAGTGAATGTCAGCGTCCCACCGGCAGAGATTGTGGCAACGAAATAGTTCCTCTGAGCTAGATCAACCGATAGGGATGTGATATTGAGCGGCAGCTGTCTCTGAGAACCAGTCCATGCCACATTTTTTCCTGTGAAGTCAGCAACGGATGTACCATCGGCTGTCTCAATGGTCATGGTTCCGTTTGGAGATGCAGGGACTTTGATCTGATAATTGTTTGATTCTGTAACAGAATCACCAAGCTTGACTGTTTTGACTTTTAGCTTTGACATTAAACAACACTCCATTCAGAACCGTCAGGGATTGTAACATCTACACCACCATTAATAGTAATAGGGCCTGCGGACATAGCATTCTTACCAGCAGTGATTGTATAGTTCACGCTAACAGTAGTATCATTTTCAAAGAATACCTTATTGCTACCACCACCTGTTGCACCAAGAGGAATACTGGGATCAAATTTTGCCAGTGTAACAGAACCGTCAGCGGGAACAAATGTCCGCTCTTGGATCGTCAGGAAATGAACCTCGATGTTGTTTGTTCCAGTAGCTGGAGCACCAGATGTGAAATTCAGAACATAACCATTGACAGTATAATCTACTCCGACCTGCTGTTTGACACCGGAGACTGAGACCATGATCGAGTAGATCGAGATAGGCTTTTTTGATAGTGTAAATGCTGTCTGAGCACCAGTGCCAGAGAAGGTCTCAGCATACTGTGACTGTGTAGGAGTGAGTGGTGGATTTTTACCTAGATATGCCATGTTTTATCCCAGTGCAATCGCCATCGTTATGGCATCGGTTGTTACTGAAGCGGTTGTGGCGAGTCCAAGATCGGTAATCAGCTGGCTCTTTGGAATCCAGACATTGTCACCCTCGAGGATTGTTGTGTTGTTTGTTGTACCGGATCCCAGTCTAGCAGCTGCCACGGTTCCGGTTGCGACATTCGATCCGTTTAGGTTTGTGAGACCAGATCCGTCACCGGTGATATTGCCAGTGTTAACATCCAGATCACCGTTGATCGTGACTGTACCAGTCATGACCGGATCAATCTCGTTCAGCTTGCGCTCTTCAAGGTTATTAAGAGCCAAAATAACATCTGCTGGCTTTGTATTCTGCGGGACACCAGTGGATGCAACTGGCGATGTATAAACATCTGCCAGATCCCCCATGTTATTTGAAATCTGATTGGTGGATAATCTCCATTCATCAAATGTATTCGTTACCTCTACCTGTGGCTTAGCCATTTACAATCCCTTGTATTAGTTTCTTTAATTCAGAAATCTCATTGCTCATATTATTTAGTTGATTCTTGAGACCTGCGACCTCTGCTTGCTTGGCATACTCTGCGTCGCGCTTTTTGAGATATAGCTCAAGCTCATTCTGATCGGTATTGACAAACACACCTTGTGAGATGCGTGTCAGATTCGGAATGTTTGTTTCTTTAATCATGCCAGGGCGATTACTCTGAGGTCTTTGATTCTTGGTACATCGGCTTGGTCGTTTGAACGCATGACCAGCTTGATCTGATAATTGTTGAATGAACCAACATCAATCAGGTACTGCTGCTCTGTGAATTCAAACTCGTTTGCATTATTGACATAGCTGGTTTGAACCTTGGTCCATGTATATTCTTGCAGCTTCTTGGTTGAGTCTTTGATGATAGCTCTATAGTACAGGTCAACATATGTACCAGATGGAATGTTGGATGCAAGGATGACAACCAATGAGCTGGATACTGTACCTAGTTCAACAGGCTTTGTCAGATACTTTGCCTCTGCAGAACCACCGGAAGGAGAAATTTCATCAACATAACCTTGGCGCTGTGTAATTGTGGCAGCGGTTGACAGGGTTTCGTTGACAAGCACCTTGTCCAGATATAGGACATGTGTTGTGGTTGAGAAGTCAGCATCGATGATCAGCGCATCTGTACCGGCTGTGTTATTTGATGCAGTACCAGCGATGCTGATATATGCTCCGATCTTGAATTCCTTCAGCGAGACAGTGGATGACGTGATCTTGTTGTTCGTTGAGGAGAATGTCAGACCAGTTGATCCAGAAAAGATAACATCATCATCAATTGGCGAGATGCTGTCAGTCGGTGCTGGATTGTTGATTCTGTTTGTGACAGTGGAAACGGATAGCGAATCCAGATTAACAATTGGTGAGACCTTCTCATCATAGGTCGATAGACCCAGACGGACATCCAGGGATTTCTGACCACCAATCAGATTGGTCTCATTCAGAGCTGAGTGTAGGTAACCGGATTTCGCAAAATTGAGATCGGCATTCAGAACCGCTCCATCCCATGTTGCATTCTTGCCGGTTTCGGTTGTGATCTTGACAGATGTATTCAGTAGCGTATTCTTCGGCTCAAACTTGGCAGCGGTGATACGTGCTGTGTCGATCGCCAGTGTCTTGGTTGCAAATACATCACCACCACCAACCAATCCGGTGGATGCTGCATTGGAAGCCAGCTCAACGATGTATGAATCTGAGTTGGTTACGGTTGTCACCTGGTATGTTGCATTCATATTAGCATATGTCGAACCGCTATAGGTAACATAGAAGCCAACCTTCATACCGTGGTTTGCATGGAAAACACGGACCTTCTGCTGACCGTTTGTGATTTTGAATGGATTGGCTGATAGCTGAACGGTGTCATTGTGTGGAGTGATCAGATCGAGTGTACCTGTGCCTGATATATCAAATGAAGCACGGTTAATAACGAATGCAATGTCTTCCAGCTGCTCCGCTGACCAGGTCGAGCTGTTCTGTGATTTGAACAGAGAACCGGTTGACGGTTGTTGAGTCACAACACGGGTCGGATCATCAACGCGGATATCACCCATACGGGCAATCCACAGCTTGTATGAACCGGAGTTGGAATTCACTCTGAGAGCATACTCAACCTTTGGCTGGACATACACCGGTGTGACAAAATTGAAACGAGTCGCGACAGGGGCTTGATCATTCGCCGTGATGTCATCCGCTTGGGTTACCGCTGTGGCAAATGGTAGAACATTTGTTGTCGGATATCCGTTCAGTGTCTCAACAATCGAGACAGTCACAGGAAGGTTTTCACCTGATGCCTTTGTGTGAAAGAATAGGTCAATACTTGAAATGAAAACACCATCTGTAAATTCTTTTGGTACAGAAAATGTTTGAGCAATTGCACTACGTTCCATGTTTACCTTTCAATTACCAAGAATATGAACTAACAACAGCAATGTTACCGAATTCATTGGTATTGGTAACCGTGACTTCGGCATTGCGCTGTAGTGTGACCAAATCTTGGAAGATTTTGATTGTTCCTGTTGCTCTGTAATCCGTTGATGCAAATGATGTTGAGTTTGATCTATTGATCAGAGTCAAGTCATTGACAGTAAAGACACTCAGCTTGGTCTCAAATGTAGTAGGCGGAACAGACCAGATACCACACCAAGATCCGATTGAGTTTGGTACGATATCGGTTTCTGTATAAACCTCATCAATCAGAGCTGTACCACCCTTAACCTTCGATGTGACTGTTTGCCCTACTGATAGGGTCCCTTTGATATTTGCAACCTTCAGAACGGTTTCGATTACATCTGTCGTTTTGTTTCTCTGTCTATATTTAGAGATGAGAACAGCTGATCCGGTTGGTGTTGTAATCACATCGCCGCGGTTCAGGATGTCATAGTTACCGATATCGGTTGTGCGCTCTTCGATGTTGTTTGTGATGATGCCGGAATCAACAACCTTCTGGAAGTCACCAACAATATTACTGACTCGGATGTTTGTGCAAGGTGTCAGCTGAGCGGTAATCTCGGTATTGTCCAGGAATGCATACAGCTTGGTGAATGGCTTCATACCATTCATATCAACGATGATCGAACGCTGTCTCATATACGGAGCGAAAGTGGTGTCAACCTGAACCTTCTGACGATCAATCTCATCAAGACGCTCGGTCACTGTTGTGGTTGTGGCCACGCGGGTAGCAGGTCTCGATACGACAAAACTAGATGAACTAGAATTGCTAACAAAACCATATCTATATTTTGCCATTAAATTAGTCTCCAAGCTGAATAGACAGTACCGGCAATCGGCAATGTTTCTTCGTAGTTTCCTTCAACAATAGTGTTCTTATCTGCAAGTTGCACTGCATCAAACCAAACATCTTCTGCCGGATGCATATCAACAACACCGACGAAATTGACATCATGGAATGGATTAATAGTAGTCGGTCTTGATGCAACAGGTTGATTAATCAGAGGAACCTGAGTAAATGGTAACGAAGCTGCTTGACCAGCGGTATATTTCTTTGATGCTCTAACGAACGCTGTTGTACCTTCTGGCTCAACCAGCGGAGTATTGTGCATAAAGAAACTCGGACGTAGTTCCTTTGAGATTGTATCAATCGAGCACTTGTACTCTTGGTTATAGTAATCACCAACCTCATGATCCTTGAACTGATCAACCAAGAATCCGTTTTTATACCTATCCAGACCGAATGTATCAACAATCTTCATGTTGTTAGTATCATTCTCAAGAGCAGTCAGAGCAACGATCTGCTCAACGTTCGACAGTCTCTTATCTAGCTTATTTATGTCTTTCATGGTGTAACGACGATGCTCTTCAACCTGAATTCTGACGTTACGTGGTGCAATGACAGTGAATGCATCAACATCAGCCTTGATGATCTGCAATGAATTTGGCAGATATGTAGGCAGCTTAGGTTTGAGAGCAGGGATACCTTCTTGCAGGACAATCTTACCATCTGGCATGAGGGCAATAACATCCTTACGTGGTAGGTAGTATGAATAATCCATCTCAATCACGGTGTTTGACAGGAGCGGCTCTGAAATCTGAGAGCCAGCACCTGAGAATCCAAGACCGTCATCTGACATACGTGAACGGAAATCCAGATAATCGGCTAGACTAACACCAGATGTGTGCTGTGGGATCAGCTCATAAGGGACGGACTGATATGAATCGACCGAGAAGTAATCACCATCGGAATGGTCAAAGTACTCGAACGTGATTCTCAACTCACGCTTAGGGACAATTTTACCTGGTTTCAGTACAGCAGAACCGATTGCATAGACCTCCGGTTTAATACCAGAGTCACATGAATACCAATCGGTAATATCAACTTGGTTATTCTCGTCATAATTGCCGTCGGCACCAGACATGGTGATCTTGTTGATTCTGAGAACATCGGCCTCGGTGAGAGCAATCTGAGGTTGCTTGTAATTGGATCCAGTTGACAGTATTGTTGTTCTGGTTGCATCTCTGACATCCGTAGCTGTCACAGTGACTGTCTTGCTGGATAAAATCTTGACCTTTTCCTTGGCTGCAGCTCCCGATCTGCGGATTCTTGCTAGCAGTGTGAAGCTGACTGCAGTGATACCAGAGATTGTCAGCTGAGTGGCACCAGGATTCAGTGAGTATGTCGCATTGACGATAACACCGTCGGAATTACGGACTGTAATATGTCCGGAGGTCCCATCGAATGTCTCACCGGCTGTACCGATGGTATAAACATGGGATGTTCCGCTTGATGTGAACGACAGCTTCTTGGTGATCGTGTAATCGGTGTTCAGAGCACCAGCAGAATCTCTGATGGTTCTGATGTATGAGTGTGACAGTGGAACAACGTATTCACCCATTGTTGTCAGTGCGGCAATGCTCTTATCTGCGCCAACATCTGCCTTGGTAGATGAGAAGTTTGAATTCACGGTCAGTGAATAGTCGCCGGTAATTGAAGCAACCATCTTGACTTGGTTGTCGATGATGATTGTTGATCCGACCTTCAGCTCAATGTCAAAGTCAGTTCCCTTACCGGAGACCACATTAGATCCGGATGTGATGGAAACAGTGCCCATCAGCTGCTTTGTCTTTGGCACGATGTTACATGAGAATGTTGATCCGATATTGATAGCAGCCACATTGTCAGCAAACGACTTGCCTGGATTCATCTTGATACCAAGCAGGAACAATCGGTAGATTGTCTGGCCAGCCAGTTCAGCAAGCGGTACATCACCGTGGTATTCGATATTGCGGACATATGCAGTACCGGTTACATTGCCAGCTGCATCCTTCAGGTTAGCCAATTCATATGTATCGATGTTAGGATATCCAACAACACCATAGACACCAACATATGATCCAGTAGGAGCATAGAACTTTGCCCCTTCAGCTTGTTCAAATGTCTTGGCTTTGTTTGCAACGATGTTAGTATGCTCGGTTGCAACCTCGAAACCTTGGATATATGCCTTGCCGGCGGAGAGCGAATAGACAAATTTGTTGGCATTCGCTTCATTCTGCTCAACGGACTCTGTTGATACAGGCTTGTTCAGTCCATAATTGTAGAATGGATTGTTTGTCTGTTGCCAAAAGACCGAGCCGTCAGTTGCAGTCCCATAAAGATGGCTAGGAGCAGTAACACCAGAAATCCCAGATGTTTTTGCATAGTAGAAAATATCCTTACCCGAAACAGTGTTAGTAACAATATCACCTTTCAGATAAACGGTGTCTGTAGCCCAGACACCTCTGTCATTATCTCTGTATTCATATGGCTTGACATTATATTGATCAACAACATAATCACCAGATTCATCATAGGTTCTACGTGCCAGCAGCTTTTCAATCTCGCTGTACTTAGTGTAGTTGATCAGACGTTGAATCTCACCATCTTTAACTGTCAGTAGCTGAATGAAGTTCTCTGATGTAAATCCAGAGATGTCCTCTTCAGAAACCAGAATGAGTTGAATCTTGTATCTATGAGCACCAGGGGCTGCATAGTTTGAGAATCCCATTGCATTGTCATACAGGGTTTCATCATCTTCACCGGTGACAATGGACTCAACCAGCTTCAGACCGATGTTTGTTGTGACGTTATTGGTGTATTTTGACAGGACAATCGACTGAGCATGGACCTTAACGAAATATCCATTGATGTAATAGATACCGTCGTCGATGGAGCAGATGGTACCGTAGCCGGTATAATCCTCGATGTTCTGGATCTTGAGTGTGATACCATTGGATGATACCAGAACCTCACCCTGTGTGAATTCCTTGTTCTCGCCGTTACCTTCAACATATTTGATATAAATTGTAGGAGGATCTGTATCGGTTGACTTGTTAACGATCATCACCCTAGCAACAACACCAGAGGTCTGGCCGGTGACTGTCTGATCTTTGATCGAATCAATAACAGTGTCGGTATAGTAATTGTTGTTATCCGCTTCTAGCTTGATATATTCAATCTTGTTATCATAGAAGATATTACCAGGGATAACCATCGTGCCGTTCTTGAAAATGTGATCGGCATTATGTTTGATCTGATTCTGAAGGATTGATTGAAGCTGGCTCAGCTCTCGCGCCTGGATAGGATTACCAGGGACAAAAAGGACTTGATGAAAATTCTTGTCTTCATCAAAGTCATTGAAGTAGGGACTAACATTTGTATCTAGCATTCTGAATGCACCTTATGAAAATTGCCACTAAGAGTATTTAGTGGCAGTCCGTGGATTACATAGAAAGGACAATTTTGATGTTTTCTGTCTGGCCTTCGGATCTAGTAATTGGACGACGATATTCCGAATAGATCACGGTGCCGGAATATTTCTGAACCTCTGGAAGCACGATCGCTCCGATGGTCCCTGTTCCGCCAGATGTTGATGTTACAACCTGACCTGCGAGGAATTCGTTATTGGCTCCGATGGAAGCGGCATTCTCATTCCAGGTTCTGATCACGCGAACATCGTTAGTCGCTTGGTTCCAATCAACAACGCGGCCCTTGGCCAGGTTCGGTGCTGTAACAACGGAGTCCTCGTCGAATGTGGATGTAACACCGGTCAGCTGCAGTGTGGTCATGGCCGATGCTGTGGCTGCGGTCAGGACGGTTGTGCTACCATATTCGGTTGGATTCTTGATTAGGAGGATCTTGCGATATTCGTTCAGAACGGTGAAGTCACCGCCTTCATCTGAGTTGAGCTCAAGACCGACAATTAATTCGGTTGCAATCAGATCGGATGCAGGATTGACACCAAGTCCGGATGCTGGTGTGATAATAGGAAGGAATGTGGCTCCAGTACCACCGGATGCTTGAACAGCTGCATATGTATAGCCGACACCAGGATTGGTGACTTCGATATCTGTAATCACACCGGACGCATATGTCACTGTGAATTGCATGCCGGTTCCATTGCCGATCACTTTGAATTCAGCATCGGTTTCTGCATCGGTGACGTTTCTGGTACCAGACAGACCGCCGTTGTAACCGGTTCCGCCTGTCAGGATTTCAATGTTGTAGATGCCGCCTTTGAAATTGGCTGATGTTTGTTGAGCGGTCCATTGATTGTAATAGTGATCACCCAGTGTTGGTGCCACTGCCAGTGTCTTAATAGGAGCATACTGGTTGGTCATGAATGTTGCTTGATCATCTGGTGATGTTCTTGCAACCAGCTTCCATACATATCCATCAACGGTCTTCACACAACCGGTTGTTCCGATAGCAACGCCGGTATCAGGTGAGTACAGTGACGGTTGGACAACACCTGCAACCTTAGGTTGCTTCAAGCAGATGTAGATGTCCTTCTGAGCTGTAACGACATACCACTTGGCATAGTTGAGCGAGTTCGGCTGGCCGTCGATTGGGTTTGTTCCGTTATAGACAGACGGGATTGAACCGTCCCAGTCATGGCGATAGATGTCATATTTTGTGTTTGCCGCCCAGTTCTCACGGAAGACACCGGCCGACATGTTCGATCCAAAGATACGCTTCAATGACAGTGTATCCTCCCAGTCCTCCAATGTTGACTTGGTCGTGGAATATGGGATCTGAGTGGATGAATCAGATGATGTCGCAATGTTCCAGAAATACGGTCTGGCGATGGCAAGATAGATATTATCTTGACTCAAACTGTTCATGAATAGGTTAACATACTCATGTCTGAATTGTTCTTTAATGATCGCTGTCATTGTTAGTCCCTGTGCAATAATTACTATTTAGGCTGATGAATAATTTTTTCATCCCTAGTCAATCTTAATTCCAGTTCATGGATTCTATCTTTAAGCTGTAGGATTTCATGCATCAGACGCTTATTCTCCGCATTCTGAGCTGCTATGATTTCATCCTTTTCATCCAGTTTTCTCTTCATTATCTCAACCATCTGCTCAAAATGTTGAAGTCTCTTGACTTCCATTTCAAGTTCGTGAGCCTTGTCAAACCATTTCTCCTTCTCTAAATTCAATTTTTCAATTGCAATTTGATTCGCTTCGACCTGCTTTCTGAGCTGATCATATAGAGATTCCTCGGCTTGCATCTTTGCTTCAGCTGCATTGAGTCCCTTAGCATCTTTGACAAGTGACATGAGCGGCTTGGCAAATATTACTAGGAGAACAATGATCAAAAAGACAAACAGGATGCTTGAGATGATCGGATCCTGTGTCTTGGCTGCAGCTGCTGCTGCCGTTGCGATTGTATCCACTGAGGTAACATCTGTCATTTTTTGTCACCTTTCATCAGATCAGCACCGGCAAAGATGAAATAGATCCAGCTATACACAGCGACCCATAATTCACCAGACATCGCTGCAGGTGGTGGATAATTGAGCAGCTGCTCTAACCATGTTCCCTTCGTTGGCCAATGGGAAGCGAAACACATCAAGGTGGATGATGTCCAGAGGATCATACCTAAGGTCGCATCTCCGATGAAATCCATTTTCTTTCCGTATTTGGAGCAGAATTTGGTAACGCAATTTTCATCACAGCAGATTGATCTAATAGCAAACACACCATGAATAAAGAACAATGTAGCCCATAGGTTCTGTGGGAATACAGCCATCAGCTCATATGTCTTTCTGCTGAATGTGTCATCTCCCCAGAATAGGAAAGCAGACCATGTGAATGAGCTTAATGCAATCAGCAGACGAGTGTGCCACATCTGCTTGGAAATGAAGTTTCTTGTGAATGTTATCATGGTCTGTTACTAAAGTAATATGGATTATATATTTAGTGTTATCTTGCCAGTGCGTATTTCGCCGGTACGTCTGCGAAGGCGATGCCGATGTAGGTTGAGGCGTTGGTGTTTTGTCCGGTGCCTACTAAGCGGCACTTAAACCCATTGCTCAAAAAGTCCATAAAGAATCCATTAGTTTCTGCGGAAGATGAATTTGGGAACAGTGCATTCGTCATCTGGTTTGCCGGATCGCGAACACCATCGTACTGTTGCCAGTTGTTTCCAGCGGCAGACGACTCCTTAAGCAGAACAAACTTCGGCTTGAACCCGCAATTCACAACAGGCCCATCTAAGCTACCGTTGCCGGTGTAGCTGAAGATTTTGCTGAATCCGGGGATGGAGCGGAAACAATACAGCACATGCTTCGCCGTATTTTGGTTAGTCTGGTTCTGTGCACCAAGCGTTACAACGGTGGAACTTGGTGACACACCGTTGAAATACGACGAAGCTCCGAACGCATTAGTCAGATTCAACAAACCGGCATTGCCAGTTCCTGCAAGACCGCACCAAACCGGCCAGTCGAAAGCAGCGTCGCGGTTTTTGCCGATGACCAATTCTGGCACTCCGCCGAGCCCGTGCCCAACGGTTGCCCCTGCGGTGAAGTTACCCGTGTAGGTAACAATCGAGAACCCCGCATCGACGTTCGCGCTGACCTGCGAAGAGATGCTGCCTGCGTTGTTTGTTACTGCCGTGCCACCAGCTTTCCATGCCCATCCGACTGAGTTACCTGTCGGTGCGGTGTAGGTCGTTTCGGCAGCGGTCGTGTTCGACTGCAGCACAGCCGACAGGCCGCGCACAGCGTCCAACAGTTGATGGTTGTTCGCGTTCGCCCTGTCCTTGATCCACTCCAGCAGGTTGCCGGGGAATAGCGCCTCAGTTGCCGCCTTGATTCCTGCACCAGCGGCGAGTACAACATCAAAATGCTTCTCCGGATTCAGAATCGCCGGGTCAGGCATGTTGCGCTGACATAGGGCTTTGAATCCTGCTGGAGGTGCGTAGCGGAAGTAGCCACCGGCTGCGCTGTGGTAGGTTGCGGAGGCGTGGAGAGGAGCTTGACCAAAGTTTAATTCCGAAGCTGTTGCACCCGCAGCGGCACCTGAAATTGCGGGGTAAAACGTCCCAGACATACCACTAAACGCTGGATTTGTCCCTGCGGTCGGGTCTCCAGAATTTTGCCAAGTGCCGTTTTTGCTGAAATATAGTTTTCCTGCGGATGCGTCGTAGGCAACCCCGATCACATCATTAGTTGTATATGTCGATCCATAAGCAGTTGCACTGCCATTGTTGTACTTATTGCCGTCGTTGGCAAAATACCCATAACTAGCAGAATCCCCACCTACATATGCATTATAAATCGAACTGATTAACGCAACCCCAAATTGGTTGTTCGCGCTAGTTGCCGTGAATTCGAAATACCACTTATCTGCCGACATTCCTTGAGAAGCTCTCAGCTTACAGGCCACTGCGGTGGCCGAAGCAGACAAGTTGCCGTTTGCCAAAGTGATTGCAGTAGGTTTAATGTCCAATGGATTCAACGTCGCATACGAATTCCCCGGCACATCCAGCATCCAGTCGTAGCTGGTGCCAGCGGTCAGGGAGAAGTTGTTCGGCGTCCAGTCATTCGGTGGTTTGTTGGTTGCGGTCGTCGCAACATACGGAGAAGCAACTGTGCCACGCTCGATCTGGGCGCCCCAGACATATATCGACCCTGTATTAGATGCCGCGAATGCTCGCGGATATACGAGGATATAAGCCTGCGTATTGCCGGTGCTATTGTTTTGAACTGGTATGGACAGCCTGTACCACCCAGAACCAACATTCAACAGCGTACCTGATCCAGAGGCTATTGATGGAACACCGCCCGACCAAGTAATCGAAACATAATTCGACACCATAGTTCCACCAGTCTGGCACGTAGCACCAATGGCGCTATCAACGGCTGTCCCGGCTTTAATGTAAATCGACGCAACATACTTCTGAGAATCGTTGGGGATGTTATTCCCATTGAATACAACATACGAATCTGCTGCGCTTGTGTCATTCTCAACGCAAGCGGTGGCTGTTGCGTCAGGAGCGGTGCCGGAAATTGTTACAGTACCCGTTCTCAATTTCCCCCAAGTTGAATGAGTCGTGTCTCGCGAATACGCCAAGATATTCGATGCGCGTATGTCATAGCCAGTCGTGGACAGAGAGG
>ERZ724522.1406-NODE-1406-length-13025-cov-30.592367_pt1 | contig 13025 bp, 15 predicted proteins | sample MGYA00376055_ERZ724522 | MGnify/ENA primary metagenome ERZ724522 (study PRJEB28724, sample SAMN07190884) | wastewater metagenome | isolation source: effluent of sewage treatment plant in Hong Hong | place: Hong Kong | collected 2016-03-17 ... | reverse complement strand
ACGCGCGTGAGCAAGAACCGTGCCAATGTATACCGTGGTATACTGAATGTATAGACGAGTAACATAGTCGTATAAACTCTAGCTATATGCGTGACAATTATGCAACATATACCAATGGTTTATGTATCATGGGGATAGAGTGAGCGATATTTCCAAAAAGACATAACGCTAGGGCCAAGGCCAGCACAATGCAATGCGCACAAAGAAAAGATGCCTAGGGCCATAAGGGGGGTTGGGGGGTGGTCTTCTTCAGAGGAAATACCCCTCGGAATTATCTCAGAGAAATTACCATGGTTTGAGGTGGTACTCCTCGGCCCCTTAATGGTATACTTTATGCTACTACGTAAGTTACTACCATTTATTACTTCGTAACTAGTACCATAAAGCCTCTCTATGGTATACCATAAGGTACTACCCTATGGTATATACATTCCTTTATATATACTCTATACTACGTAAGGTAAGTACCATAGGGTTAGCTATATGGTATACCTTATAGTATATATAGTATTATTTTGTCTAATTTCAAGAGGTATCTGAAGAAATATTTCTTTATAGCAATATTAAGGACTTATATGTTTCTGTCTAGTTCTACTAAAGATAATGCTTGACAAATCAGTAGAACTCTGTCAAAATTACAGAATATTAAATTAAGGCGCGGTGGAGGAGTCTGGTCGTCCTCATCTGGCTCATACCCAGAAGATCGTAGGTTCAAATCCTACCCTCGCAACCAACCTTACAAGGAACCAAGCTTGTCTATCTTCACTTACAAAGACCTTTACAACTCTCGTAACAACATGCTCCTCAGGGAAATCTTCTGTGAGTTCAACCCAGAGACCGGACTACTTACGTATGATAAGAACGGTAGAGAAGGAAAGGTCTGTCTATTTAAACTCTTTATGGCACACACCGTCGAAGACCCCTCCGAGGTTACCTTTGCTGAGGAAGTATTCGGAGACATCTACTTCTGGCAATGCCTTACTGAGTCTGTATGGTTCCAGAGACATATCCAAGAGTGGAGATACCTAGCCTCTGTCAAGCGTAAGCAACTAGCCTTCAAGGCTGTTATCAATGAAGTCAAGACTAATGGTAAGTCCAGTTTTACTGCTGCCAAGTATCTGATCGAAGAACCTTGGAAGACTGGTAATGCTATGGAACGTAAACGTAACAAGAAGCTGGTGTCTGAGTCTGCTGAAGAAGCCTTCAGTGATTCCACCATCCAGTCTGACCTCAAGAGACTTAAAGAAGAAGGCGTTCTTAATTAATGACAAAGAAAGAAAAACTCACCACTATGAAGCAGGAGTCCATCAAAAGAGGACTCACTAAGCCTATGTCGTCTAAACGTCCTAAGTCTTGGGAGGGCGGGTCTGTTGCTAAACAAACTAAATCTGCTGACAGTAAAGGCAGAGTACAAACTGCGGCTGGTCTACAAAATCAGTATGACATTGCCATCGGTACTGAAGCCCTAAGGCTAGCAGGTAAACTAAGATTGCCGCCTAGTAAAGCTGGCAAACTTGCCAAAGGTATCAAGACTAGAGGCGGTAAGTGATGACTAAAGGACTTGCCAATGAGCTTAAAGAAGCTGCTGAAGCAGACTTACTGACTTTCATCAAGTTGGTTGCTGAGGAGCAAGTCCTTGGCGCATGTCATGAAGAAGTTATCAAATGGTGGTACCGTCCTGAAGCCTCTACCCACCAACTCCTACTCTTCCCCCGTGACCATCAGAAGTCTAGGCTGGTAGCTTACAGGGTTGCTTGGGAACTTACCAAAGACCCAACTCTTAGAGTTCTGTACATTTCAGCTACAGCGAACCTTGCAGAGAAGCAACTTAGCTTCATTAAGACTATCCTTACGTCTCCCACCTATAGACGCTATTGGCCTGATATGGTTAATGCTGATGAGGGTAAACGTAAGAAGTGGACTAACTCAGAGATTATGGTTGACCACCCTGCCCGTGAGCAGTGGAACGTCAGAGACCCCTCCATCTTTACCGCTGGTCTGACGACCACGATCACTGGTATGCACTGTGACATCGCTGTTATGGACGATGTGGTGATCTATGAGAATGCCTACTCGAAGGAAGGTAGGGAGAAGGTCAAGAGCCAGTATTCTCTCCTGTCGTCTATTGAAGGTGCCAATGCTCGTGAATGGGTTGTAGGCACCAGATACCATCCTTCAGACCTCTACTCAGAACTTATGTCTATGACTCAAGACTCCTTTGATGAAGCAGGAGACCTTGTAGGCTCAGAGAATATCTACGAGGTATATGAAAGAACTGTAGAGTCTAGAGGAGATGGTACTGGAGAGTTCCTATGGCCACGTCAAGCCTCCAAGAGAGGTGACAAATGGTTTGGCTTTGATCAGAAGATTCTTGCCAAGAAACGGGGACAGTATCTAGATCGTGGCCAGTTTAGAGCACAGTACTACAATGACCCCTCCGACCCTGACAACGTACCAGTTACTAAAGACAAGTTCCAGTATTACGAACGTAAGTTTCTAACTCAGGAGAGTGGTTATTGGTATTTCCGAGGCAAGCGTCTTAATGTCTTTGCTGCGGTAGACTTTGCGTTCAGTCTTTCCAAGAAAGCTGACTACACTGCTATCGTTGTGGTAGGCATCGACAGTGAAAACCAAATTTATGTCTTGGACATTGATCGGTTTCGTACTGATCGTATTAGTGAATACTTTGAGCATCTACTCCAATTATCGAATAAGTGGGGATTTAGAAAACTTAGAGCAGAGGTTACGGTTGCTCAAGCTGTTATTGTTAGACAAATAAAAGAGATGATCAGGGATAATGGTCTGTCTATCACCATTGATGAGCATAGACCACAGACCAAGACTAAAGCAGAACGTATCATGGCTATCCTAGAACCTCGCTATGATATGGGTAACATCTGGCACTATAAAGGTGGTGAGTGTCAAACTCTGGAAGAAGAACTAGCTACCAGAAACCCTGCCCATGATGACATCATTGATGCCTTTGCTAACGCCATTGACATCTCTGTCAAACCCACCAAGAACACTGGTTCTGAGAAAAGAAACAACATTGACTGGTCACAGTTCAAGTTTAGAGGAGCAGCCTGATGGCCGGTAAACCTAGTGCAAAGAAGCTTGTTGAATCTCAGCATACTAACAAAAGACTAAAGGCTGGACGTTCTGGTTCATTAAAAGGGGGGGATGCTAAAAGCCCTCCCTCTGGCCTCAAAACCGCTACTCCACTTAAGTTCAGAAAAAAAGAAGCCCCCTCTCATAAAACCGTACAGCCGAACAAATCCAAACCACAAAAAGAGACTAAACAGCTTACTGAGTTTGGCAAGAGAGTGGAAGCCAACCGTAAAAAGGGTATTATAACAGAAGAAATGTATTATAACGAAAGAAATAAGAGGCGTTATAATATGCCTAGGAGTTTATAAATAGTGGCTGGTACTACCTTAGACATTGAAAGCATTATCCACCCAGACCTTCTAGCAACTGAGATTGCTAACAAGTGGATGGAGTGGAACAGCTACCGCTCTAAATGGATTGAAGAAAAGAAGGAACTGCGTAACTACCTTTACGCAACGTCTACTAAGACGACCTCTAATGCTATCCTGCCTTGGTCTAATACTACCACAACCCCCAAGCTTACTCAGATCAGTGATAACCTTCATGCCAACTACATGGCTACCTTGTTCCCCCAGAACAAATGGATGAAGTGGGAAGCTCTGGACAAAGAGTCTGGGACTAAGCTCAAAAGAGATATTATCCAAGCTTATATGGATAACAAGATTCGTCAATCTAACTTCACCTCTGTGGCCTCTAAGCTTGTCCAAGACTACATTATCTACGGTAACTGCTTTGCTACCGTAGAGTTTGAGAAGACCTTCCGTAAGAAGGCTGATGGTGAGCAAGTACTGGACTATGTAGGCCCTAGGATCGTCCGTATCAGCCCCTACGATATTGTCTTCAACCCTACTGCTTCCAGCTTTGACAAGACCCCCAAGATCATCAAGTCCATTATGACTTTGGGTGAAGTCAAGAAGTTCATGGATGATTCTGGTAATACCTCCTACCAAGCTATCTTTGATAAGATGATCTATGCTCGTAATGCTGTCAAGGGTGGTGATGGTGATGTCTCCAAGGGTAGTGCCTATACTGCTGATGGCTTTACTGATATCAAGAACTATTATGATTCCAATTATGTCGAGATTCTAACCTTCTATGGCGATATCTATGACTACAGCAACTCTATGCTTCTTAGGGATAGAATCATCTCTGTTGTAGATAGAGCCTATATCCTAGAGAACGTGGAGCAGCCTGCATGGTCTGGTAAAGCCCCTATCTTTAGTGCTGGCTGGAGAGAACGTCCTGATAACCTCTATGCCATGGGTCCGCTGGATAACCTTGTCGGTATGCAATACCGTATTGACCATCTAGAGAACCTCAAGGCTGACGTATTCGACCAGATCGCCTACCCTATTACCAAGATCAGAGGCGATGTGGAAGACTTTGATTATGCTCCCGGTAGTCGTATCTATATGGGTGAAGAAGGAGACGTAGCCTACCTTGTTCCAGATGCTACAGCACTTAACGCAGACTTCCAGATCAGAGCACTTGAAGACAAGATGGAAGAGATGGCAGGTGCCCCAAGGCAGGCTATGGGTATCCGTACTCCGGGTGAGAAGACAGCATTTGAAGTAGAACAACTCCAGAACTCTGCCTCCAGAATCTTTGAACATAAAGCAGCCCATTTCGAGAGAGTCTTCCTAGAGCCTGCCCTTAACGCCATGCTGGAACTCTCTACCCGTAATCTGGACATGATTGATAATATCGAGATTGTCGATCCTAATTCCGGTGTATCCGTCTTCAGAGAAATCAAGAAAGAGGATATCTCTGGTAATGGTAAGATTGTCCCTATGGGTGCTCGTCACTTTGCTGAGAAGGCCCGTAGAGTACAAAGCCTGAGCACTCTCTGGCAACTCAAATCTACTGATCCTACCGTAGCAGCCCACCTGTCTGGTAAAAGGTTCGCCCAGATTCTAGCAGAAGAACTTCAAGAACCTGATCTGTTTGGTGAGAATATCGCCGTTAAAGAACAGATGGAGACTCAGATGGCTTCTCAAGACCGAGAAGCTGATGCTCTAGAGATGATGCAAATTGCAGCGGAGAATGGGCTGTAATGGCTGACATTAGATGGAGCAAGGCAGGATATACCAAGGAAGAAGTCAAACGCTTCCGTCCTGCCCTAGAAGCCCTTAAAGAAATCTTGGAGACTGACTTCCTTAAAAAAGAGGCAGTCCGAGACTACTCCCCCGGATGGGAGTTCAAACAAATCGCTGTGAATGAGTGGAACCAAGCTCTCAGTGATATCATAAAGCTCGTAACCATAGAGAAGGACTAAAATGCTTTTTGAGGACCAAACCAAGGGTCAAGACGGCAATCAAACCCAACAGACTCAAACCCAAGAAGACTGGTTGGCTAAGATTGTGGAGGTTAAAGGTGAGGCTTTCAAGGACCCTCAAGTTCTTGCCAAGTCTAAACTGGAGTCTGATAACTATATTAAGCAACTGGAAGGTCAGCTTACTGAACTTCGTACTGAGCTTAGTAAAGAAGAGGCTGCTAAGAAACTTTTGGCTGAATTGCAGAGCAGGCGGCAAGACCCCAATGCAAACTCTGCACCGAAACAAGGGGAAACTAACCCGAGCGATACCAAGCCGGAACTTAGTGAAGATGTAATCCAACGCCTTGTAGAAGAAACCCTGTCTAAGCGTGAGACTACGCAGACCGCCAAACAGAATGCCAAGATGGTCCAAGATCAACTTGTACAGAAGTACGGTACGGAAGCTAAGACTCATGTAGAGAAGAAAGCACAGGAACTAGGTATGTCTTTCGAGAGACTGTCTGCTCTTGCTGCTGAATCTCCTACAGCGTTTATGTCGTTAATCGGGGAACCTAAACCTGAGTATAAACCTCCGGTGTCTGGGACCATTAATACGGCAGCAGGCAACTTCAATAACCCTGCGGAGAAGAACTGGGCTTACTACCAGAATCTTCGTAAGACTAACAAACAACTTTACTTTGACCCCAAGACGCAACAGCAGATGATGCAAGACAAGATGCGTTTAGGGGACCGCTTTGGCAATTAAAAGGAGAAAGCTAAATGAGTGGTATGACTACTGCAAACATGAGCCAACTCATTCGCTCGGAACTTTGGTCTTCGGAACTCAAAGAAATCCTTCGTGATGAGATGCAGGCTCAAAAATACGTCAAGATGCTTGACGGTTTCCCGGATGGTGACACGTTTACTATTCCGTCTATCGGCCAACTGCAAGTTGACAACTATGAAGAAGACACTGAGGTTCTGTACCGTCCTATGGACACTGGGGAGTTCCAATTCTCCATCACGGAATACCTGTCGTCTGCTTCGTACATCACCAACAAAGCAAAGCAAGATGCCTTCTATGCTGCACAGCTTGAGGCTGCGTTTGTTCCCGAACAGGAACGTGCCATCATGGCTCACTTTGAACGCACTACGCTTGCTACGCCTGAAGCTGGTGTCTCGGCTAACTCGACTGAACTGATCGACAGTATCCAACACCGTTGGGCTGGTTCTACGACTGGTGCCTTCATCGCTGTTAGCGACTTTGCTCGTGCCCGTTATGCTCTTAAGAAGCTCAATGTACCGGATACCAATCTGGTTGCTATCGTTGACCCTTCGGTGGAGTACACCATCAACACCCTGACTAACCTCGTCTCGGTGTCTGATAACCCGCGTTGGGAAGGTATCGTGTCGAGTGGTATTGCGACTGGTATGAAGTTTGTCAAGAACATCTATGGCTTTGACGTTTACACGTCGAACTACCTCAAGGATGTGACTGACTCAGCCCTTACTAACGCTGCTGGCACCCCGGCTAACCAAGACTTCTCTACGGTTAACGGTAAAGCTAACTTGTTCTTCTCGGCTGCTGCCAACGTTATGCCCTTCGTCGGTGCATGGCGTCAAGCTCCAAAGGTTGACTTCGAGTACAACAAGAACAAGCAGCGCGATGAATACGTGACCACGGCTCGTTATGGCGTCAAGATGTACCGTCCCGAGAACATGGTTCGCGTGATCACCAAGACCAACGTGTAATAGGAGTATAGTTACATGTCTTATACTAACACTGATGGACTCCGTGTCCTTACTAACGCAGACCAAGGTGCTGTCAAAACTCAGGGTACGGCTGGTAATGATCCGGTCCAAGTCCTTGTGATTGACATTACCTTCACTGGGATTGGTTCCTCGTTCGGTGCTTCAAACATCGACCTGAACAACCCCTACATCCCGGCTGGTTCGCTTATCAAGCGGGCTGACCTTGTGATGACTACGGCAGCTACCTCGGGTGGTGCGGCTACCCTTGATATCGGTACCTACAACTCTGCTGGTACCGCTATTGTAGCTACTGGTATCGACGCAGCTATTGCTCTGACGGCTATCGACGCTGTTGGGGAGACTGTTCGCTGCGATGGTAGCCATACGACTACGGCTGGCTATGTTGCTTCTGACGCCTATATTGGTCTGAAGTACAACACCGCTGCCTATACTGCCGGTGTCGGTAAGCTCTACGTTGAATACGTGAAGCTCTAATCTAACTAAGGGGACTGCTTAACGGTGGTCCCCTCCTTCCTTTCTTGGAGTTAACATGCCCCTTCATTCCGCCCTCACTGGTACTGATCTACATGAGCCTAAGGGAGTAGCTGCTGCTGCTGCTAGTAAAGTCTACCTCTCTGATGGCCTTGGCAGTGGCTCTTGGGTGGTTCCCCCCTATACCCTGACTACGAGACTGGATGACGTATCCACTGCCTCTACAGTCTATATTCCTATTCCTTTTGCAGGTACGGTTACTAAAGTTGTTACTGTTCTAGAAGGCTCGCTTACTACCGGTAACGCTACTGTGACTGTCAAGAATGCTGCTGGTGTCTCTATGGGTACACTTACTATTACTCAATCTGGTTCTGCTGCTGGCGATATTGATACTCTATCACCTGTATCTAACAACACTGTAACTAATGACAGCAGAATCTCTGTAGAAACCGATGGTGCATCAGACACCACTAGAAAGCTCTTTGTAACCGTCTATATCCAAGGTTCGTAATAATGAAGAGAACTTTGCTTGAGCTAACGCAATCCATTCTGAATGATTTGGATGGTGAAGCTGTTAACAGTATCTTTGACACTGAAGAGGCTATTCAGTATGCTAACGTAGTTAGAGACACGTATTTCAATATCGTAGCCGCTAGGCAGACTCCTGAACACGATGAGCTACTTAAACTAACTGCTCTGTCTGATGCTACTAAGCCAACTATCTTAAAGTACCCTGTCAACCTGAAAGAGATAAGGTTGTTTGAATATGACGGTAAGGAAGTTTACTGGAAGGACCCAATCAGGTTTCTCGACAACCTACCGAATGCTAATGACCCTAATGTTGTTTCTTTTACTGATCCTGTTAGTGGAATTGTTCTTACTTGCAGGAGTGACAAAGGACCTAGATACTACACCAGCTTTGATAATGAGTACCTTATCTGTGATTCCTTTGATCTTTCTGTAGACACAACCCTTCAAGAGTCCAAGACTAGATGCTGGGGAACTAAGTACCCTACGTTCACAATGTCTGACTCCTTTACCCCCGATCTGAATGAAACACTTTTCCCTTATCTTCTTGCTGAATCCAAGTCTGTTTGCTTCTCTGTTTTCAAGTCTGGGAGTGACCCAAAAGTTGAACAAGCAGCACGTAGACTAAAGAGTGGAATACAAAATGACCGATACAAAACCAAACGAGCCAACACAAGAAACCACTACGGCAGAGCTTGATCTAGAAAAGCAATATGCTAGGATTGAATCTGTAAAACATAAGACTGACTTTGTTATTGGTAAACTTCGTTCTCAAATGTTCTTCTCTATTAGAACTACCAAAGGGTCGCCACCTAATGAATTAGCGGGTAAGTACTCCAGTCTAGAGAAGGCTGTATCAGCAGTAAATCAGTACGTAAAGAACACTAAAGAAACCTTCTCAGTTAGATCAGATAAACTTCACGAAGAACGTCAGCAAAGAAAACATGCAGAATCTCAACCAAAGAACAGTTAATAACCTTATCAAAGGTCTTGTCACTGAGGCTGGGGAACTTACGTTTCCTGAAGGTGCTTCTATTGATGAGCTTAACTGTTCTCTGTCTAGAGATGGCTCTCGTTCCCGTAGGCTTGGCCTAGAGTTTGAAACCAGCAATGACCTCTCTAGTTTTCCTGTTAATCCTGACGAGATTTTTACTGTCGGACAATGGGACAATCCGGGTGGTGTTGCTGGTTTAACTTTTATGGTGGTTCAAGCTGGCTCCACTCTCTATTTCTACAACGCTGGTACAGCCCCATACAGTGCTCAGTACACTGGTCTAAGCGTGGACCTTAGCTCGTATGAGATTGCTGGCAAAGACATCTCCGTAAGCCGTGTAGAGTTTGCCACTATTGCTACTGTGCTTGTTGTGGCTAGTGAAGCTATTAATACTGTCTATCTTACTTATGATGGTGCTAATATCACTACCACTGAGATTGAATTTAGAATTAGAGATTTTGAATGGATTAGTGATGTATGTGATCTTACGGAGTCTGTAAGCACTGCCTCTATTACTAACGCTAGAAAGTATGACACGTTCAACTCTGGTTGGATCGGTAACTCTGGATCATCGACTACTGTAGTTGGTGGGGCAACTATTCCCAGTGGTCTAGGTGCTGCTGCTCTTAGTACCTATCTATCCTCAAATAGTGCTTGGCCTCCCCTAACCCATCCTTGGTACAGTGGTAAAAACTCTAGTGGTGTCTTCAGCCTGACTGAGTGGGAAAAGGTATACTCTGGCTCTAGTCTTATCGGTAATGGACACTTTATTTTAAACTTTTTCAATAGAGACCGTAACACTGCTGCTGGTATGACCGGCATTCCCACCGAAGTAGAGCAAAGCAGATTTAACTCTGTTGCCGCTTATGCTGGTAGAATGTTCTTTGCTGGTCTAGGCTCTGGAGCAAGTACTGGTAAAATTCTCTACAGTCGTATCATTGAGACTCTTAAAGAGTCTTCGTCTTGTACTGTTATTGGTGAATGCTACCAACAAAACGACCCTACCTCGGAGTACTTTAGTGATCTTCTAGAGACTGATGGCGGTGTCATCCACATTCCAGAAGCCTACAACATCAAGAAGCTTTATACTCACAATCAGTATCTTTACGTCTTTGCTGACAATGGTGTCTGGGTTATCTCTGGTCCTGACAGCAGATTTACAGCTACTAGTTACTATGTTTCCAAGGTATCTAACGTAGGTATCTACAGTGCTGGCTCCTTTGTGGCTGCCGAGGGTGTCCCATTCTGGTGGTCCAAATACGGTATCCATACTTTTGCTTACGATGAATCCTCTGGCTTTCCTATGGAGCAGAACCTTTCTATTTCTACTGTACAGAGCTTCTGGAACAATATTGATACTAACGCTAAGGACAAGGTCACTGCTGCCTATGACAGGGTAAACAAGCAAATCTTCTGGCTCTACCCAGAGAACGGAGAGGTTGTTCTAAACAAGCGTAATCGTATCTTTATCCTTGATGTCCAACTTCAGGCGTTCTACCCGTGGCAGATTGCAGATAATGCTAGCTACCCTATGGCTCTTTACTTCTTTGATGCCTATGGTAGTGAAGAGTTTAACGATGTAATCACTGATAACTCACTAGCAAACATTACTGATAATACTCTAGAAGATGTTTACGTAGTTGGCTTCAACCTTATCAGCAACTCTCAGACTCAGCTAGGTGTATTGACCTTTAGTGCAGATGCTCTTACTGTATCATCTTTCTCGTCTAAAGAGTTTGTGGACTGGGGTACGGACGACTACTATGCCTACGTAGAGTGTGGCTATGATTTTGCTGGTGACCTGCTTCTCAAGAAAAACTCTCCGTATGTTGTGGTGCTTTGTAGGTCCACTGAGGAAGGATACGGTCCTGCTCCTAACTATATCCCCATCAATCCTTCAGGGTTATTCTTAGAGGCTTACTGGGATTTCAGAGACTATCCATCTTCAAGGCAACAAGTCTACAGAGTCAAACCTACTGCTGTACTCAATGTATCAGACCTCTCTGACAATGGCCAGACCAAATCTGTAGTAACCAGTAGGATGAAAGTGAGAGGTCACGGTAGGTCCATGAGACTTAAGTTCATTGCTGAAGAAGGCAAGAACTTCGTCCTTCTAGGTTATTCTGCTTTGGTTGGTGTCAATGCCCGCTTCTAAGTCCTTTACTTGTCTAGAGACTAAAGACTATACCATCCGTCTAGAATATAACGAAGAGTACGTCATTATCCACCTACCCTACATTGAGAAGATGGATAAAGGAGTATTCGTGGATATGAAGTACAGACTAGAGGACTGGTACGAGTTTTTCACCACAGCAGGATACAAGGGAATCTTTGCAGCAGTAGACCCTAACGATGAGAAGATCAAGAGACTACTCAATATGCTAGGATTTAAATACAAAGGATGTGCAGATAACATGTACGTCTACTTTTATGGAGAAGTATAATGGGACCAGTAGCAGCAGTAATTGGTGCAGTGGCTACCGTAGGTGGTACTGTTATGCAGTACAGTGCTCAAAAGAAAGCCGCTAAGGCGGCACAGAGGCAGCAGAACTTATCTACCCAAAGAAGCAACAGACAGGCCATCAGAGAAGCTCAGCTTGCTAGAGCGCAGGCTATCGCTGCTGGTGCCTCTATGGGTGCTCTTGGAGGCTCTGCTCTTGCTGGTGGTCTGGGGTCTCTGGGGGCACAACTTGGCTCTGGGCTAGGCTTCTCTAGTCAGATGAGTAGCCTCAGCAATGATATTAATAAGTTCCAACAGAGAGCCGCTACTTGGGGTGCTATTGCAGGTATTGGGGGTAGCCTATTCCAAGCTGGTCACGGTTTTGATGGATTAGAGCAAGCATTTAATAAGCAGCCTACCAAAGCACCTACTCCTTCTATGGCTCCTGTCAGACCAAAACCTAATCCATGGTATTAATTAATGACCACCTTTAGTACTACAGAGACTAAGCCAGTTAATACGGTATTCAGACTTCCGGTGGATACTTCTACTGGTCCTAAAGGCTTGCTTAGGTCTGAGTATATTCAAGAACAGAATAGTATGCTTTATCCTCTTGTGACTAATATGCCACAGGAAGAAGTAGATCAATTCCTAGCTGCTGGTATGGTAGGCCCTGTCCAAGCTCAGGCTGAAGGAGTTACCCAGCAGAAGAAACTTGATGTCTATAATGAGGTTATCGAAGTAACCGCTCTTGACCAAAAGACCCCAGAGCAAGCTATCTCAGAGCTTGAGACACTAAGGGATGAGAACCCTTTCCTTAAGGCTTATGTTTCTCCTGCTGTCCTTGAGGCTCTTAAACAGAGTGATAACCCTACTGCTCGTAGGGCTGCTCAGGGTAAATTAGCTAACGTACTTATAGCTTCTGAGCTATTGAACAACAAGCTTTCTGAAGCCAACTCAGGTTTTATGGATGGTGTTGGGGACTTCCTTGATGTCATGTCCTCAGACCTTCCTATAGTCTCTGCTCTAAATGTAGAGAGACGTAAGGAGCTTAGTGACAGGTTTCTCCAGCTTATGGACTCTAACGATGAGCCTGCTGCTATCCGTACTGAGATGGAATCAATCATTAACGAAGCTGCTGATATGGGCTTCTTTACTGATACAAACAGGTTCTATCTTAATGACTTCTTAGGACTTACTCTAGAGCAGGGACAAGGTGAGGAACTAGCCTTCCAACAGCTTATGTCTGCTGTAGACGTATTGGCTGTCTTTGGTGCTCTAGGGGATACTGGTAAGCTTATCGCCGCTACAAGAGGCTCTGTTGATGACACTACCAAGGCACTCCTTAAGGGTGTTGATGCAGATAACATCGCTGGTGCTGTGGACCCCGCCACTTGGAAGGAGAGTCTTCTTACTCCTGAGAGATTAGGACCTAGAAGTCCTGTAGAGTCTGCTGC
>ERZ724522.1404-NODE-1404-length-13030-cov-4.866281_pt1 | contig 13030 bp, 15 predicted proteins | sample MGYA00376055_ERZ724522 | MGnify/ENA primary metagenome ERZ724522 (study PRJEB28724, sample SAMN07190884) | wastewater metagenome | isolation source: effluent of sewage treatment plant in Hong Hong | place: Hong Kong | collected 2016-03-17 ... | reverse complement strand
CCGTTTGCCGTTGACAGGGTCGGCGTGCTGCTCATCACGCCGCCGGACTTGACGATTACGCCGTTGCTCAGCGCCGACGCATCGACGCCGAGACCGCCGTTTGCTTGGGGCACTTGCCCGGTGAGCCCCGTGCCCGCAGGAAGCCCCGACAGTCCCGAGGCATCATCTGCCGGGGTCATCTTGTTCCCGGCGCCATATCCAATCGGTTTTACAGCCATGTCAGCACCTACAGGAACTGCGGGGGGTTGCCGGTGATTCGAATCGTCAGAACGGTCGCCGTTTTTGCTTCGCCGACTGCTTGCGCGACTTGCCCTGGGGTGGTCGGTTGCGTGGCCGTGATGCCGCCCGGTGTTGCCGGATCGGCGTAGTACGCAGCCCCTGGGGTCAGTCCGACAAAGCCGCCTAGCTCGTCTTCGTCGGCAAGCACCGCCGTGGTCGCGGTAGGCTTACTGGCGACGAATCCAATTGCGGGCATCTTGGCGGGGTTGCTAGCGTCAGCAAGTGCTGCCGCGCCAGTGCCGCTGCGATACAGAAGTTGCAGCGTGGTCACGCCCATCGCAACGGTGTAGGTCTGCTGCCCGGTGCCTGGGGTGTTCTCAAGAACGCGCACACGGGCGGCGAGTTCGTCCCACGCTTCCTGCCCCTCGGTTGGCGGTCCGTCCCAGTCGCCGGGAACGGTGGGAGTGTAGGCGACATTTGCCGCCGCGCCCGTCAGTGGCGCAGTTGGAAAGCAGCGCATTACGCAGCCTCGCAGCGAATGATCAGCGCATCGTCGGCAGGAGGCCCGCCCGCGGTGTACTTTGCCAGCACGCGAATCTGTCCAGCAGTAAACTCGCTTGCGGTCTGCAGCGCAAAATATTCAGCGCCGCCAGCGCTTGTAAAGGTCTGATCAACGGCAGTCACGCCGCTGGTTTGATTCACGAGTTGCAGCGGTCGCCATGCCGCCGCGTTGCTGGCCTCGTCCGCGCGCCGAAACTCCATTCGCAGCGACAGAGTGGTGATGCTGTCGAACTCCATCTTTACAGCCAGAGTCATGCCAATCGTAGCGTCGAGATACGGCTTACTCGTGTCCACTCCGCCGGTCTCGATTGTGGTCATGGGCAGATAAGAGCCAGTCAGTGCGATGTATTGCTGGGTGACGCCCTTGCGGTCAACGTAGGTCAGTGAGTTGCCCTCCTCAGCGGCGGCATAGATCACACCCAGATCGGTAGGTCGAATGCGGACAGGCATCGTTACATGTCTCCAATGGGCTCGCAGCACGCCGTCATGGCATTGCAGACAAGACCCAAATTAGGGCAGGGGTTGATCACGGCATTGCAGCGGATGCATGACGCATCAGGGCTTGCCATATCCACAGGCGGAGGCGGAGCAGAGCAACAGCGCCCACAGCCCGCCAGCAATGCAAGAGCCAACAGTGCCGCGCGCCTCACTTGATGACTCCGTAAATCGTCACGACAAGATCAGAGCCTGTGCCGTTAGCATCGCAGACCAGAACGAAGCCCTTGTCCGCTGCCGTGCCCAGGTTACGCGCGTACGATGCCTCTTGTGTCACGTTGCTGGAATGATCCGCCACAAACGCATTGCCCGTGAGCGCGCCCACAGCCATGGTCACGAAGGGTGTCGCGGCGCCGCTGGTGTCTTTGATGGCGCAAGACGCCGTGGTAGCCCATGCGGTCGCGCCGTTGACTTTCGCGTGCCACCCCGCGAGATACGCTTTTTGCGTGGGCGGGACAGATGCATCTGACAGGCAGGTAATCGGCGTCGCGGCCGCAGCGCTGGTGATTGTGCATGTGCGCACATATGGCTTTTCAGCAGTCGCGCTCTGCCATCCGCCCGACGTGTAATAGCGAAACTCATCAAGCGTTGTGTCAAAGCAGACATCGCCGATCGCCGGACCAGATAGCCCGCTGCAGTTTGCCGATGTGCGAAAACTACGCGCCGCGTTGCTTTGCAATTCCAACCCGGCAGAATCGACGATGTAAACGCGGTCGTCGCTACTTTTCGCATACAGACACGCGCGCCCCGACGTGCAGGCGGGTGAGGCGAGCGGTTTGATTGTGACCTTGTCGGTCGTGGTGCCCGCACCAAAAACAAGCGACGGGATCAACATCAGCGCGAGAATTAGACGAGCGATCATGACAGCGACGCCTCCCAATCAACGGTTCCGGTGAACTCGCCAGCCGTGACGATGTCAAAGCCGGTCGTAGTCTTGTTTGTGTACGACGCGGTCATGGTGTCTTCCGTCGTATCGTCAAGACTGCACGTCAACTTGATGACGTACGCAGTCGAAGCGAACGGAGCGACAAAGAGCACGGTCGCGGTCGTGTCCGCGGTGATGGTAGCCACGCCGCGCGCTAGTTGCCCCTGAGTGACCGGCGCCACGTAAACCGACGACGACCACTCCCAATCGTAACTCGCGATCAGGTCATTGATTGTCAGCGGACCGGCGACAGACGGCACGGCGCCCGACACCATGCGCCCGTCCGGAAACAGGATCGTCCATTTCTGCAGCGGCGAATCCGGTAGCGTGTTCGCGGCATAGGGCAGCGTGAAACTAAACTCGCCGGTGTTGTCGGTAGTCGCGACAATGCCGAACCGGAGTGCGGTGTTTGTGATGTCTGGATTGACGCCCAGGATGCGCGGAACGGATGCAACCGGGATCCGCATGAAATCCGCTGACGGGATCGCCAAGATGGTCTGACTCGTCAGTGGAACCGGAGTCAGCGTGTTGTCGTAGTACTGGTAAAGGTCAGTGATCACGCAAGGCATTAGAACACCCAGGCGGCAAGAGTAAAGTCGTAGTCCAGCGCCACCCCAAGCGTAACGGTCACTTCAGGGCGGTTCGATCCATCCAACGTCGAGCAGTTCCACATCGCGCCGCCGGATGGACCCTCGCCGGTGATAAGGACCACGACGTTGTTGGTTAATGGTCCGGTTGGGACGGCTTGCAGAGTGATGAAGTACGACCCTGCGCCCAGGCGAGACTTAGCATGAATGCCATAGCCGGCGCGCAGATTGATGCCGGCGCCAGTGCCCTCAAATCGCCCGACAGCCGAAGGCGCCGAGTTCTTTGACACTTCGCCCGCGGTCAATGTGTTCGGGCTCGGCACGGCAGAGTCAAACACGCTACGCGCAGCAATCAGGGAGCCACTGACCGGAGCGACTACCGCCCCCGGTGTGCCCGTGGTCAGTTTCACGCCTTGCAGGTTGTACGTGCCCGCAATGATGCCGTTGATGCCGCTCTGAAACGAGTTCAGATCAAACGCCTTGATTGCGGGCGCAGTGTTCGCCGTGTAGGTCGTGAGAGGGGTGTAGGGCCACGCCATTACTTCACCGCCCCGCAGCCCACCGCAAGCAACTGCCGAATCCCAGGCACAAACACAGCAAGGCCCTGCAGCTCATGCGCGCACTGCTGAAACACTGCCAGCGCCGCTGGGTCGTCTGCCTGTAAGCCCTTGGGGTCGAGGTCCTGCGCGGCTCGGTTTAACTCGCGCGCTGCATCCGCCCACACAGAGGTCTGCCGGCGAAACGCGACGAGGGCGTTGCTATATCGGTCTTGAGTGCTCATGCTGTCCTATGCCGGAATCGATCGATCCGGCAGCGTTGTCGGTTCATCAGGAATCGCAAGCAGTCCGCCGCCCATGACGGTGTTCTTAACCACAATGTTGCCCAGCACATGCGCCGGCTTGATCCGTTGCACGGCTCGATAAGCGCCCTCGTAGTCGTATCCTGTGCCTACTAGGGCGGGATCGATTACGACTAGAAACTCAAACAGCGCAGCGCCAAGCCCCTGCCCGATGCGATTCGGAGGCGTCGCGCCATCGTAGTTAACGCCTAGGCCCTCAACGAAAATGGACCAACTATTGACCGTGGCGTTAGTTGTGTTGCCAGCCGTGACGGTCAAGGTCCAGTTGCCGAGAATCCTGCGCCCTGCCATCTCCGGCGCATATAGGACGAAGTTCTGCGCCACGACTGACCCGGCGCCCAGGAAGCCAGCCAGCCAGTTTTTGGAATATCCATCTGGCGCAGTCAGCCGAAAGCGGACCTCATCAAGCAAGCCAGTCAGGTTCAGATTAATGATGGCGCCCGCTGGACTCACGCGCGGGTCGTCGGCTACGAATACCGATGAACTCGCCGAGTTATTGGGAAACGTCGCGGTCATCGGCGAGGCGTATGGGTACGTGTGTGCCGCCTGCTGCGCGATGCGATCCGGCTCGACAATCTCGATCTGCGATGGGTCTGCATAGACGAGATACGGCTGAACCGCAGCGCGGATGTCGTCAAGACTAAAAGACCCATGCTCGCGCAATACAGACAGGATCGCGTTTCGTCGCTGCTCATCCGTGCCGAATGACGCCAGAACGGTGTGCGTTAAGCCGCACGCCGCCTCCCAGTCCTCGATCGATTCCTCGATTGTGGCTGGGTTCACTTCCTTGCGCAGTTGATCGATGCGGTCCGCGACGTTGAATTTAAGCGCACCGGCAAGCGCATTGATCGTGCCGCCGATAAAGTCGGTCGTTTCAAGCGCGTAGAGATCTTCGCTGCCATCTGGCAGGAGCGCAATCAGCAGCCGTCTAAGTTCCGCCTGCGTCATCAGTTCGCCTGCACGATCTCAATGCCGCCGCCAGCACGCAGAGTTGCCAACTCAACGCCAGAACCGACATCGCGCGGAGAATACGAAAGCGCCGCGAATCCGCCGCCGCCGACTGCAATTGTGATTCCGTTCGTTGACAACTTTGGAATGTCCAAGATCATGCGCGTGCCGTCGCTGTCTTTGGTCTCCATGACCACGTCGGCAATGCGGGCAAGCGTGACATCTGCCTCCCATGCGTCGAGCGTATCGGCGTAACCGGATTGCCGCGACGGTCCTACGCCATCGACATAATCGAGAATTCGAGACGCTACTAGATCCACCACGCCGCCACCTGCCCAGAAATAATCAGTGCCACCCACGGGACCATTGGTGGGAAAGGAATCGAGCGTGAGGGTATCTGGTGCGCCGGCGACATAGGACAGCACACGCGCCTGGAATGGCAGCGGGCTTTCGCCCGCGTAGCTGTTGATTATCTGGATGCGCGGTTGCTGCCCGGCATCGACCGCCGCCTTGAGATTGGTTGGCGCTGCGCAGTCAATTGTCTTGTTGACAGAGTCCGGGTTTGTGATGGCTGTCGCTAGACCTTGATCATTCCAGTCATACAGATAGGTCCCGCCCTTATTTGGCGATGCGACGACGCGCACGCGAACGCGAATGGCACTCGGAAGCGCTGCCACGACATTGACGGTCGCAGTCACCGGGCGGACGCTGTTCAGATACGCAAGCAGCGCGATCAGCGTCGCGACTCCCGGAATGCGTCCGCTGCCGCTGCCATTCTGCAGTGGTACAACATCGACCGTACCTAGCCCGCTGCGCAGCGGATAGACATAGCCGCGCTCAATGCCCAGACTTGCGCCCGTGGTGAGGTTTGTCGATTCCTCGGTCCAGTTGCGATAGTCGTTCGCTGTGCCGCCGCGGGGCGGGAGTTGGATGCGTCGCAGAATGCGCGCAAGCAGGTCAACGTCGCTTTCCCGGTCCTCTGCGCCCACAAGCGCAGCGGTTAGCGTCATTGCGGGATCGACGTTCGCAATCGCCGGCTGCCATGACAGCACTGTGCCCACGGGTAGATTCGCAGCCGTTCCGGTGGTCGTGCTTACTACGGGCGCAACCTGCGTATTTGGCGGACCATCCAGCGTGACCGCCGCCGTAGTCTGAACGAAGATTTGCCCGGTCGAATCCGTGAGCGTAGAGCCCGCCGGAATTAGCGTTGCTGCCGTTCCCGAAGGTGTGCCGCTGCCGCCCGTGCTAATAGTCGCGCCCCTGCGTCCGTAGACTCCCGCAACGCCGCTGGATAGCCCAAACACGAACGCCCAAAAATCAAGCGCCTCGCTCGACGTGCGGCTGCGCACGTTGCCGTCCGCGTCCTGCTGATACGCCGGAATCGCGTCGTAGTTGACCTGCAGGATCTGCTGCTGAGTCAGCGAGAAGAACCGCGCGAACGCACGCGCGAGGAGTCCGAAGTAACCACGGTCGCTCAGGTCCGCAGACGGAAAGGCAAGGCGAAAGTATCCGATCGCCGAGTCGAAAATCTGCTGTTCGGTGTAAACCGTGGTCGCCATGGATTAGCCTAGAACTACCGTCTGCGGATTGCGCAGCGCGTCGGGATTTGTCCAAGTCACTTGGATCTTGAGTTTGCCGGGGGCGGTACGTGCCGCCTTGGCTGTGAACGAAGCAATGGTCTTGCTGTCCAGCAACTGCTGCCCGCCATCCTGCGCAAACGCCTCAGCCATCGACGGAGTAGACATCCGGTCTTGCGTCAGCGTCCATAGCAGGGTGCCACGTCGATTTTGCGGGTCGTAGTAGTATCCGCCCTCTGGAGTCTGCGAACCTGGGCGCGTGCCCCGCTTACGGCTGACTAGCGTAGTCAGGACCGCATGAGCCCGCGTGTTGTCTAGCGCGGGGTTCCCAGTATTTGGACCCGACGAACTCCAGACATGATCGAATTTGCCGGTCGCTTCGTTGCGCACTAGCGCGATATCGCCGCCGGTGAATTGGAGGGCCATGTCTACGCCTTAAACCGATCTGCGCCAGTAGTCGGCTTGCCGATGATTGACGCGGGAGTGGGTCCGGCTGGCGTCGCGGTCACCAGCAAACCCGCATTGAAACTTAGGTTTAAAAGAGGCGTCGTGCCGCCGTTTTGGTTTGTATAGACAAGCGTGACATTTGTCGCTGCGCCCATGGTTACGACCTGCGTTGTGAGTACGCCCGATGCCACCGTATCGCCAACGCGCACAACCTTTGCACTGCCGCCATTCACTACCACATCAGACGGCGCTTTGGCATTGATCGTGACCCTGCCTGCGGTGTCTTGTCTAATAATGGACCCACCCGAAGAGTACATTACGGACTCACCTTCCTGTAGGTCGGTGGGTCCATGCGCGAGGTTGTCCGCGGCAACTGCCACGGCATTGCTCGTGCCACCGCGGCAGGCAACTACAACCGCCTCCCCCTGCTTTACCACGGGGCGCGAACGAAACCCAAACCACTGCATAAACCGCACGGGCTGCTGGGACTCCTGCTGCCCTAGTGAGCCGTCCGCCGTCGCGCCGGACACGTAGCCGTATCCAAAGCCGCTAGCCAGTCGCGATAACTGCGCATATTTCACAATGCGCCCCGCGATCTGCAGAACTTGATATCGGAAGTTGGCGCCAATCATCGGACGGTCTCTGTGATTCCGTTAGTCGTCGAGGTTCGGCGCGTCTCCACAATGTTGTCCTTGATAGACTGCGGCGGCGGGAACACGCCAAAGGAAGCGGTCAGGCAGCTCTTGCGCAGTGTGATAAACGTGCGGTCTCCGTTGTCGTCGCGGTCGCAACGGACAGCGGCGATGTAGAACGTGCCAAATAGCCCATTGACGTAGTCCGCGACCGAGCACATCTGATCGGATTCCCACCAGTATGCACGCTTGCCTTGCTGCTGCTGCCAGTGCCCGCGCACTACGTAGACCGCTTGCCAAGAATCCCAAATGCCTCGGTTATAGAACCACCGCGCCTGCTGTTGCGCGGTATTCTCGGCAAAGATCTCTCCGTCGGCAAAGTTCACATTGTGGCGAAACGGAAGAATCTTGTTATCAACCAGACTGCCGATGCGCTTCTGCGAGTTCTGATTGACTCCGGGCGCGAACTCGCCGCCGACGTTTTCGCCCACGCATGTCACGTAGGTGTAAAGCGTGCTGATGTTCTCGCTGTTGTGGAATTCGAGGATGTTGTTTCGGTTGCGATTTGGATCGTCGTAGTCGTGCAATTCCAGGCGGAACAACGGCTCGCGCTGGTAGTCCGGAAGCCAAATTTGGATCAAGCCATCGCACGACACATTGACCAGCCGATTAACCAGCCGGCAGTAGCGCGTCAGAATCTCGCTGATCTTGTCGCCGGGCTCGACCTGGATATAGACCAGCGTGCCAAGTGCCTGCAGGTCCAAAGCATACTGCGCGCGACCTTGGGGAATCACGCCACCTTGCTTGAGTAGGCGATTGAACTCATTGTCTGTCGCGATTCCACGGATGCCCCACGAAGGATCGATCCACTCGGGCGAGCGCAACAAATCCAGCCACTTCACGCCATTAAGCGGCGTCCACAGCGGAGCATCATTGTTGGCCAGGTGCCACCCCAAATCCGCACACGTCAACTGAATAAGCGACCCGCGCGACGAGGAGGAGATCTGCTTTTCAACGATGATGCCCAGGTGCTTTAGCGTGAGTTGGTTCCCGTTTACGTTCGGGTTGCGCAGAAACAATTGCACGCACTGCCCGCGGATAAACTTACCCGTGTAATAGCCGCGGGGGTTGGGAATCGTCACCGTAAAGACATCGCCCAACTGCATAATGTCCGACGAGTACGAAAACGCAACGGTATTGACCAGCGTGGGCGGCGTGCTGCCGGGCGGGAATACGGCTTCACTCTGCGGCGTTCCTGGTGCCTGATTGGACACCGTAATGACCGCTTCCGTCTCCGCGGTCTGTTGCTGCAGTTGGTTCATTGCCGAACCTGCGGCGCAACCAGGCGCACGCGGTAGCCCTGCGGCATCCACAGCGGCGTAGCGATTCGGTTATTGGTCAGGGCTTCGTCGCGGTGATTGGCTGCGTCCGCGCCGTAGACCGTCACCAGAACCTGGTCCAGCGACATCGCAGCCGGCAGCGTGTAGTCAATCAGCACGGGCTTCTGGTCCGCAATGGCGAGCAGAAGTTCCGCCGAGAATGCCCACACCATGTACGCCTGATGCTTGAACGGCACCAATTCGACGGGATTGTCTAGCGAATACGCAACCGATGCGTCTAGCGCGGCGATCGTCGATTCTACCGTTTTGACGACGTAGCCAAATTGCGTATCGATCGACGGCGAGACCGCTTGCCCTTGCGCGACTAAAAGCGCATCCGTCGTGAACGCGCCCGCAGTCGCCGCCATCACATCCGTTGTGCTGACCACAGACGCCATAATCGGCGATGCCGCGCCTGAGAACCGTAGCGCAACGGCTGCCTGCAGGACCGAATACGCATCTACGACCGACTGCGCCCGCGCCTGAGGGGTTGGAATCTCAGCCGCAATCGCGGCGTCGGTCTGATCCTCAAGAAACTCTAGCGTGAGTTCGATCGTATCGATCGCGCGCTGTGGCTGCTCATGCGCGCGAATCTTGAGCCAGCCGACTTTCCATTGGCCTAGCCGCGGGTGGCTGAGTTGGCATCGTGGCTGCGTGCGCTGTGCCTGTGCCAATGCCAGATAGCGCGCACCGGCACTCATTGGGGAGCCGCCTGGGTACAGCGGCGCAGAACCCATCAACACAACGCGGAACGAGAATCGAGCTTGCTGCGCGCCCATGGGCTCAATTTCGGCGCCATCGCGCTTTAGGTACTCAAACGACGCCAGCCGCGCCCCGAGGTCATCATCTGTCGCTTCCAGTGCGCCGGTCAGGACAAGCGTTTGTTGTCCGTCCGGCGTGATGCTGAAGGTTTGATAGATGTCGTCGAGGGCCATTTAAAAGTTTGCTGCCGCCCGCGTGGCTGCCTTGTTCGCTTCGGTCGCCGCCGCCGCTGGTGATGTCGCCGGCTTCATGCTTGGCGGGTTCTGTCTCAGGTTGTCGCCGAGTGCCTTGATTGATCCCGGAGAGATATCGACCTGCAGACGCTCCACGCGCGAACGCGGCGCAGGCATCCGCGCGCCCTGTTCTGCTCCATATGCCGCCGCCGCTTCGGCAATTTCAAGCCCACGCTCAACCGTACTTGGCATGTACTGCTTGGCAGTATCTACACTTGCCTGAATCTTGCGCTGACCGCGATACATTCGGTTCCTCGCGTCGCGCCGCTCCTGAATCACCTCTCCGGCTTGCTGCTCAACTTCGGCGCGTTCTAGGTCTGTGCGCGTTCGCTCGCCTGCTACGGTGCGCTCGTATTCGGTTGTCGGCCTGCCACCGAGTAGACGTTGATCCAGTTCCTCGATCGCTTGGCGCTCAGACGGCTGCATTTCCTCAAGATTTACAGCGCCGCCACCCTTAAGGATCTCGCGGGTCTTCTTAAGTCGTTCCGACTGCGCATGAATCCGTGGCAGATCCAGGCGCATGAACGCTCGATACGCAGTGGTGTCATTTCCGAACACGCGCAAGCCGGCGCCATAGGGAACTTGCTTCAGTCGCTTCTGAAGCAGTTCCATTGTCTGCCACTTCATCTCATCTTCGCCGCCGGTCTCGCTTTCGATGTACGGCTGATACTTGGGATCGCGCAGCATCTGCCGCGTCAATTTTGTGACGAGCAACGGATCGGCGCCCCGCACAGTGCGCAGGGCCGTTTCCGTCATGCGGTCGCCGACATCCTTGCGAAACCCCTGCCCCATCTGTGCAACTAGGGCAGATCCGCGCTCTAGCCCACCCTCGATCTTGCCTAGTAGCGGAGCGAGGCGCACAAGGCTGTCCTCCAGTCCTGCCGGTCCGCCAATGGCGCGAAAATCCGCGGCAACACCACGGATGCGCTTAAACGACTCTTCTAGCCGATCCAGCGGCACACCAAGATCGTTGTAGAGTTTGGCGCCGATCTCCGCCATCTCTTCTAGGCTTCGATCGGTGTCGTTCGCTTCCTTGCCCAGCGCAGCCATTGCATCGACCGCCTGAGCATTGCCGGTCATTTTGCTAAACGCGCGCGCCGTGCTGGCGACGCGGTCAGGCATGACGCCGATTTCTTTGCCGGTGTCGCGAAACTGCTGCTTGAGCGTGCCGATGTCGCGGTTAGCGCGAATAGCCATGCGCGTGACCTGATCATTAAACTGCTTCACGCTGTCCGCAGACTGCGCAAAGTTGATCGGCTTCACGTCGTTCATCGCGCGCGCGGCGTCGGAGGCGGCGCGGAATGCGGCTTTACCAATCTCGCTAAATGCTCCGCTGGATAATGTCGCGGCTTGGCTGACATTCGTTAAAGCGCCAGCTACTCCACGGATCTCATTCGCCGCACGTCCTGCCCCTTCGGCGATGAGTTTTATGCGCGCTTCGCGATCCATCAGTCTCCGGTAAAAACCGCTTTAGCCGCACGCTGACAGGCAAGAAACCGCGCCATATCCGCGTCGTGAACTTGTCTTAGTGGGCGATCGAACCAATCCCGCGCCGTGCTTTGCAGTAGCTTAATCGCGAGATATGGCCGCGCCCTTAGGATTTTTTTGCCTGCGCCTCGACCCCCTGCATCTGCGCAAGGGTCAATCCGGTCTCGGGGTACTCTTCGGCGATGAACTTTCCATAAAGGTCGTTCAACCAAAGCACCTGTTCCAGCACGAGACCATCGCGAAAACGCCCATAGTCCTGCGCGTGCACGAACGCAGACTCTGGCATGTCGGCATCCCGCAGTGCCTTCGTCAAGAAGCGGTAGGCGTTCTCTTGCTCAAGTACCCACGCGGGGATTGGGCTTGCCGTCTCCGGCTTGCCGTCCTCGCCCTTGTACTCTGGCAGGTTGCGCAGGTATTCGCCGGCCTCACGTCGCGCGGCCAGTCGATCCGCCTCAGAGACTGGCGCCAGTTTGGCGCGAACTCGCCGGCGAGTTTCTCCGCCCGCGCCGCGGACCTTGATAAAGAACGCCACCGGCAGCAGGACCGGCGGCAGGACTTCGCCTTCGCTGAGAAATTGCCCGAGGTTCATCGTTACCCGATCTTCTTGATGTCTGAGCCTTGGATCGTGACCTGTTTGTCAGTGTTGCCCGCCTGCGGATCGTTGTCCATGGTGAACTCGCCGATAAAGCAGTTTGTTACAAGCCAATGGTTCGAGACGCCTACATCGCCCTCCCAGAAGTCATAGGAGAACCCCAGGCCGCCGCTACTTTGCTGCTGCTGCATCGCGATGAGGTTGAACTGCTGTTTTTGAGCAGTGCCGGCAAACGTCAGGCGGATGACCCACGGCGCCTGACCGACACTCTGACCGATGGGACCAGCGAACCCGGCGCGGAAGTTGAGCGGGGCGGCGTGCCCGGCATTGAACCGGTACGCCTCCACCGCGGGCTGAAAGTTGATGCTGTGGACAATTCGCCCACTTAAAGCGGTAGGTAGACCAGCCATGAGAGTTCCCCTTTAGGCGACAAGTTGAGCGTAGAGGCTGACCTGCTCTAGCGGGATGGCGAAGCGCTTGGGCAGTTTCACGTCAAGCCGCTGCGGCAGAGTTGCGTTAACCTCCGCCTGCAGTGCCTCAACAAGACCCTCAGCGCCGTCAAAAATGTCCAGGGTGTCATAGAACACCATGCGCGACGCGACAGCCGCTTTGATCGCTTCCTTGTCGGTCGTGTATTGCGTGCGCGGCGGGCTGTAGAGTTTCACGTTTTTGCCGTCGATGAAGAACGGCAGCGAGGCGCGCAGGTCGTCCCGAATATAGTCATCCGCCAGCGCCACGCCCCAGAATGAATAGCGAAAGTCCAGCGAGGCGGACGGCTTAGCAGTCGTGCGCCCACTAACCACGGCGATGTAGTTGTTGGGGTTCGCGCGCAGCGGCGACATGAAGTACGTCAACATTGCCGAGTTGACATCGGTATCGCTCGCGCGGTTCGCCAGGTTTGGCAACAGGTACGGCGTGCGACCGTCTGTGACCAGTTGCTGACCCGCGTAATTGAAGTTCGGGTAATCCAGCCGCCCGATCACCAAAGACGCCATGCGCGCGGCAGATTCTACCGCTTGCTGAGGCGACGCAGGTAGCCAGCCCATGAAGTAGCGCGGCGAGGCAGTAAGCGCGGGCGATGTGCCGGATGGAATCGAACCCGCCACGGCAAGCGACCGCGTATCCGCAAACACAACGATTTGCCCCTTGTTGTACAGCCCGTTTCCCTGCTGCTCGATCTTGCTGCTGATCGTGCCCATGACGCTGTAGTCGGACGTGCTTCCTGTCTGGGTAAAACCGCTGTTTGTAACGGTCGAGCCCGCGCCGGTGAAGTTCGTAAGCCAGAGTTTGTAGGCATCCTGGCTATCGAGCGCAGTCAGAACCGTG
>ERZ724522.1403-NODE-1403-length-13030-cov-83.389827_pt1 | contig 13030 bp, 11 predicted proteins | sample MGYA00376055_ERZ724522 | MGnify/ENA primary metagenome ERZ724522 (study PRJEB28724, sample SAMN07190884) | wastewater metagenome | isolation source: effluent of sewage treatment plant in Hong Hong | place: Hong Kong | collected 2016-03-17 ... | reverse complement strand
AGGTTAACGCCTCGGGGCTTTTTCTTTGCCCGGACTGCTTCAACCCCCTCCGCGTTGCTTGCACATCGGAAGCAAGACCGGGCAAACCATTCGCGCTGAGAAGCGCATGACCCAGCCTTTAGCGTGTGCTGACTGAGCGCACTGGCTGAGATTCGATCAGCAGCATCCACCGACGCATAGGGAAGTGCTATCTCCGGCCTAGCTCCCCGTGCTCTCACAGCACGGCGGGCGGTGTTTCATTTCAACGAAACGAGGCGTTTCCTCGTGTGAGCCGAGAGGCGATGTTATGGCCCGACCAACTGAATACGATCCTTCCTATTGCGAGCAGGTAATCGCGTGGGGAACAGAGGGCAAGTCCGTCACATGGATGGCCGCTCACCTGGGTGTGTGCAAGCAGACTTTGCACAACTGGGCGCAAGTTCACCCTGAGTTTTTGGACGCTTTTACGCGAGCGAGGCTGCTATGCCAGGCATGGTGGGAAGACCAGGGCCAAGCTGGCATGTATGCGCCTGGCTTCAATGGGTCGGTTTGGGCTAAGAACATGGGCGCTCGATTCAAGGAAGAGTGGAGTGACAGCAAGCAGGTAGAGCTGACTGGTGCTAACGGAGGGCCCGTCGCTACTCACATGACCATTGAGTTCGTCGATGCGGGCTCAGTTTCCGAGTAAGTTAAAGCCGCTCTTTCGTTCCGCTCGATACAAGGTATTCCACGGCGGGCGAGGGAGCGGGAAAAGTTGGGGTGTTGCAAGAGCGCTCCTGATTCTGGCAAGACAAAAGCGGCTGCGGATTCTCTGCACTCGTGAAGTTCAAAAGTCAATCAAAGACTCTGTTCATGCGCTTTTGTCTGATCAGATCCAGTCTCTAGGGTTTGGCGCCGACTTCCAGATTCTTGAAACAGAGATTCGCTGCACAAGGACTGGCAGCGTTTTCCTCTTTGCTGGCCTGTCTCAGCATACGGTTGAGTCAATCAAGTCATTTGAAGGCTGCGACATTGTTTGGGTTGAAGAGGCTCAGACGGTAAGCGGCAAATCATGGGATGTGCTGATCCCGACGATTCGCAAGCCAGGGTCTGAAATCTGGATAACGCTGAATCCGCAGCTAGAGACTGACGAGACATTTCAAAGGTTCATTGCTAACCCGCCTCCTGATTCGGTGGTGGTTGAGATGAACTACAACGACAACCCGTGGTTTCCGGCTGTGCTTGAGACTGAACGCCTTCACGCTCAGAAGACGATGAAGGCGGAGAAGTATCGGCACATTTGGGAAGGTAAGTGCATGCCCGCTGTTGATGGCGCGATCTACTTTGATGAGGTAGCCAGAGCAGAGGATGAAGGCCGGATCACCAGGGTTTCGCCTGACAAGTTGCTGAAGGTTCACGCGATCTTCGACTTGGGCTGGAATGACGCAATGACCATCATCATGGTTCAGCGTTCGGCATCTGAGTTGAGGATCGTTGATTACATCGAAGACAGCCACAAGAAGCTATCGGACTACTCGGACATGCTGAAGGCCAAGCCCTACAACTGGGGCCATATTTGGTTGCCTCATGACGGGTTCAGCAAGGATTTCAAGACAGGCAAGAGCGCAGAAGAAATGATGCGGGCTCTTGGCTGGACGGTAGCCAGAACGCCAAACATGGACATTGAAGGCGGCATCAAGGCAGCCCGAGAGGTGTTCGAGCGTGTTTGGTTCGATGCTGAAAAGACAAAACGTCTGGTCGAGTGTTTGAAGCGGTATCGCCGAAACATTGGACAGAAGACAGGCGAGGCGGGCGCACCGCTTCACGATGAGTTCAGCCACGGTGCGGATGCTTTCCGCTACATGGCGCTATGTGCAGACCAACTCAAGAACGACACACAACGTAAACAAGTGGCCGCTCCGGTTCGTATCGGTGGCGGCTGGATGGGCGCATGAAAGACGAAGACATTCTCTCGCTAGCTCGTGAGCGGTTCAAGCGGTGCGTAGAGCACGACGCAGACAACCGCAACAAGCAACGCGACGACATCCGCTTTGCTGCGGCCTCGCCTGATGATCCTTGGCAATGGCCGGACGCATCGAAGAAAGCGAGAGAGGCTGACGCGCGCCCATGCCTGACCGTTAACAAACTGCCTTTGCACATCAATCAGGTTGTTAACGATCTGCGCCAGAACCCCCCGAGCATTCGCTATCGCGCAGCAAGCGAGCAAGCCTCAGCAGAAGTCGCCGAGATTCTGAACGGCATCGCTAGACACATTGAGGCTATTTCGGATGCTGATGTGGCTTACACCACCGCAGCACAGAACCAAGTCACTCACGGTGTAGCCTATTGGCGCTTGTTGACGGATTACGTGTCTGAGTCGTCGTTTGATCAGGACATCTTCATTCGTCGCATCAAAGATCCATTCAAGGTGTGGATGGACCCAGATGCCGAAGACCCATGCGGATCTGATGCTCAATTTGTGTTCATTGAAGAGTCAATGGACGAGAAAGAGTTCGAGCAGCAGTACCCCAACGCTGATGCGATCAATTGGGACTTCGAGACTCAGGGCGACTGGTTCACCTCTGACAAAAAGGTACGTGTCGCTGAGTACTTCACCCTTGAGCGCAAAGACGCCAAACTGCTGATGTTCGCCAATGGCGCAACGGCATTTGAGGGTGATGCAATGCCTGCTGGTGTGTTTGCTGGTGAATTGCCGATCAAGGTTCGTACAGCAAAACGCACTTATGTCTGCTGGCGCAAGATCACCGGGCAGCAAATCATCGAAAAGCGAGAGTTCACATATCAATACATCCCTGTCGTTCGTGTGATCGGCAATGAGTGGATTGTTGACGGCCATCCAGTTTACTCTGGCATTGTGCGCAACGCCAAAGACGCTCAGCGCATGTACAACATCAGCGCTTCGTCTATTGCAGAGCGCATGATGATGGCCCCCAAGGCCCCTTGGGCTGGCCCTGCTGAGGCGTTTGAAGGCTATGAAGCGTTTTGGGATACAGCGAACACCGCAAACCACTCTCGCCTACCTTACAACCACCTCGACAGCCAAGGAAACCCGCTGCCGCCTCCAACTCGCATCTCGCCTGCTACGGTGGAGAACGGTATGCAGCAAGTGTTGCTCCAGGCTGCTGACGACATCAAAGCCACAACCGGCCAATATGACGCCTCACTAGGCCAGAAATCGAATGAGACGAGCGGCAGGGCCATCATGGCTCGACAACGCGAAGGCGACACGGCTACTTTTCACTACATCGACAACATCGCTCGTGCTGTTCGTCATACTGGCCGCGTCATTCTGAGCATGTTCCCAACGGTCTATGACGCTGAACGCGTTATGAGAATCGTTGGTGAAGACGGCGCAGAAGAGTTTGCCAAGCTGAATCCCCAGATGCCGCAGCCTTACGAAGAAGGTGATGAGAAGGCCGGGATCATGCGTGCCTTCAATCCGAATGTGGGCGTTTATGACGTTGTGAGCACGTCCGGCCCATCGTTCACGACTCGTCGCGTCGAGGCTGTTCAAGCTATGACAGAGATGACGCAAGCCAACCCATCTTTGTGGCAAGTCATCGGCGATCAGTTGGTGCGCAACATGGACTGGCCGGGCGCTGATGAGATGGCTGACCGCCTGAAGAAGGTGCTTGTTCCTGAAGTGCGCGACATGGAAGGCAGCGAGATTCCGCCCGAGGTGTCGTCGCAGATGCAGCAAATGATGCAGCAGATCGAGCAACTGTCTATGGCGCTGGAAGACGCAGCCAAGAAGGCAGAAGACCAATCAGCCAAGACGCAAATTGACGCTTGGAAGGCTGAGATTGAAGCCTACAAGGCAGAGACAGAGCGCATGCAAGCCTTGGCTCCAGCAATGACGCCTGAGCAAGTGCAAGTGATCGTCGCTCAGACAGTTCAACAACTCATGACCCCGCAGGACTTTGGATCTCAGATGCCGCCTGACCCTGTGATGGTCGAACCAATGCAAACAGAACCCGCTTCGGCGGGTTTTTTGTTGCCTGAGCAAAGCGCTCAGTAACCGCACCGAGTCGGTAACTCGGGTTTTCTGCGCGTTCTGCGCTGAATCTCCATGTCCGAAGTGAATCAAGTCCCGGATTCGTCCGGGCCGTCTGAACTCGTGCCAGACGCAAATCAAACCGAGGCTTTAGAGCAGGTGACTGCCACCGATGGGAGTGCCCAGGAAGAGCAGGAAGAAGCGAAACCGGCCAAGACCTTCAGCCAAGAAGAAGTTGACGCCCTGATCGCTAAGCGGCTCGCCAAGGAAGCCCGCAAGCAAGGACGGATTGAGGCAGAAGCTGCCGCTCTACGTGAGCAGCTGCAGAAGCTGACGCCGCCTGAGCCTCGACGGTCTGACTTTGGCAGCGATGAAGAGCACGAAGCGGCTCGGATTCAGCACGCAATCGAAGAGAAGGCGAGACAACTCGCAGCCGATCAAGTCAAGCAACTGACAGAACAACAGAAGCAGCAAACCGCTGTTCAAACGTTCTGGACGAAGGCCGACGAGGTTGCAGAACGCTTTGCCGACTTTGAGCAAGTCGTGACTGATCCGAATTTTGTCCAGCTAAGCGGGCATGTCTATGAGTTCGTCATGGAGTCCGACGTTGGGCCAGAGCTTGCCTACCACCTTGGAAAGAACAAGGCCAAGGCAACGCAAATCCGCGAAATGCCACCCATCCAGGCCGCTCGCGCTTTGTTGCAGCTCGAACAAGAGCTGAAGACGAAGCCCAAAGCCCGACCTTCTAACGCACCGGAACCCATCAACCCAGTGGGTAACCGTGGCCGCGCCACGTCTTCGGCTCTCCCGTCCGATAGCGACGACATCGAAACGTGGATGCGCAAAGAGCGGGCACGCACGCAACGCAACTCCTAACCATCCGAGGTAAACATGCCTAATACTTTGCTGACCCCTACCGCAGTGACCCGCAAGGCACTGCAAATCCTGCATCAAAAGCTGACCTTCGTTGGTCAAATCACCCGCGACTATGACGACTCGTTTGCCAAGTCCGGCGCCAAGATCGGCGACAGCCTGAAGATTCGCCTGCCGAACCAATACACCGTTCGCTCTGGCGCAACTCTGTCGGCTCAAGACACCACCGAAACCAGCACCACCCTGCAAGTCGCCACTCAAAAGGGTGTTGACCTGAACTTCACCAGTGCTGACCTGACATTGAGCATGGACGACTTCTCGTCTCGCATTCTGGAGCCCGCTATGTCGGTTCTGGCTGCGAACATCGAAGCCGATGCCCTGTCGATGTACAAGGACGTTTACCAACTGGTTGACGGTGACGCCGCTGCCGTGGCTCTGTCCCACTTCCTGACTGGTCGCCGCTATCTGAATGAGTCCCTGACTCCTTTGGATAACAGCCGCGCTGCCTTGCTGTCTCCTGAGCACTCTGCCAAGTTGGTTGACGCTCTGAAGGGTCTGTTTCAAGACTCCACCGAGATTTCCAAGCAGTACCGCGAGGGCATGATGGGTCGCACTGCTGGCTTTAACTTCGGTGAAACCAGCCACTTGAACACCCACGCAACCGGCACCGCTGCGAAGGCCACAACCTACACCGTCAACGGTGCGGGCCAAACTGGTTCCAGCATCACCATCCAAACCGGCACAACCACCTTCAAGAAGGGTGACATTGTGACGTTTGCCGGCTGTAACCAAGTCCACCCAGAAACCAAGGCTGACTTGGGCCGTCTGCAACAGTTCGTTGTGACTGCCGACTACGCTGGCGGTGGCGGCAACTTGGCAATCAGCCCTGCAATCGTGACTTCTGGCGCTACCCAGAACGTGACCGGCTCGCCAACCAACACTGGCGCAGTGGTCAAGGTTGGTGCAGGTGCTTCTGAGTTGCTGACCAACTCAATGCTGTTCCACAAGAACGCTTTCGCCTTTGCGACTGCCGACTTGGTGATGCCTCAAGGTGTTGACTTTGCCGCTCGTGAAGTCTTCGATGGCATCTCTATGCGTGTGGTTCGCCAATATGACATCAACAACGACAAGTTCCCTTGCCGTATTGATGTTCTGTATGGCTACAAGACCATCCGTCCTCAATTGGCCTGCCGCGTTCACGCTGACGGTTAATTGATCTAACGCCCCTCCTGCAATACGGAGGGGCTCACACGCTTACATCATGCCCATTGCATCAAGCATCACAGACGCAGCCTTGCAGCATTTGAACGTGTTGCGCGTTGGCGGCGTTGCTCGCCCCGCTGACTCGGTTCGTTGCCTAGAGGCCATGAAGTCGATCCTTGATGCGTGGCAGGTTGAGCCCGCAACGGTTGTCGGCCTTCAGAAGTTGACCTACACCCCGAGCGCTGGCACTCAATCATTCACCATCGGCCCATCCGGCAATGTGGTTGCATCTCAGCCATTGCGGATTGAGTCGAACTCGTACTGCCGCGTCAATGGTGTGGACACGCCAATTGGTGTTGGCACGATGGACGACTACAACGCTCAGGCAGACAAGGCCGCTCGCGGCTCTCCTGACTTCGTTGCACTCAATCGTGGCTATGACACCGCGACGGTCTACATCTACCCGGCTGCTGACGGTGTGTCTCAGTTGAACCTGTTTGTGCAGGTTGACCCGGTTTCGTCGTTCTCTGCCATCACCTTGTCCACATCGTTGGCCCTTCCTGCCGGTATGCGCCGCGCCTTGGAATGGGCGATTGCAAAAGAGGTGATGACTGGCTATCAGGTTGACCCTCAGACACGCGCTGATGTGGTCGCCAATGCAGCTAACACGCTGCGCACATTCAAGCGTTCAAACACGCGAATCGGTCGCCTGCAAATGCCGACAGGCATTCCTGGCGCTTCGTCATACAACATCGAGACTGAATAATCATGCCAACCATTCAATCCGGTTCCACGCTTGAGCGTTATTTCGACGCAGACACAACCATCACCATCACGCCCGCATCAGGCGGCTCGGTGCGCTTTGGTTGTTCTTCTCCTGTTGGCACTACTCGTCCCGCTGATCGAGTGATCTACTCGGCAACGAGTATTGATGTTCCTGGTGGTTCAACGGTTTTCGCCCAGGCTGTTGGTGGTGACGCTGATTACCAAACCGTGCTGGATGATGCGAGCCGGGCGGCGCTTTCCGTGTCTGGTGCATCTTTATCCGCTGCTGGTAGTGTTAGAAACCTGAAGGCGAGCAATACGACAACGACACGCAACATGTTTGCGCTGTCTGGTGTTGTAAGAGGCATCCTGCAATTTGTCGGCGATTCGTTCCCGCAAGGCCGCGGCGCTAACGGAAATGGTGATGTCGGTGCCCGGGCTAAAGCGTGGCCTACTCAGGTTGTATCCATCTTGAATGCGCAGGGCATCTCAGCCCAAGCCGATTCCGTCTGCGGTTGGGGTTCTGTTTCGCCATCAACTATCGACGGCTACATTGCATACGACCCTCGCGTCTCATATTCCGGGACGGTGACCAAGTACAGCGGTATCGCTGGGCTCGGTTATGAAATGTTCCAGCTTGCAGCAGGAGCAACGCTCACATTCACCCCTGGCGGCACGTTTGACACTGTTGATGTGTTCTATGCAGCAAAAGCATCTGGTGCGACCGGCACTTTTACTGTGTCCGATGCTGGCGGCGTGAAGGCTACGATTGACTGTAACGTTGGAACCGCCGCAATCCAGACTCAAACTGTCACCCTGGCGGCAGGGTCTACATACGTCACATTCACAGGCGGCGCTTCGGCCAGTACGATTTCGTTCTTCAAGACGCGCACTGCTGCGAATCCGGTTATTGAGGCGATCAATTGCGGTCAAGCCGGTAAGCCGGTGCAGCAATGGGCGCCATCTGCCGCGTCGGCGCCTTACGGAACCCAGGCGAGCCTGAACTTGCTTGACACGGGGCTTAATTCCGTCACCGTCATCGACGGTTGGTACAACGATTTGAAGACCCCGCGCACTCTTGCTCAGCTTCAGGCTGACTTGCGCGCCTTGTGTGCATGGGCTAAGTCGAAGGGTGACCTTTGGTATGTGAACTACGCAAAGTTGAACCCGTCTCAGGTTGACGATGCAACCTTTAGCCTGTGGTCTCAGGCGGCAATGGACATCGTAGTGAACGAGTACGACGGCGTTGTTATTGACCTGTCAAGGCTGCTTCCAGGCAACAGCGCAGCCAATGCTCAGGGGCTTATGAACGCGGATTTGTTGCACCTTACAAAAGGTGGGCACACGATATGCGCTCGGCTTGTTGCGTCGGCATTGATGCAGTCAATGACGGCCTAACCCCGCCCGCTTCGGCGGGTTTTTATGGCCGAGCATCAGCCTGGGCGGGTGCTGATGACGCAAAGCATCACACTGCGCCGCCCTGGTATCTATCGATATACCTCATAACCATGCCACCAATCGGCCCATCCTACCCGCTGCGCAACCGATCAGGTTCAAAGCAGCGGGCGGTTAACCTCATCCCTGTGCCTGTCGAGGCTCCCGGCGATGGCGTGTCTTCTTCATACAAAGACGCGCCCGGCTTGGTGCAGTTCGCAGACTTGGGCGCGGCGATTCGTGGCGGCTACACGCTCAATGGTCGCGCCTTTGTCGTTGCTGGCTCGTCTTTGCGAGAGGTCTTGTCTAGTGGCGCATCGTCTGCGCTACACACCTTGTCGAGTTCGTCCGGTTGGGTGGACTTTGCAGGCAATGCAACGCAGATTTGCCTCACGGACGGGGTTAGTTTGTATGTGATGGATCGCGCCTCGGGTGTCGTCTCGATTCCATCGGGATACCCTGGCGGGCCTCGCATCGACGTGCTGAACGAGTTCCTGTTCATGGTCGATGACACCTCAGGCCGCGTGTGGTGGTCTGACGTTGGTAACGCGACTGTGATTGATGCGCTCTCGTTTGCAACGGCTGAGAGTGCGCCTGACAACCTGACATCCTGCATCACATCCAACGAAGAGTTGTATCTGATTGGCCGCTCCACCATCGAGCCATGGCGCGTGGTTGGCGGCGAAGAGGTGATCAACAAGACGGGCCGCGTTATTGAGGTTGGTTCGGAGTCGCCTTACACAGTTCGCAGGCTTGATAACTCGGTGTTCTTCCTTGGCTCGTCTGAGCAGTACGGGCAAGGCATCGTTTACCGGCTCAACGGCTACACACCTCAACGCATCAGCACTCGTGCGCTTGAAGAGAAGTTGAGCGGGCTCGATCTTTCCGAGGCTTACGCCTACTCGTTTGTTTTTGAGGGCGACGCCTTCTATGCCTTGCAGGTTCCCGGCCTCGACACAACATGGTGTTTCAACCTGCTTTCGGGTCTGTGGTTTGAGTTGGCCGAATTGGTGAATGGCGAATTCACGAAGCATCGCGGCAATGTCCACTTGTTCGCCTTCAATCGCAACCTGATCGGGGCGGCTGACGGAAAGCTGTACGAGTTGGACGCGACTGTATCTGCTTATGGCTCGGATGTGCTGTGCAGACAGAGAACGCTGCCAACCATCCAAGACGGTGGCCGCCTGCTTCGCCACGCCTCGATTGATGTCATGTGCGACACAGGCTCAGGCGGCACGCTCATGGTGCGCTGGTCTGATGACGGTGGCAATCAATGGGGCGATTGGGAATACGTCAGTCTTGGTGAGATCGGCAACTATGCGGGAGACGTGTCCCTGCATGGCTTGGGATCGGCCTATCGCCGTGTGTATGAGTTCCGCGTGACTGATGCGGTTGCCTGGAATCCCTCTGATGTGGTCGTGAGGGTGCTGTGACAAGCAAGATATTTCAGTACAACCAGAAAGTGCCTATTGGTCTGGTTGGCGGGTCTCCTGTCTATGCCTCTTGGGACTTCCTGAAGTACCTCGAAGAGCAGCGAACACGAAGCGGCGGCAATACAGCGATGACCAATCTTGAATTGGAGGCGCTCTCATCCGATCAAGCCGACGCTATCGCGGCTGCACTCGCCCAAGCCAACGCGGCATTGTCCGTAGCAAATGCGGCCCTTGCTGGCAACCCAAAGACATCAGAACTTGAAATTGATCTAGGTTCAACGCCTAAGAAGGAATTCAAGTTCATCGTGATTGACCCAGAGATTGCGGCTGATTCCAGGGTGCTGATCGCTCCAAGCGGAAAGCCTGCAACGGGTCGCGGCTCTGACGACTGGCTGTGGGATACGGCTGTGTTTGCTGCGGCTCCTGCTGCGGGGCAGATGACCGTTTACGCCAAGTTTGACGGGCGCGTGATCGGCAAACGAAACATCATCTATCAGGTGAACTAATGGCAATCATTGAAACAGGTTCAGGCGTCACCGGCACAGCATCGGTAGACGCCAATAACCGCTTGCAGGTCGCCCTGCCAACAACATCGACACAAGCGGGTTACACGGCTCTGGCTGGTGTGATTGACGCTGGCCGCTCTGTCACTATCCCGATCAGTGCATCGACTCAGGGGCTGTTGGGCACTGGAACGGCTCAGATCGACTTCGAGCAAGGCTTTGCAGCGTCTGCAATCAGCCAGTCAGTGTGGCGGCAAGACCTGACCACGATGACAACCAGCGTCACCAATAACGCGGTGATCCTGAACGCTGGCAACTCGCTCGCGTCTGGTGCGGTCGCTCGCCTCACATCCTGGCGTCAGGCCAAAACGCCTCGCGGCGCTGATCGCATCATTGCATGGCGTGCTCTGGTTCCTGATTTGGTCACTGGTGCAGTGGCTGAAATGGGCATGTTCACAGCATCAGGAACAACAGCACCAACAGCAGGCGCGTTTTTCCGCTATGCTTCTGACGGGTCATTGCGTGGTGTGATCATCTCCGTTTCCGGTGCTGAATCGACCACATCGGCAATCACTACCCCGACTGTCAACGCGGCGCACGATTACGTGATCCTAGTCGGGACGAATGTTGTCATCTTCCAGGTCGACAACGTAGTGGTTGGCACGATTTCGCTAGGCGACACATCCCCAAGCCCTGTCACTTCTGAAACCGGCCCATTCTGCGCACGTCTCTATAACAGCGCTGCAACCGCTACGGCGGCGCGGTTGCATTTGTACCGCTGCGTGGGGGCGTACTACGGTGGAACTTACGGCTACTCTCGCCCTGAATTGGCTGCGCTCAATGGCGACATTGGCTCACAAGGCATCGTCGGCGGATCGACTGGCTCTCTGGCTAACTATGCGAACTCTGCGGCTCCTGCTTCTGCGACTCTGAGCAACACGGCTGCGGGCTACACCACACTCGGCGGTCAGTTCCAGTTTGCTGCGGTGGGTGGCGCGGAAACCGATTACGCCTTGTTTGCGTTTCAAGTCCCCGCACAGTCTGCGACCAACCAAGGCCGCACGCTGTTGGTTCGCGGGGTTTGGATTGACACGACAAACACGGGCGCGGCGGTGGCCGGTACTGAAACCATCTTGCAATGGTCTGTCGGCTACGACTCTTCTGCGGTGTCTTTGGCAACCGCTGACGCTGCGGCGGCAAAGGCTCGGCGCGTTGTTCCTTTGGGAATCCAATCGTTTGCCATCGGCGCGGCCATCGGTGCTCAAGCAGCACGCATTTCTCAGACTTTCTCGCAGCCTCTGCCTGTCTACGCGGGCAACTACTTTCACGTCATTTTGAAGATGCCAAGAGGCACGGCGACTGCCTCACAGGTCATTCGTGGCGTTGTCGGCGTTGACGCCACTTGGGAATAAGAAAGGGTTCATCATGGGTTGGGGTTCTGTTTTTGGCTCGGTCGCTGGCGGCGTTCTGGGCTCTGTTGTTCCTGGCATTGGTACCGGAATTGGCGCATCTGTTGGCGGCATGCTTGGTGGCGCTATTGATGGCTCAAATGCTGCCGATGATGCGTTATCAGCTCAGCGTGAGGCCACAAATCAGTCAAACGCTACGCAGCGCTATTTCTATGACACAACGCGGCAAGACAATATGCCAGCGCTTGATGCCAGAAATTGGGCTGTCAATCAACTGCGAACAAGGCTTGATGGTCAATTAGGTGGCCCTATCAGCGTCAGCAATGTATTGAGCGATCCTGGATACAAGTTCGGGTTGACTGAAGGTGTCCGTAATCTTCAGAACCAATTGGCTGCGCGTGGTCAACTTTATTCCGGGAGCGCGCTGAAAGCCGGAATACGCTACGCGCAAGACCACGCCACAACAAAGTACAACGATGCATTTAACCGCGAGATCGCAAGTCGATCCGCTCAACTGAATCCGCTTCAGTCGCTGGCTGGTATTGCGCAAACTGGCGCAAGCACTGTTGCAAATGCTGGTCAGAACTACGCAAACACGGTCAGCAATAACCAAACCGCATACGGCAACGCCGCAGGGGCTAACGCTCTAGGCAAGTCCAATGTTTGGACAGATGCGGCCAATCAGCTAATCAGCTTTGGCAATCAAAACGGTTGGTGGAAGAAGGGTTAAGCCATGCCAGCAGACGCGAACATTTACGCAAACCTCTTGCGTCAGCCGAAGTCCGTGCAAGACTACGATGCGCTTGCCATGCAATCTCAAAGCAATATGCTTGCACTGGATGAGCAGCGCATGAGGGCGGATGCGCTCAAGCAAGCCCAAGCAGATGACATCGCGTACAAAAATGCTGCCAAGGGATTTGGCGGCGATGTTGAGGCGAATTATCGAGCCCTGATTTCTGCTAGCTTGCCAAAGCATGCGGCAGACTATCAAAAGGCTGCGCTGGAAGGCAGAGAGAAGCAAGCAAAGATCGGAAAAGAAGAGGGCGAATCGCTAGACGCTGGCATCAAGCGCTACCGTGACCATCTTTCTTACATCGAGTCCCCCGAGGCTGCCGCCCGCTGGTATAAAGCGCAATACGCAGATCCAGTTGTCGGAAAATTCCTTTCTGGATACGGCACGATTGATCAAGCCCTGAAGGAAATCCCAAGCGACCCCGCTGAATTCAAGAAGTGGCGATATCAGATCGGCATGGGCCTTGATGCGTTCAGCAAGAAGCTGCAAGAGGACGCAAAGATTGCGGAGACTGGCCGCCACAACAAGGCGACAGAAGACATTCAAGAGCGAAATAACATCCGCAGCAATGCCCGCATGACACAAAACGGCGCAGGCGCAGCGGCACCAGCAAGCGCAACACCAGCACCAGCACCGAAGCCAGC